>Ga0116188_1002792_pt1 | contig 13365 bp, 8 predicted proteins | sample AD_JPNTR2_MetaG_FD_89807 | JGI IMG/M metagenome (GOLD analysis project Ga0116188, IMG submission 89807) | Active sludge microbial communities of municipal wastewater-treating anaerobic digesters from Japan - AD_JPNTR2_MetaG | ecosystem: Engineered > Bioreactor > Anaerobic > Digestate | place...
CGCCTCGAAACGTCCTTGGGCCTGTGCCAAGTGCTGCAGCGGACAGTACTCGCGGCCGGTTTCCACGTCGACCCAATAGCTGTGGCGATGGTTGAAGGTTCCCCGTCGGCTGTCCTGGCCGGAGAGTCGTACGTGAACGCCCGCCTCGACCAAGGACGCAAAGGCCAGAGCTTCGGCCATACCGAAGTCCACCGGACTTTTTCCCTTCCCCATGGCCCGTCGCTGCTCCAACAGTCGGGCCACTTTCGGATGAAGATGGAAGCCTTCGGGAGGCGTTGTCAACTCCACCGCCAAGCGTTCCAAGGCTCCGATTGCCGGCCGGGTTTCGGCTTCGTACTCGGGACGATACCGACCTCCGACATAGTTTTTCCAGTGGGTGGGATACTGAAACCAAACCGGCCTAGAGCCGGCCTTACGAGCCACCTCCACATTCTCTTCGTATTCCACCTCCACCGCCGCGGCTCGCCGTCGCACGTCCTCGAGATCCAGACCTCGCCGCCGCGCATACGATTCCCACAAGACGGGCAGCCGGGAGATCCGTTCGTATAGGAGCGGCTGCGTGACCGTCGGATCGTCGATCTCGCTGTGACCGTAAAGGCGATAGCCCACCAGGTCAATCACCACTTCGCTGGAAAACTCGTAACGGTAGTCCAAAGCGATCTTCGCCGTACGCAGTACGGCGTCGGGGTCCTCCGCATTGACGTGAAAGACGGGGATCGGCAACCGCTTTGCGACGTCGGTTGCATAGCGGGACGAATGCAGTCTTTCCGGCGTCGCGGTGAACCCGATCAGGTTATTGACGACTACGTGGACGGAGCCGCCCACAGAGAAACCTTGAAGGCCGGACAAATTCAGTGCTTCCGCAGCGATCCCCTGCCCCGCGAAGGCGGCGTCACCGTGCATCAGGACGCTCAGTACGCGCCGCCCTTCCGTGTCTCCAATCCGAGTCTGCCAGGCGCGGGCGCGACCCTGTACGACGGGATCCACCGCCTCCAAGTGGCTCGGGTTCGAGACTAAGTGGATCCCCATGGTGCGTCCCTCCCGGGTAGTGAATTCCCCGGTGGCTCCCAAGTGGTATTTCACGTCCCCGCCGCCCAGAACACTGCGGGGATCCACGTCTTCAAAACCGGCGAAGACCTCCTCCGGACGTCGTCCCACCACGTGCACGACGACATTGAGACGCCCCCGGTGACTCATTCCCATGACAACGCGTTCCGCCCCCCAATTTCCCGCATGCTCGAGCAGCTCCCGCAGCAACGGTACCAGCGCGTCCGAGCCCTTGATGGAAAATCGTTTGTTCCCCAGGTAACGGCGATGCAGGACCTTTTCGAACGCATCAACTCGAATCAGAGCCTCAAGAATCGGAGCCGGATCCGGCGGCTCCGGCTCCGACTCCATGCGTTCCTGGATCCAGCTCCGCCGCTCCGGTTCGGGTATGTGCATAAATTCGGCGGCGACGGATCCGCAATACCGGCGGCGGAACGTCTGCGCCTCGGAACCGTTGGTCGCCAGCTCCGGATGACGGTAGGGAGGGATCCTGCCGAGGGGATCCACTGCGGCTTCCAGATGGCCCCAACGCCGGTATGCGTCGGCGATCTGCGAGGATCGAAGCGAATCTTCGATACGAGCTGTCTTCGGCACCTTCTTCCTCCCTAAAATGGCTCGGCTTTCGTCAAGCGGATCCGTTCCTGCTGCAAATCACGGGAACGGCGCGGCTCGTCCGGCCCGGTTTCCGATCATGGTACTAGAAAGCGGGCCGGCTCATATAAGCCGAACGTCTCAGGGCTCGGCGGGCTCCAGCTTCGCCACCAGTTCCTCCCAGGAAGCATACAGACCGCCCAGCTCCTCTTCCAGACGAGCCGCCTCTTCGGCGGCGAGTCGAAGCTCTTCGTGATCGCCTCCCTTCTGGTGCAACCGGCCCAGAACCCGGCGCCGCCTTTCTTCCCTGTTTTCGATTTCCGCTTCCAGCTCGCGCAGACGCCACTCAAGGCGTTTTTGTTCATTCTTGGACAGGCCCGAGTGATCGGAGCGCACCCTCGGTTCGGACGTGGACGTCGCCGAGTTCCCGGCCCCGACTTCCGTCGCTTCCCCGACTCTTTCGAGAAAGCCCAAGGGTCGATGCGCTGAAGGCTCCGAGTCGGCATCACTCGCCGTTCCACTTCGGCGAATGCGCTCCTCCAAAGCTTCCGCCTCGGAGTATTCCTCCAACCGACCTTGATGAATCCAAAAGAACCGATTTGCCAGTCGGCCGACAAAAGCGAGGTCGTGGGAAACGGTGACCAAGGCCCCTGAAAAGGTCGCCAGAGATTCCTCGAGCGCCTCGCGAGCCGCGATGTCGAGGTGGTTGGTGGGTTCGTCCAGAAACCAAACATTGCACGGACGAGAGAACAGCCTCGCCAATTGCAAGCGACTCCTTTCGCCGCCGCTCAAACAGCCCAGCTCTTTGAAGATGTCTTCTCCCCGAAAACCGAAGCGTGCGGCGAATCCTCGGAGCTCGGTATCCGTCCAGGCAGGGTGGAGACGACCCAAGTAGTCGTAAACCGTCCGGTCGGGAGCGTCGAGAACGGCTTCCTGGGCATAATACGCCGGATGGAAGCGCTCCCCCCACCGTATCATGCCTCGGAGCACCGGCAGTTCTCCCAGCAGAGTTCGCAGTAACGTCGTCTTACCCGTACCGTTGCCGCCCAGCAGGGCGACTCTCTCACCGCGACGGATGGTCAAACTCACCGATTCCAGGAGGGGTTTCCCGGGGAAACCGACGGTTGCTTCCTCCACGGCGACCACCAGTTCCGACCCCCGCTCCGCCTCGGGTATCACCAACGGCACCGCCCCGGAATCCTCGCTCGGGGGGGCCAGCCACTCCGTGCGTTCCAACATCTTCCGACGTGCCTGCGCCTGGCGGGTGTTTTGACCTGCAATGTTACGGCGAATGAAGTCCTCGGTCCGGCGCCGCCACTCCTGCTGGGCCTGCCATGCCTCCTCCTCTTGTCGCAGACGTTGCGCCCTGAAACGACGCGAGCGGGTGTATGGAGCGGGGTAGACGAACAGCCTCGCCGATTCGAGTTCCCAGGTTACGGCCGTGACCCGATCCAAGAAGTGGCGGTCATGACTGATGATGATTACCGACGTTTTGAGCCGGCAAAGGTAATCCTCCAGCCAAAGAATACCTTGAATGTCCAGGTGGTTCGTCGGTTCGTCCAGCAGCAGGAGGTCGCCGGGTCGAAGGAGGACCTTGGCCAAAGCCATGCGGCTCCGTTGTCCCCCGCTCAGGTGCTCCACCGGCTTTTGCAAGTCATCGGCCGAAAAACCGAGACCGAACAGTACCGCCTCAGAACGAGCCGGGTAGTCGTAGCCGCCCAGCAGGCGCAGTCGAAGCCGGACCTGCTCGTAACGGTGGGAGGTCTCCGGACTCAAGTCTCCTCCCGCAATGGCCGCCTCGAGCTCGGCGCTCTCCCGCTCCAGGCGCCTCAGCGGTTCAAACACCGTAAGGACTTCCTCCCGCAGCGTTCGGTCAGGTGCGTAGGAAGGAATCTGTTCCACGCGAACGATCTCCAGATCCTTACGGCGTACGATCGTCCCCTCGTCCGGCTCCAAGGAGCGGTCGATCAGGCGAAACAAGGTCGTTTTGCCGCTCCCGTTGCGGCCCACCAAACCGATGCGGTCTCCAGGATTGCACTGGGCGTTGACTGCGCGGAACAGCCAGTGTCCGGAGAACTCTTTGCCGATGCCTTCGAGTCGGAACAGCATATCGGCAATCTATTTTCGGCTATTTTTCGGCTTGATGAGTCCGTGGTCCGATCCGGCTCATGAGCCGGAGGGGTCGACGGCCGGTTGAAGTGCCTTCGAGTTGAAAGTTTACCGACCCTCCCGAGGCGGTTCTTGGAAGCGAACGTCGACGCCGGGCACTTCGGGCGTGCGCAAAGGCCGTTACGACCGCAACAACCGGCCCTTCGGCGGGAACCTCCCGAGCTATCAGTGGAGTCACTTCCACCGGTACCGGTCGGCTGATCGGGGCTCTTTTCGAAAACCCTCCCGATGCGTAATCGCGGTACCCAGACGGTTCAGCCGGCGGGACGGTACCGTCCCCGCGCGCCGCCGGAGTATCTCGTGCCGGCAGGCAGAGCGGAAAGAAAACGACGAACCGTTCCAGGAACTCCACGTCGTTGAATGGCTTGGAAATAGAACGCTCGACCTTTGTGGAAGTCTACCGGGGAACCTGAACCACTGCCGAGAATTCCCTAAACCGGCTGAAGCGAGCTTGTCTGGATACTCGGCTGTCGCTCAAACCACTCGCCGTCGGTGCTCTCGCATAAACTGCAGGACGTCTTCAAAACTCGACCGAGCATTCACTCCACCCGCAAAGCAGCAACTTCTTGCAGCCGCGGCGTTGGCAAATTCAGCAGCCGCCAAGATCGGCGTCTCCTTCTCCAGTACCGCATAGAGAAACGCGGCGTCAAAGGAGTCACCGGCACCCGTCGTATCCACCACCTCGGTCTCAAACGCCGGAATTACGCACTGTTCTCCATCCGCCTCGACCAGCACTCCCCGCTCTCCCAGTTTGACGACCGGACACCGGGTTGTCTCTTTCAGCGCCCTGAAGGCTTCTACGACGTTTGCTTTTCGCGTAATCGACTTCGCCTCATCTTCGTTTAGAAAAAAGAAGGACAGCAGTGGCAACCACTCTTCGACATATTCCCACTGCTCGGTGGGATCCCACTGAGGATCCAGCGAGGAGGTGACACCCAAAGTCTCGAGCAACTTGAGCATCGAAGTGATTCTGGGGCGAAACTCTGTTTGCTGGTAGGGACCCGCAAAGTGCACGTGATCGAATTCTCTCAACAGCTCTCCAGTGAGATTCTCTCCCCTGAAGTGTGCAATGGTTCCGGGATAAGTGACCTGCGAGCGCGTCTGCTTATAGATTAGGTTTACTGTCACGCCGGTTTGAACTTGTTCGGTCTTTTCAATATGCTCGGTATGAATGCCAAAACCTTGCATCCCCTTGATCATGAATTCGCCATAGTCGTCATTTCCGGCAAGTCCGGAAAACCAGGCTTGTCCTCCCAAAGCCGCGTAAGCACAAGCACAGATGGCTGCAGAGCTGCCCAATGTAAGCTCGTACGATTCACAGGTAACCTCTTTATCCAGCTGCGGAGGCGAGACCAGTCCTCCCATAATAATGTCCACATTGATATCCCCGACAAATAGCATCTTGCACATATTGCTTCCATCCTCTCATGATTCTCGGCAAGATCCCGTAATCCCGGATGTCATCATAGCGAAGGAGATTTAGACTGACAAGCTGTATACTTGTGTTTCCGCTGTAATCCCCACATCATAAGGTGGGTCGGCTTGGAGAACCGTTTGGAGCCGCCGCGCGGGTGAGTCTAAGAGCGTAGAGAGAGGAAGTCTTAATGAACCGGATTAGAGAAATGCTGCCGCTTCACAAACGAAGCGCATCGACGGGTGTGTACTCCGTTTGTTCCGCAAACCGTTTTGCGATCGAGGCCGCTGTTCGGCAGGCCTTGGACGACGATTCGATTGCGCTGATCGAGGCCACCTCCAACCAGGTCGACCAGTACGGGGGGTACACCGGAATGACGCCCCTTCAGTTCCGGCTCTTCGTAGAGGAAATCGCCGGTAGCATCGGCTTCCCACCCGAGAAGGTCGTACTCGGAGGTGACCATTTAGGGCCGAACACCTGGCGGAAGGAACCTGCCGACGAAGCCATGAAGAAGGCGGAGGTGTTGATCGAGGCTTACGTCGCGGGCGGCTTCACAAAGATTCATCTCGACACCAGCATGCACTGCGCCGACGACGGCGGGAACCGCCGTGAGCCCCTGGACGACCAAGTCGTGGCCGACCGTGCCGCACGACTGTGCGAAGTGGCCGAAGCAACTTACAACGCCTCCGCTCGAACGAGGGAACGCCCCGTCTATGTGATCGGAACTGAAGTTCCGACTCCGGGAGGAGCTCGGGAAGAGTTGATGGGTCTTGTACCGACAAGTTGCCAGGCCGCCCGCCGAACCATCGACGTTCATCGGGAGGCATTCAAGGCACGCGGATTGCGAGACGCCTGGGAGCGCGTCGTGGCCGTGGTCGTGCAGCCTGGTGTGGAGTTCGGTGAGGCGACGGTGGTCGACTACCGTCCGGAAAGAGCCCGTCCCCTTTCCCGACTGATCGAAAAATACGAAGGGCTGGTCTACGAAGCCCACTCTACGGACTATCAGACCGCCGAGGCGTTGAGGCAAATGGTGGAGGATCATTTCGCTATCCTGAAAGTGGGTCCCGCGCTGACGTTCGCCATGAGGGAAGCCGTCTTCGCCCTGGCCATGATGGAGCGGGAGTACTTGGCGACCAAACGCGGCGTGGAGTTGTCCAGGGTATGCGAAGTACTGGAAGAAGAAATGTTGCGTGAACCCGGATACTGGCGGGACCACTACCACGGGAATGCAGCGGAGCAGGCCTATGCAAGAAAGTACAGCTTTAGCGATCGGTGCCGCTATTATTGGCCGAACCCGCGAGTCTCAGAGGCCTTGAATCGCTTAATCGCCAATATCAATCGGAATCCGCCGCCCCTGACCCTGATCAGTCAGTACCTCCCGGAACAATACCGGGCCGTCCGGGAAGGGTCGCTCGAAGTGGAAGCGGTGGCCGTGATCAGACACAAAATCCAGCGGGTGACCGGGGACTACTCTTATGCGTGCGGAATGCGACGGCGGTGAGGACATCCCCAAAGGCGGTTGCCGCGCCCTCAGCTCTTGCAACAGGCGCATTGCAACGCCGTCTTCCGTCAATTCGACTCCGGGCCGCCCGCTAGTTAGTAAATCGTCACCCCTTGGGCCACCCGATGGATCGCTCCTCTGGGACTCGGGTTGTCCGGGTCAAGTCCCCGGTCTAAGCTGAGACCCAAGGCCGTCACCTGCGCCAAAAGAACATCGATCGGGGGACGAAACTCATCCGCCAGGTAATCGACTCCCGACTGTGAGAGTTCAATCGAGTAGTCCGTCAGCTCGGCAATGTCTTCCTCCAGCCCGAAACCGACGGCGACGGTATTTCCCGCCAGCCGATTCGATCTAATTTCGGCAACTAGGTCTCTCTCGTACTTCCGGATACGCTCATCCGAAGCAAGAAAATACAGAACCAACGTGTTGCGGTCGATAAAACTCAGTGGCCCGTGGCGAACTCCCAGATAACTCTCGGCCAGCGTGGCGATCCGGCCGTCGGATAGCTCCAGGATCTTCAGCGCCCCTTCCCTCGCTGCACTTGCCAGCACGCCGCTTCCCAAGATACACACCCGGGTCGGCCGACTCGCGCGAACAGCTTCGTAAATTTCAGCGCTCCCAGCCAAAACATACCTCCCCAGTTCCGCCAGATTCTGAACGTGGCTCAGATACTCGGAAACCTCCCGCCCGAAAACCGGCATTTGAGCGGTGATCGCCATGCTGGTAAATGAACTGGTCATAGCCAGGCCCTTGTCACAAGTGGTCGGGTGAAGCGGAAGCGCATGGAAATCCGGATCTTTGGAAAAGCGAGTGATCAACTCGCCTTCCGAGTTGCAAGTGATCAGGAGGTGAAGAAAGCCCGGAAAGTGCCGACGGACGGCTTGGATGGCTTCGAAGCTTTCGCGACTCGCCCCGGAACGGGAGAACGAGATAAGGAGGCCCGTATTCGCGGGGAATAAATAAATCCTGGGAGCGATAATCAAGTCCGTCGTGGGAATCGACACGCATTCCTTTTGCAAACGACTCCGCAGCAACAGGTCGACGGTACACCCTACGAAATAGGAGGAGCCTGCGCCTGTCAGCACTACCTTCGGCGACGGTTGGAGAAGTTCGTTTACCTCATTCGATTTTTCTACCGCGAGTTTCGCCGACTCAACCCAGACCCAGGGTTGTTGTAAGATCTCGCGCACGGTGTAAGGAGGCTCGCTGTCTTTCTTAGCAACCTCGGACCGTTGAAAGAGGTCTTGCCACCCCGGGCTCCCGTTTCTTTCCTTCTCCACGTATTTCTCTAAGCTAATCAACGACATGTTCCTTGCCCTCCCAAGCGCGGTGGTGACCCCGCGGTCGAGTCTTTCCGGTCAGCGGCCCGTCTCCAGCACGATCCCGGAAGCATCGGGCTCCCCGGGTTTCCACTGCGGTCGCTCGGGGACGTCGGCGATCCTGACCAAGGTGCGCCAAACGACCTCCCCAAATTGCACCGCACCCTCGAGACTCCACTCCGGATCGTACTCGTCGCTGGGCTGATGGTAGTGCTTGTCGACGTACGTTTCCATCAGTCGTTTACCCCAGTCGGGCGGTTGATTACGGAACTGCAATCCGTAATCGTAATAAACGGCGGGAATACCGCGCCGCACGAAACTGAAGTGGTCGGAGCGGAAGAAGTGCCCCTTCTCCGGGAAGGCGTCGGGCGAACGCTGGAGGCCCATCTCGGAGAGAACTTCCTGAACCACTGCCTCCAGTGAAGATTTTTCCGCTCCCATAGCTACGATGTCTTCGGTCTCTCCCCAAACATTGATCGAGTCGAAATTCACATTGGCTACGAGTTGCTCGACGGGAACCGGAGGATTTTCGGCGAGGTAGCGGGAACCCAGGAGACCTTGTTCTTCGGCCGTCACGGCGGCGAACAAGACGGATCTCCCCAACTCGTTTCGCCGGGCCGATGCCAACCGCGCCAGCTCCAGCAGCAAAGCCGTGCCGGAGGCGTTGTCCAGCGCCCCGTTGTAGATGCCGTCTCCGTCCACTGCGGGGCCGACTCCCAGATGATCGTAATGGCTCGTCACGACGATATACTCGTCGGCCGACTCGGGATTCCCTCCGCGGGCTACGCCCAGAACGTTCGGAGACTCAATACTTCGAACCTTTGCCTCCAGTCCGCCGGTGAGCCGACAGCGCAAGGGTCGCGCTTGGAACCCCTCGGCACCCGCCTGTTTCAATGCCGTCTCCCAGTCCAGACCTTCGGATTCGAACAGTCGTTGTGCCGCCGCCTGAGAGATCCACCCGGCAAACGACGTTTGCTCATTCCCTTGGTCGGGAAGGTAGAACTGTTCGCCGCTCCAGGAGGTTTGCACCACCGACCAGGGATATCCCGCCATCTCAGTGTTGTGGATAATCAGGGTACCCGCCGCCCCCTGGCGGGCCGCCTCCTCGATCTTGTACGTCCACCGGCCGAAATAGGTCAACGCCCGTCCGCCAAAGAAAGAGGGATCGTCCGAAGGGGGATCGTTGACGAAAACGAGGACTACCTTGTCCTTTACATCCGTCCCGGCGTAATCGTTCCAGCCCGTGCTCGGATCGACGATTCCGTACCCGGCAAACACCACCGGCACGCCCGGCCATTCCAGCGAGACATCCGCAGGGGCGGGCCCAGCCGCCAGTACCACATCCTCCATCCACCGAAGGGAAACAGCCTGCGATCCGGACTGCAAATCGACTTCGGGTTCGCCGACGACCGTGGTGCCGACCATAGGCACGGGCTGCAGATACCCGCCGTTGACGACAGGCTCCAGGCCGAAGGCGGAGAACTGCTCCGCAATGTATGCCGCCGCCTTGTTTCCACCGGTCGTTCCGGGTGAACGCCCTTCCATTTCATCCGCCGACAGAACCTCCAAATGCCGGCGAATCTCCGCCTGATTCACGGTCACCCTCTCGTCGCCTCCGGTCCGGCTGCAGCCGATCCAAGAGACCAGGCATGAGAGCAAAACGGCCAGTGAAACTAAAGAGACCTGCTTCATTCGCTTTCCCCCTCGTTGTACTGAATGAACCCCGAACTCAGGACACTATTGGGATCGAAAAAGCGCTTCCACGCTCTAACCTCGCGTTGACGGTCACCGAAGTGTCTTTGCCAGCGACTGGAATCGAACCCGAGCCAGCCCGAGAGATACCGCTTCCCGCCGATCTGGTACACGAGATCGCCGGCTTTGTCCAGCAGCGACAAGGCCATTTTGAGCTGGGTCCGGCTTACGGCCGGGCGGATACCGAAAGCCATGACAAACTCGCCTCCGGGATGAACGAACATCGGCGTCTCCGAGACCGCCCCTCGACAGGGCCACAAAAGAACGTGGCCGTAGCCTAGGAGCGTCGGTGGCAGGCTCCGCAGCACGCCGGAAATGTACTCTCCGGCACGCTCCCACGGCAGGATCGCCTCCATCCAGGGATGATGCAACCTCCAATCGCCGCTCTCTCTCCAGAGCTCGAAGACGGGCTCCATCCTCCGAAAGTACGACTCCAACGCGGAATCCTCCAGATAGACGCTACGGTAAAACCGTAGGCCGTGAAGCAGGTGCTCCGAGGGAGCCGAATCGGCGTACTCCACGCCGAGATGAACGGGGAAAAACCATTCGGCGAACGGTACCCGAATCCCCCCGATCGTCCGTAGCCCTTGAGCGCACGGAGCGCACCAGCCCTCGATAAAGTCGAAGCGTTGGTCATGCAGGATCTGCTCACAGTCCTGCATGAGCGCTTGCAGGTCGTCGTAGAGCAGGTAAAACGTGCGTACATTGGGGGAGTAGCGGCGCAGTTTCAGTTTCGCCCGCACGATGACGGCGAACTGTCCCAAACCGGAGCGCACGGCGTCGAAGAGATCGCGGTTCTCCGAGGTGGAGCAGCGCACCAAGTCACCGACTCCGGTGACGACCTCCAGCTCTTCCACGTTGTCGGCCTGGGTGCCGCAGCGATGCGAGGCCGCTCCGAGTCCCCCGACGGAGAGCGTACCTCCCACCGTGACGGCAAGATTGTTGGTCAGAACGGGCGGCACCCAGCCCCGGGGCATGACATGTTCGAGCACATCCTCCCACGTGGCGCCCGCATCCACCCAGACGGTCCCGTCCTTCGGACGGTCCACCCTACGGAGACTCGTCATGTCCAGGAGTACTCCCTCTTGGAGATTAAGGGACTGACCGCCTTGAGAGTGACCCGAACCGCGCACGGCCACCGGACATCCGTGTTGGTTGGCCCAATCCAAAAGCCGGCGGACGTCGTCGGCGTCGGCGGGAGCCACCACCGCGGCCGGCGTGGCGTACACCAACCGACCGAAGTCGGTGCTCAAGGTCTTGAGGGACTCCGGGTCGCTCTCTACATAACCCTTCAGCAACGCTCTCAGTTCTTGTAGATCCATTCAAAAGCCTTATCTGCACCCGGACCTTTCCGCGACGGCGCGGCGGCGGCGCAAGTCAAACGCACTCCCCAAATTGTAGCAACGCCAAATCGTTGGAACGGAACGGGGAACGGCTTGCAAGGATGCGCCTACTTCGCACGGTGTACAACCTTGGCGGTCCCGGCATGACTCTCCAAAGTGTCTTGCCGACCACTTCCACCCGTCACTCCAAGCCGAGGCGTTCCATGTCGTCCTCGGCAAAGCCCAGGTAGTGGGCCAGTTCGTGACGCAACGTGGTCACGATCTCGTCCAGGAGAGAACTCCGATCGGTGCACGTCAACTCCAGGTTACGCTTGAAGAGAAAAATGACCGGAGGCTGTTCCCAAGAATTCATGGAGCTTCGTTCCGGGCGGGGTGTTCCCACGAACAATCCGAGCAAGTCCGGCGGAAGAAGATCGTCTCCACCCTCACCGACGGCCATGTCCCGATCGGGTAGTTCCCTGACCACGATCGATACCTCCCGAGCCGCAGCTTGAAGCATCAACGGCAGCTCGGCCAGGCTCTCCTCCAGGAGGTAGTTCATCTCCTTGTCGGAAATCTGAGTGGGTGGCGGAAAATCTCTGGGAGACAAATGGGCGGCCCGCTGATACGCCTCTTCCGATTCCTTCTTCCGGCCTTGGAACTCGAGTACCGACGCCAGCAGATCCCAAGCGGCCGCCATGTCGCCGTCGAGCTCGAGGCATTTTCTCAGGCAGCGCTCGGCCGCTTCGAAATCCCAGGTCCGCCAATCGGCCCAAGCCGCCTGAAACCAGGCGTCACGGCAAAGAGGCGACGATTCGTCTGCCAAGAGCAACAGAGCTTTTCGACTGGCCCTTGCCGTCTGCCGGTAATCGTCCATAGCCGCGGCGGCCTCCGCCAGCGCCACGAACACCGCCGCATCGGCGGTTTCTTGTTCCGACGCCCGCAGAGCCGTCTCCAGCGCTTCTTCGACTCGGTCGTCTTCCAGCAAATTGCGCACAACCGTCAAAATCGTTTCAGTCATCCGGCCACTCTCCGGGAGCAATAGACGGATACACGATCTTGTAAGTTCCTCGCAACCCCGGTTCCTCAGTCATCCCAGATTCCATCGTTTCGGCGGATTCGCGCTGATTGCGTCCGGCGTCCCGGCGATTCGACTGCGGCAACTCTGCGCTGGATTTCCCGGATCCGTGCCGGCGAGACAACGCCGCCGTGCTCCGAGAGCTTGACGATTCATTTCTTGACCTTCCCACTTCCGCCTTCAGCTTTGGAGTCATTCGGCTTTCGACTTGGGACTTGCGAGTTCCTACCGGCGACTTTCGACCCTGGACTCTCCCCCGTTCGCCCCTTCTCGATGTGACGTTCAGTCACCCAGCCGGGTCAGGAGTAGCTTCCGGAACTCCACTTCGGCGCCTTCCGCCTGGATGGCGATGCGTCCGGAGGAAGCCGTGGCGTTGAAGCCGTGGTTGACCAGATCACCATTCACCCAGACCTTGATCTCCCGGTCGCGGCATTCAATTACCATCGTGTTCCATTCGCCCACGGGCTTCTCGGAGCCGTCGGTCAGATTCAGGATCCGCCGCGCGTCTCCTTCTTTCCCTCCCCATTGTTGTCCGGGTTCCCGAGGACGTCGCTTCTCCATGTCCGGAACCTCGATGTCCTCACCGATACACCAGAAATCTCCTGCGTCTCCCGATTGCATCTGTACCTCGATGGACTGAGGGAACATCCCGTACAGCACGCGCGGCTTGGAGACATGGACCAGGATGCCGCAGTTGCCGGGTTCCCCGGGGAAGCGGTACTCTACCTCGAGCCGATAGTAGGAGTACGACTCGTTGGTAATCAGATGACCCCGGGGCTCACCGAGACTGACCAGCAATCCGTCCCGAACGATGAAGCTGGGCGGCACCTCTTTCCCTCCGTCGGCGGCGGGAACGTCGGCCGTCCAACCCGTCAAGTCCCGGCCGTTGAACAGGGAAATGGTTTCGCCGGCGCAAACAAGCGAGACCGTTAAGGCCACACATACTGGGGCGGTGATTCTCATGGACGCCATTATAGGAGCGGAACTTCGGAGCACCAAGCTGTAAGACTACGGCTTGCTCTCGGCTCTTCTCCCGCGTAAATTCGCGCCGGTGCCGGGCGGGGGCGGAGGGCGGGTTCCGAACCGAAGACGAAAGGGGCATACATGCAGGCTGCGACGAATTCTTATCCTCCCGGGCGGGTCGTGTCGCTGGACGCCCTGCGAGGTTTCGA
>Ga0116188_1002794_pt1 | contig 13354 bp, 14 predicted proteins | sample AD_JPNTR2_MetaG_FD_89807 | JGI IMG/M metagenome (GOLD analysis project Ga0116188, IMG submission 89807) | Active sludge microbial communities of municipal wastewater-treating anaerobic digesters from Japan - AD_JPNTR2_MetaG | ecosystem: Engineered > Bioreactor > Anaerobic > Digestate | place...
TACTGGTTGCATATCTGCTTGCCCGGAGGCTGGGAATGACCTATGCGACGGTTGACCTTAGGATTCAAAGCAAAATAAAGCTGGGGATTACCGAGGAGCACGAGGTTGAAAAATGGTACAAGGACCTGTCCGAACTGGCGGGTTATATGAATAGAAACAGAAAACAGGGGTGAAACAGGGTGGGAGATAAAAGCGTAAAGGCCTTGGCCAATACTGCCTTGGCTACTGCCTTATCGGTTATAATTGCTATTATTGGCTTGTTTGTTCCAGTTCTGGCCCTTGCATCACTGCTCTGGCCGGTTCCGGTTATAGTCGTTGTAAAAAGGTATGGGCTGCGGTACGGGATTTATTCCACCATTGCTTCCGGCCTTATCGTGGGAATGGTTTCCGAGCCCATATACGCGGCGTACGTAATACTTTCCTACGGGGCCCTTGGGCTGTCAATAGGTTATGGCGTGCAAAAAGGGTATACCGCGGGGAAAACCCTGGTCATAACCTCGATTGTATCTTTAATATCCAAGCTGATGCTTATGTATGCCGTAACCCGGCTGATGGGCATTAACCCCCTTGAAGCCCAGATTGAATCCATGGGAAAAGGGCTGGAACTTTCAATGGAGTTTTATGACCGAATGGGACTGAATGTGCCGGAGGAAATGAAGGAAACGATTATATCATCCTTTGAACTGATGAAGGTCATGCTGCCGGCACTGCTTATCATGGTGGCACTTATGGATTCCTATTTGAATTACACGGTGGCGAGGATTGTATTAAAAAGGCTGGACCTGCGGTTGGAACCTCTCCCGCCATTCGCCGAGTGGAGGGCCCCCGGCCACCTTGCCATTGGTTTTCTTCTGCTCATGTTGTTGTCCTTTGCAGGCGGGTACCTTGGCCTGGCGAATATGGATGTCGTACTAGGCAATATCCTGCTTTTGTTTCAAATGGTTTTCCTGGTGCAGGGACTGTCAGTGGCCTACTATTTTTTGTTGCGCAGGGGCGTAAGCAAACTTTTTAGAGTGCTTTTAATAATATTTATTTTGTTCAACCAGGCACTGGCCATGGCGGCAATGCTTGCCGGGGTATTGGATGTAATGCTGGATTTTAGGAAAAGATTTTCCCGGGACGGGGGAAACTAGCCCCGGGCACAGGCCGCCGGTTTTTTTGCCGGCACTTTGCAGGGCTGAAAAGAAAGCCCCTTTGCGGGCAGCGATGCCCAGAGGGAGGAAAACATGAAAAATATTAACTTTATGAAACTGGTAAAACCGAATACCGCCGTATACCTGTGGAGCGTCCTTGTCCTGGTGCTGTTTTTAGCCTATTACAACATAATACTGGGGCTTTTGGGAGCCTTACTGCTTGTTTACCTTGTTTACCACAGCAGGCTGGCGGTCCACAGCAAAAAGGAACAGTTCACCGAGTACGTTGAAACCCTGTCCTTTGATATTGACAACGCCATAACCAACACGCTCATCAGGCTGCCGCTGCCGATGGTAATGCTGGACGAAACCGGTGTAATAACCTGGTATAATTCCGGATTCGCGGAAATCATCAAAGGGGAAAACCTGCTGGGCAGCAGCATAAAGGAGTTTATAAAGGACTTTGACATTGACTTGTTAATGCAGCATAAAAAGGACATGGAAATAAAGGTAACATATGCAGATAGACATTATAGGGTCATTTATAATATAGTAGAGACATCAGGGGTAAGGGGTCGCAAGAGAAAGACCGGCTTTGTATACTTCGTGGATATAACTGACTGCGTAACAATACGCCGGGCAATGCAAAAAAAGAGCCCGGTAATTGCTCTGGTACAGGCGGACAGCCTGGATGAAATAATAGGGGGCACCGATGCCGACAGCAGGCCCCAACTGGTTGCCGAAATGGATAAAAGGCTGTACAAGTGGGTCGAGGGCATAAAGGGAGCCATACAAAAGTATGACGAGGGCAAATACATAGTGGTATTCGAGAAGGAATGGCTGTCTCGCATGCAGGAGAAAAAGTTCGATATACTGGATGATATCAGGAATATAAACGTGGGCAACCCCATACCTCCTACCCTGAGCATGGGTATTGGCGCGGACGGCCAGGACCCTGCCCAGTTGTTACAGTTTGCGACTGCCGCCCTGGACCTGGCCCAGGGAAGGGGAGGGGACCAGGCGGTGGTTAAGGCGGGCGACAGGCTGTATTTTTACGGTGGGAAAACCAAGGAAGTGGAGAAAAAAACCAAGCTTAAGTCCCGTGTAATAGCCCACGCGCTGCGGCAGCTTATCCTTCAGAGCGGCAGTGTACTTATTATGACCCATCGGTACGCGGACCCCGACAGCCTGGGAGCCGCGATTGGAATGTACAGGGGGGTCAGCGCCCTTGGAAAGAATGCGAGAATAGTGATGGACGGGCCGAACCCTTCAATAGAGACCATGTACTCCCGTATCATGGAAGACGGTGAATATGAAGGCTTATTTATTAGCTGTGAAAAGGCGAAGGATATCGTAGACAGCGAGACCCTTTTGATTATTGTGGATACCCACCGGCCGAGCTATACCGGGTGCCCGGGGGCAATTAAAAAGGCCGGCGGCATTGTTGTGATAGACCACCACAGGAGAAGCACCGAGTTCATTGAAGAGGCTGCCCTTGTATACCAGGAGACCTATGCTTCCGCCACCTGCGAGTTGGTTACCGAAATACTCCAGTACATCAGCGAGGGTATAAAAATCCGTCCCCTTGAGGCTGAAGCGCTGCTGGCAGGAATTGTTGTGGACACGAAGAACTTTACCTATAAAACCGGGGTAAAAACCTTTGAAGCGGCTTCGTTCCTAAGACGCATGGGAGCGGATACCTCGGCGGTTAAGCAGCTGTTCCAGGACGACATGGAAACGTTTATGGCCAGGGCGGAAACGGTAAGGAATGCGCGGATAATAAAGGATTCCATAGCCATTTCAGTATGCCCGGAAGGGCTGAAAAACCCGCTTCTTATAACCGCCCAGGCAGCAAATACCCTCCTTGACATACAGGGAGTTAAAGCCGCCTTTGTGCTGTGCAAATACAAGGAAAGCGTCTTTATAAGCGGCAGGTCGCTGGGGATATAAACGTGCAGCTTATCATGGAGAAGATGGGCGGCGGCGGGCATATGACGGTGGCGGGGGTGCAGCTTCCGGGAACGGAGGTGGAGGAGGCGCAAAAAATGTTGGAGGAAACCCTTGACCAATATATTGAGGAAGGTGATGTATAATGGAAGTTATACTCCTTAAAGATGTAAAGGGACAGGGCAAAAAGGGAGACGTGGTAAAGGTAAGCGACGGGTACGCCAGGAATTTCCTGCTGCCCAGGGGCTACGCGGTGCAGGCGACCGAGCAGGGCAAGAAAAGATTGCTAGAGCAAAACGCGATTATGCAAAGAAAAAGGCAGGCCGAGGAAGAAAACGCAAAAAAACAGGCGGAAAAAATCTCGGCGTCGTCGGTGAAGTTTGAAGTTAAAGCCGGTGAAAACGGCAAGCTTTTTGGCTCCATTACCGGCAAGGACATATCCGAAGCCCTGGAAAAACAGCACGGTATAAAAGTGGACAAGAAAAAAATAGTCCTTCCCGAACCGATAAAAAACATTGGGGAATACCAAGTAGAGATAAAGGTTTATCCGGAGATTTCGGCAAAGCTTAAGGTTATTATAAAACAGCAATAGGAAAAGGAGAGACAGTGTTGGAGGACAACGCAAAAAGGTACATAGCAAAGTTGGACGATGCAAAACACGTACCGGATAAAAAAATGCTGGAAAGACAGCTGGCAGTACTTGAAGAAATGCTGCAGGACAGTATGGGGGTAAAGGCCTACAACGAAAAGGTGAAGGACCTGGACCTGGAAGAGTTTTTGAAGGGGGACGATGTTACCCTTAAAATTTATGCGCTGCAGAGACTGGTCTTGGACCAGCAGCAGGAGCCTCCCCGTCCGGAGGAGTGCTCTGCGGTGGTGAAGGAGCTTCGTACCGCTATAATAGACATGCTGGCCCAAAGGGTGGTTAGGGAAAAGATAAACAAGGAACTAAAGGAAAGGATTCAGCAGCGGCAAGACCAATATATGGAAGAATTGAAGCTGGCAATACTAAAAAAACACTCCGGGCCGGAAAACCCCACCACGCTTAAAAAATACGCCAGCCTTAAGAAACTGGAACGCCGGTCGCTGGGCAAATCCATCATGGAGATATTGAGACCTACGTCGATAGACGAGATAGTGGGCCAGCAGAGAGCCATCAAAGCCCTGGTTGCCAAGATAAGCTCGCCCTATCCCCAACACGTGCTGCTCTACGGTCCCCCCGGCGTCGGCAAAACCTCCGCGGCGCGGTTGGCACTGAAGGTGGCACAGTCAAAGGAATATTCACCTTTTACCGAGGAGTCAAACTTCATTGAAGTGGATGGAACAACGCTGCGGTGGGATACCAGGGAAATTGCCAATCCCCTGCTGGGGTCGGTTCATGACCCGATATACCAGGGAAGCAACAGGGACCTGGCCGAGAGGGGGGTCCCCGAGCCAAAAATCGGCCTAGTGACGCAGGCCCACGGCGGCATACTGTTTATAGACGAGATAGGGGAAATGGACCCGGTGCTGCAGAACAAGCTGTTAAAGGTGCTGGAGGATAAAAGGATTACTTTTGAATCCATATACTATGATGCTTCCAACAAGGACATTCCCCTTTATATAAGAAAGCTGTTTGAGGAAGGGGCGCCGGCGGACTTCATACTAATTGGCGCCACCACCCGGCAGCCGGAGAGCATAAACCCCGCATTCCGCTCCCGGTGTACCGAGGTTTTTTTCGAGCCCCTGACCCCTGCGGACATTGTAACTATAGTAAATAACGCTGTCAACAAACTGGGAGTGCGGATGGAAAAGGGTTGCGCTGAGATTATCAGTCAGTATACAATAGAAGGGCGGAAAGCCGTCAATATTCTGGCCGATGCGTACAATATCGCTATAACCAACCAGGACTGTGCTCCCGACAAGGTGTACATAAGCTGTAATGACGTATACACGGTGATACAAAACAGCAGGCTTGTGCCCTGCGTCAGAGACACCGGCAAAAGCGACGCCAGGGTAGGCCGGGTAATGGCCCTGGGCGTGTCGGGATATGTAGGTTCAATCCTTGAAATAGAGGCGATAGCCTTTACGGCCCTTAGAAAAGGAGAAGGGACCATAAGGATTAACGATACCGCCGGCTCCATGACCAAGGACTCGGTGTTCAACGCGGCGGCGGTGATAAGAAAGATATCCGGCGAGATGGTAAGCGATTATGACGTGCATGTCAATTGTATCGGGGGAGGAAGGGTGGACGGGCCCTCGGCGGGCGTTGCCATCCTAGCCGCGTTGGTAAGCGCCATTAAACAAAAACCGGTCAGGCAGGATATAGCGGTTACCGGGGAGATTTCCATACAGGGCGAGGTAAAGCCGGTAGGCGGCATCATGGAAAAGATATATGGCGCGAAGCAAAACGATATGTCGGCGGTGATAATTCCCGCAAGGAACCTTAAAGAAGTGCCCTCTGACCTCTCGGGGATCAGGGTATACGGAGTGGAAAGGGCGGAAGAGGCATTGGAAATCCTCCTTTCGGAATAAACGGGTGGTGATTTGAATGCAGGCGATAGGAAAGATTCCCCCTCACAGCATAGAAGCCGAGCAGTCGGTGCTGGGCGCCATGCTGCTTGACAGGGAAGCCATTATAACTGCGTCGGAGCACATAAAACCGGAGGACTTTTACAGGGACGGCCACAGGGAAATCTACGAGGCGATAATGGAGCTGTTTGACAAGGGGGAGCCGGTGGACCTGGTAACCCTTACTGAACAGCTTAGGCAGAGAAACACCCTGGAGGCTGTGGGAGGGGTGTCATTTCTGACCGACCTTTCCTCCAGCGTTCCTACCACGGCCAATGCGGTTCATTATGCCAAGATTATCCATGAGAAGTCCATGCTTAGAAAGCTTATCCGGGTGTGCGGCGAAATATCCGACAAAAGTTACGAGGCGGCGGAGGAGACCGGGGCGATAATCGAGTTTGCAGAAAAGGAAATATTCGATATTTCCCAGAGGCGGACCTCCAAGGGCTTTACACCCCTGAAAGAGATACTGGTGTCAAGCTATAACAAAATAGAGGAACTGTACAATACCAAGGGTAAAACCACCGGCGTTTCCACCGGTTTCAACGATGTTGACAGCAAGACATCGGGACTTCAAAAGAGCGACCTTATACTGGTGGCGGCAAGGCCTTCCATGGGCAAGACCGCCTTTGCGCTGAATATTGCGCAGCATGCAGCCATTAAGGAAGGGATTCCGCTGGCCATATTCAGCTTGGAGATGTCCAAGGAACAGTTGGTAAACCGCATGATATGCGCCGAAGCGGGTATAGACAGCCACAAATTGAGAACCGGGAACCTGGCGGATGAAGACTGGCCCAAGCTTGCGGAAGCGGTAAGGAGGCTTTCGAAGGCGAATATTTACATAGACGATACCCCCGGCATAACGGTAGCAGAGATGAGGTCCAAGTGCAGGAGGCTGAAACTGGAGAGGGGACTGGAATTGGTGCTCATTGATTATCTTCAGCTTATGCAGGGCAGCGGCAGGGCAGAGAGCCGGCAGCAGGAAATATCCGAAATATCAAGGTCGCTTAAGGCCCTGGCCAGGGAAATGGACTGTCCCGTTCTGGCTATTTCGCAGCTAAGCAGGGCCCCGGAAATGCGCTCGGAGCACCGGCCGATGCTGTCCGACCTTCGCGAATCCGGCGCCATAGAGCAGGACGCGGACGTGGTCATGTTTCTCTATAGGGATGAATATTACCATCCCGATACCGAAAAAAAGGGTATCGCGGAGATTATACTGGCAAAGCAGAGGAACGGCCCAACCGGTACCGTGGAGCTTGTCTGGCTGGATAGGTTTACAAAGTTCGCTGACATGGCTAAATTTAGCGAAGAATAGCGAAATAAGAATGTGTGTTTGTGTATATCTCTGTGGATAATGTGGATAAGTGTGGATAATTATACCCATATTTTGGGCAAAAAAAGAAAGTAATAACAGGGCGGTTTTTGTTTATCAAAGGCTTAAGCAGGACAGTAATAATATTGATAATGGTAATGCTAATACTAAAAAGGAGGTAACATAAATGTCGAAAAAAGTAACCAAGGATATGACTATTGCCGAGGTGCTGATGATGGACAGGAGTACTGCGACGATATTCATGAAACACGGCATGCACTGTATAGGCTGCCCCGCCTCCTCCGGGGAAAGCATCGAGGAGGCAAGCGCCGTTCACGGAATAAATGCCGATGACCTGGTGAAGGACTTGAATGAATATTTCGCAAAGGAATAGGACAGCCCCAGGGCTGTTTTATTTTGTTTGACCAATTGCCCCTGGCGCGGATGCAGGATACTTGTTATTTGACTTAAAACCCTATACTCTGGTACTATATCATAGGATTTTTTATTTGGAAAGGAAGATGCTGTTATGGCTTCCAAGGATAAATACGATGTAATTATTGTGGGGGCGGGGCCGGCAGGCATTTTTACCGCCTTGGAGCTTGTTGGGCGTGGGGATTTCAATATTTTGATGCTGGACAAGGGCCGCCGGATAAACGCCCGTCACTGCCCTGCCCGGAAAGGGGACTGCGTGAAGTGCGACCCCTGCTCGATAGTAACCGGATGGGCGGGGGCAGGGGCCTTCAGCGACGGCAAGCTTTCATTGAGCCCTGAAGTGGGCGGCAATATAACCGATTATATTTCCGCCGAGGAAGCGGAGGACCTTATAGAGTACGCCGACGGGATATACCTGAAGTTCGGCGCGGGGCAGCAGGTGCATGGGCTTAACGAAAGAAGGATTGAGGAACTGGTATACGAGGCTTCGAGACACGGGATCAAGTTTGTTCCCTGCCCGGTACGGCATATGGGCACCGACAAGGCCTTTGACGTGCTTAAGGCCATGCATGAACACCTCATGGGACGGGGAGTGGAGTTTAAAGAACTCACAATGGTGGAGGATATCCTGGTGTCGGAAGGTAAGGCTTTAGGGGTGAGGGCAAGGCACAGAAACGGGGAAGTGACGGAATACAGCGCGAACCACGTGGTCGTGGCCCCCGGCAGGGGCGGTGCCCAATGGCTTACCGCGCAGGCGGCGAGGCTGGGTATTGCCACCAAAAACAACGCGGTGGATATTGGTGTCCGGGTGGAAGTGCCCAATTCGGTCATGGACCACCTTACCCGGGACCTTTATGAGGCAAAGCTTATATACTATTCGGATACCTTTGAGAACAAGGCCAGGACCTTTTGCATGAACCCCGGCGGTATCGTATCGGAGGAACATTACGAGGAAGGCCTGGTGCTGGTAAACGGGCACAGCTATTCCGACCCACGGCTTAGGACCGGCAACACCAACTTTGCGCTGCTGGTTTCCACCACCTTTACAGAGCCCTTCAACCAGCCGATAGAATACGGCAAATACATCGCAAAGCTTGCAAACATGCTGACCGGTGGCGGTGTAATGGTGCAGAGGCTGGGGGACCTGCTCAAGGGCAGAAGGACAAGTCCCGACCGGTTGAAGAAGTCAACCACCGTGCCTACGCTAAAAAGTGCCGTACCGGGGGATTTAAGTTTTGTTCTTCCCGACCGGCACCTTACATCGATAGTGGAGGCGCTGCGTGCCTTTGACAAGCTGGCGCCGAACCTGTATTCCAGGAATACGCTGCTATATGGATGTGAAGTAAAGTTTTACAGCAGCAAGGTGGAAGTGGACAGCCGGTTTAGGACCAAGATAGAAAACCTGTACGCCATTGGCGACGGGGCGGGCATTACCAGGGGGCTTATGCAGGCATCGGTAACCGGGATAATAGTGGCAAGGGAGATTGCAAACACTACTGGATAAAAGAAGGTGAAAAGATGGACAGAGGCCGCGGGGGCTATGACTTAACCGAGGGAAGTATGCTGCGGCATGTTATTTCTTTTTCTATACCGATGCTGCTGGGGAACATGCTGCAGGCCCTTTATAATACCGTTGACAGCATATGGGTGGGCAGGTTCCTTGGGCCCGAAGCCCTGGGTGCGGTTTCGGTCAGCTTTCCAATAATATTTGTGTTAATATCCCTGGTTATGGGCACCACCACGGGGTCCACCGTACTGGTGGCCCAGTACATGGGGGCTAAACAGATTGACATGGTCAAAAGAACCATAAACAATACCTTTGTGCTGCTTACCGTTTCCGCGGCGGTGGTTACGGTGTTGGGGATAACCTTCAACAAACAAATCCTAAGGCTTATAAACACCCCGCCGGAGATAATGACCATGGCTGCGGATTATCTAAATATATTTCTTATTGGGCTTGTGTTCATGTTCGGATATAACGCGGTGAGCGCCATATTAAGGGGCCTTGGCGATTCCAGGACACCGGTTGTATTCCTTGCCATATCCACCGCAATCAACATTGTACTGGACCCGCTGCTTATAATAGGAGTAGGGCCCTTTCCCAGGATGGGCGTTGCCGGGGCGGCCCTTGCCACCACCATAGCCCAGGGGATTTCCTTTTTTATTGCGGTTTATTATCTAAACAGCAGGAACCACTTGCTGAATATAAATCTGAAAAGCTTTGTGTTTGACAAACACATTACTGCTAAAACCATAAAGATAGGCGTCCCGTCAGGTGTCCAAATGTCGGTGGTTTCGGTGGGCATGCTGGCGATAAGTTCCCTCATCAACTCCTTCGGGACCGAAGTGGTTGCCACCTTCGGCATGGCATCAAGGCTGGACCAGTTTGCCATTATGCCTTCCCAGTCCATTTCCATGGCCACGTCCACGATAGCGGGCCAAAACATAGGGGCCGGCAAGGACGACAACGTGAGGGAAACGGTAAAATGGGCCACCATACTGGCGGTGGGTATTTCCATCCTTTTTACATTGGTTATGCAAACAACTCCGCAAACGGTGCTGAGGCTTTTTACTACCGACAGTGTGCTGCTTAACAGGGCGGGCGGAGCGCTGCGCATAATAAGCCTTTCCTATGTCTTTTCGGCGGTTATGTTTGTGACAAACGGATTCTTGCGTGGTGCGGGGGATACCATGGCAACCATGATTTTTTCCATAACCTCCCTTTGGCTTATAAGGCTTCCGCTGGCAAAGCTTCTGTCAAGCGCGGCCGGGCTCGGCGCCAAAGGCATATGGATGGCGATAGTTATAAGCTCCGTTATAAGCATGCTGATGAGCAGGGTGTATTATGCTTCCGGAAGGTGGAAGAACAAGGGAGTAATCGGGCATCCCCGGGACGATTTCCAGCCCGGGGTATGATTCCCCCGAAGGGACATAGTATAAGGTACAGCGCGACATTCAAGCTTATTATAAAACATAGTCTGGTTTAGATTGAAGGTTCTGTATGGATTTTTCCCGCTATGAATTCCTTCGTATGAAATTTCAGTTTAACTGGAAACTTATAATCTTTATTAAGCTATTCCTGAATTCTTGTATTTTCAAATAGTTATTTTTCCAATCAGAATCAAGCATAAAATACTTGTTAGGACAAATAAATCCTAAGAATAAGTTATATACATAAAAACCTCCTCATATTTGTATCTGCCAATTAATTTCCCTATATTTGATGTCTTTAGATGTTTTCCTCTTCTCTTTAATGAGTTCATGGGTAAACCGTAAAAACATTAGTACATCATTCTTTGCTTTGTCATCTAAAGGATTACCCTGAGCTCTTTATTAGAGGTATTCCTTATAAATTATTCAAATCCAATATCTGCTGGTGGCTCGTCTTTTTCCCACCATGGTTTTTCTAAATTGGACTGGTTAAGTAAAAAGTCAGTAGTCAAATTAAGAACCTTTGATATTCTCGAAGGGATTTCAGCGTCACATTGCTGGATGGCTGAAAAGGAGGGCATGACATGGTTAATAGCAAAGAAAAAGGTAAAAAGGACGAACGTGAATGGACCGAATTGTGTAGAGAAGAAGGGTTTACAAATGCCCGGAGGGAACAGCAATATAGCGGGATAGAAGAGGAAGACAAGGACATACTTCAGATGGCGAAGAGAGAAGTTGAGATAGTGGCTTAAGAGATGGGATTTGTTAATGTGGCTTGATAATAGCTTTGAAGAATTATTTAAAATGGTTTTAGAATTGACATAATTGACGCATTGAATGATGCAATTAAAATAAAATTTTGCAGTCATTATGACTGCTTTTTCATGCACCGTTTATCCTTCTTTCTGATGTTCTTGTCGAAAGTTGCGATTGATTGTTATAGGATTTTGCCTTATTTTGCAGAAATAGCATAAAAAAGGGGGTGGAAACAATAAAATGAATAAGGAATGGGCGGAGATTGTAAAAGAAAAGTTAGACTCTTTTGTTCAAAGAGAAACCGAGATTGAGACCACTTTAAATGAATTAATAACTGACCTAGAATCTAAGAAAATTTTTATGAGATATGGAATAAAAGATGAAGAGAGTTTAGTATGGGAAATAAAGATAAACAACCAACGTTTCTTTATTTCAGAAGATGAAGTATCAAAAAAGCAAATCATAGAAGGTATTGATGACCATGGGATTACAATAGATACTGGACAAAGAATAAGTGTTAAAGAGGCATTGCAAAATCTAATAATAGAAAAGTTAAAATCATTTTAAAGTTTCAGGCCTCTTTCCTATTACAGAAAAAAGTTACCTTTTGCCAAACGGAGTGGGTAAATGGAGATGAAATTATTATGATATTGAAAGATAAACATAAGTGCAAATACTGTGGTGAAGAATTTGAATGGTTTTATCAAGTTCCGCAAAAAATGGAATGCCGATTATTTGATGTTGAAACATGGCCAGAGGGCAAGGTTAGACTATATAGAATAGGCAGATCTATAGAGCGGAATGGATATTTAGTACCCCTTAACGCAGAAGCGTATTGTCCTAAATGCAATAGATTAAATTATATTGAAATAGAAAAGCAATGTTTATGATTTGAAATGCCGGACTTTTTTTGCAGGAAAATTCCTCCTTATAATGAATTGTGGAGGGGCGAAATGAGGTGAATAGATTAATGCAAATTAAGATATTTACTGGCCCAGATATAAGACGTATCGAAAACGAAGTAAATGAGTTTATAAAGGGTAGAAGAGTTATTGATATCAAGCAATCAGAAGCCCTAACAACGGTAATAACAGAACGCAATGGCGAACAAAAAACCGATACAATATGGGGCCTAACAATAATGGTAATGTATGAAGAAGAGAAAGAAACAGTATATGAAAGCAAAGGAATATCAAGGATTTAGAGATTTCGAGCTCTTTTTGACGTGTATTAAACTTGGCAGAAAGTTGGTAGGATTGAGAGTACTTTATAGTGAATAATGTTATCATAAGGAACCTTGCATAAAAGTAGCCTATTTGAAGGAAATACCATTCTCCCGCCGAAAGTAAAACAAATAAAAGGGAGGGGGTATACTCTTGTGTGATGTGAATGTACTTTTACCAGCTATTACAGCAATTGCAGCATGTGTGTCGTCTTGTATAGCTTATAAACAATGTATAAGTTATAGGGAAATTGAAATTTTCCCGGCTCTTTCACTAATGCAAGGACATGCATTGGTAGAGGATGAAAGTGGCTTGCCAATACTCTTGTTTTTAAAAAATATTGGTAAAGGGCTTGCGAATATAGAATCTATCGAAAGCTATAGTGGAAATATAATAGCTATCAATAAAGGTATTCCATTAACAGTAGCCCCGGGAGATTATACAGAGATAAAAATATGGCTAAAAAAGTCTGTACCTAGCATAAAAGATGCTAGATTAATTATCAATTATTCGGATTTTGAAAACAGAAAATACAGTACAGAAATGGATTTAATCATTAATTATCCATATAAACAATTTGAACCGATGCCTAAAGATCTGTTTTTTGTAGATAAACATAAATGTATAAAGCATAAGAGAAAAACTTAATTGTTATAAACTTTTTCTTCGCTGAAAAGGAAGTACTGAAATAAACCATACGTATTGCATTGATAAGACATCTATAAGGGTGTCTTTTAATTTTAGCGAAAGAGGTATGGCTAATTTCAGGCCTTTTTTATTCGAGAGCTTCTTCAGTCGCTCGTTTTCATTGCAAAGCTGCCTTAGTTCTCTTGTGAGGTACTGTCAAATATAGGTTTTCTTCGATGCTGCCGATATTTAATCTTTGCTTACCATCTTGTTACTATTTTTATAAAGCAGATTACCATGTCATTTTTGAGGCTCCTGCACATGGCAAATCAGGGGCGATTGGAATAAAATAATATTGACAATCTACGATGAAAGGCTTAATATTAATAAGTGACACATGGCCCATTAGCTCAGTTGGTAGAGCACCTGACTCTTAATCA
>Ga0116188_1002795_pt1 | contig 13340 bp, 8 predicted proteins | sample AD_JPNTR2_MetaG_FD_89807 | JGI IMG/M metagenome (GOLD analysis project Ga0116188, IMG submission 89807) | Active sludge microbial communities of municipal wastewater-treating anaerobic digesters from Japan - AD_JPNTR2_MetaG | ecosystem: Engineered > Bioreactor > Anaerobic > Digestate | place...
ACCATTATGGCAACTCCACCTGGACCATATCCTTCGTATCTGACTTCCTCGTATACTACCCCTTCGATATTACCAGTCCCTTTTTTTATTGCCCTTTCAATATTGTCATTGGGCATATTTGCAGCTCTTGCCTTTAGCACTGCAGTTCTTAATCGTGGATTCGCCTCAATGTCTTCACCACCCAGTCTTGCTGCAACTGTGATTTCACGTATCAATTTAGTAAAAAGAGCCCCTCTTTTTGCATCCAAAGCTCCTTTTTTGCGTTTTATTGTAGACCATTTATTATGTCCTGACATAAAAACCCCTTAATTTATCTTTGCTTTAAGACAATATATTAAAAACCCCTTTTGATTTTCAACTGTAATTTTGTTATCATATCACGGGCATTTGATGCATTATAGTTATAAAATATACACTGCCGGTAAAGTTCAATAGCCCTTTGAAGGTCTCCTGTTTTATTATAAATTTCAGCCATATTCCATCTTAATTTTCCAGGATTAAGGCTTTTGATTTTATAATTTAAATCATTTATCTCTGTTTCGATTTTACCTTTTTTGTCAAGAAGCATTTCATACTCCTCATAATTTTGAAAATCCTGCTTATAGAGAATATCCTTTTTTAGATTATTCGCCTGAAGTGTTATATTTTTTAGCTCTTCCTGTTTAAGTTTAAGATCTTCACTTAATTTATTTTCTGCAATAAGGCACTGATTGTAGTGGTCAAGACTTGCTTGTAGATTCATATTGCTAAAATATATGTCCCCAAGATACTCATGACTTTTGGCCTTTCTGTATATATCATCTTCCTTTGTAAATTTCAGTGCAGCTTTAAAAGATGATTCTGCAAGAACAAAGTTGCCAGTGTGTTTATAGCAGAGATATCCCAGAGAAAAGTGTATTTCTCCATTGGAGCTATTTTCTTTTAAATATTCGTTGTAGTATTTTTCTGCTTTGAGATAGTTTTTTATGCTCTCATAAAGGGATGCCAGTTTAAGATAAACCTCTGAATCTACCCTGTCAGCTCCTGAAACATATCTCTCCAGGTGAAATGCCGCTTTTTTCTTTTCCTCTGTGGAAAAGAGTGCCAGTCCAAGCTCAAGGGAATATTTATAATTGTTGTTATTAAAAGAGTAAGCCTGTTCAAGGCTATCAATATATCCTTGAAAGTAAAGTGGCTCCTGCATTGATAGGAATACTTGTGAGATCTCATAAAATATTATATCATCTTTTTCTTGCTCAAATCTGGAAAAACGCAGAGCCTGAATATAATGACTTAGGGCTTCTCTCTTTCTATTGAGCCTGGCAAGGCATCGGGCATAGTATATATGCAATTGTTGAATTGAGTGATTGTCTTCTATAAAAAATCCCTTTTCTTTTCTATTTCTAAATAGTTTGACAAGATCAACCTTTTGACCTATATTTGTTAGTGATACCATCTCATCAGGTATTTTTTTGTCTTCTACCCTTTTTTGATAGAATTCAAGGAGAGCTGTATTTATTATCTTAAGGCATTCGCTATATTTTTCTGATTCATAAAGTGCTATATAATCATTGGAAATGTCCTGACTGTAAATAGGAGAATTCAGTATTATAATAGCGGTAACAGTTATTACAAAGCTATGTCTTTTTATATTCATATTTTTTTGCTTTACTCTATAAGTTTTAATAATCAATAAAGTCAAAGTTGAAATGTTTCTAAAAAAAAGGTTGTCTTAATTAACTTATTCGGTCTAAATTGTTTTATAAATAATCTATAAATAGAGCAATGATTTATTTTTAATTTTGTAAAAGGGGTCATGGGATGAGTCAAATAAAAAAGTTCAGTTATCAGGATACAAGGAGACGATGGCTGATTCCCATTGCTGTTTTTTTGATGTTTTTTATAGAGCTTCTATTTTTGAATTCCTTAATTTTATCCTTTAAATTTTTTCTTCCTTACTATCCAGTTTCGACAGTTGTTTTTATAATTGCAATTATTGCCTTTTTTGCTGGAAATTATGTGGCAAAGTTTTTTTATTCCTTCACTTCAAGAAGCAGAATTATCAATATAGTAGTTGCATTTTTTTATATAGTAGCAATTTCTTTTTATTTTCTTAAGCTCTATTTCTGTGGTGAATCTCTTTCTGATTTGAATATTTATGTAAAAAGTAAATATTTCTCTGTGCTCATTATTGTTGTTCCTTCGTTTTTATGTGGCGTGCTGAATAATTATTTTCTAAATATTTCCACAGGGGATTTTCTTGATGATAAAAATCTGCTCTTTAGCTATGTAGTTGCATTTTTTTTGGCAATATCTGCTGTTTTTTATCTCTCTGCCTTTGATTTTGGGCATGGGAAATTTGCCTATGACAAAAATATAGCAGCATCACTTATTTCCCTTTTATTATTTGCTGTGATGATTTTCATCAATCAGAAGTTTAATCCAGAACCGCTTTATGCGAAGCAATATATTGATGAGGAAGTGCAAGAGGACAAACAAAAGATTCTCAGGGAGGATCTCTTCTATACATACCTTAATTTTACTTATATAATTACCTACCTTTATTTGGGTCAGATACTTCTCAACAGGTTTTATGTTTTTTCTTACAAAAATATGGATCTCTATATAGGTGCAACCATAATCTCCATGGTGGTTGGATTTTTTGCAGCAAGACTAAAAAAACTGCATTTGTTTCATATAATAAGTGAATCTTTATTTCCACTTATATTTTTTGCTTTTATGTTTATTTTGTTTTATGCAGAGTCCAGATTTTCATATAAAATTGCACTTAGCTTAAGCGCTGTGCCATCTTTTGTTTATGGCTTTGCTTTAAAAAAGACTTTTGATAATATTCTGGAACGATATGATCATCAGCAGAGATATAGAGTAGTTAATTTTGCTCTCTTTATTATTCCTGTTCCTGTTATTTTTATTCTTTCCATTGTGTCTTTTACAAATATTGTGTTTTTCTTGGTCCTTTATATAATTGCCTTTTTAAATCTCATCATACCTGCACTTTTTGTTTTTAATTTAAAGATTTCTTTTGTAAAGAAATTTTGCTATCTTGGATTTATTCTTACTTTGATTTTTATCACAGTCTTCTTTCACATTTATTTGAAACTTCCTTTTAATCTGAAAAAATTTTATAACTATAGTGAAAATTTTGAAATCTTGCAAAATACAAATTACAACTTGCCATATATAGTTGAAAGAGGGGATGTTAAATTTTTTGGAGAACCTGTTTTTTATCTTTCCAATAGTCGCATCAAAAATTATAAAAGAGCTGTCGCTGCCCTTTCTCTTTATGAAAAAGAAGGCACGAGATCACTTGTTATAGATAGCAATCAAAGTTTTTTTAAAAATTCTTTATATACTCTGCTGGATGATTTTACCTGCCTTGATCCTGTCCCGGAAAGATTTGTTGACGATAACAGGCTCCCTGTTTCTGGATTAGAGAGTTACTTTGTATATAAATCAGAGATTGTTAACTTTATATTAAATAGTAAAAGGTCCTTTGATTTTATAATTGATATTCCTAATATATTTGATCAGAAGAATCATTCCTTTAGATTCTCGAGGGCATATTATAATTTGCTTAAAAACAAGATGAATGAAGCAGCTATCTATGGGCTTGTTGTGGATCTTAAATTTATGCCTGTTCAAGGACTTGAGTCAGCTTTAAAGAATTTAAACTCGGCCTTTGCCTTTAGCAACTTTTATCTTTTTTCAGATGTGCTTGTAGTTTTATGCTCAGATTCAGAGGATTCATTGCGGATTACAGCAAATGCCTATAATAGGCTTGCAGATGATATCTCATCAAACCAGCAGTGTAGTCTCATTTTTTATGATAATATTCATCTGCTGGACAATATGCTTCCTGTGAAATTGTCTGAGATCTTGCAAAAAATTGAATCTGCCGGTGATTCCTTTAACCCTGAGAGCCTCCATGAACTTAAGTCTTATAAAAATATAATTAACTCATCATTTTTGAAGAGTGAGCCAAAGCTTGCCTCTTCGATCGAGAGCTCTTTTGCAAAAAATTCCAAAATTCTTTCACTGCTTTCTCAAATGGACTATGCAGAGACAATAGATGATTATGAGAAAGAGATTGATATTCTCCTTGAGTTGAAAAAGTTTACACCATATAACGATGCAATTAAAAATTATGTCAATGCTCATTTGTCTTATAAAGATAAGTATTATCAAGGTGAGGCTGTCAGATTTGAAAAGCTCAAGAGATGGGATGAGGCGGTCTCTCTTTATAAGGCTATTCTCAAGATTGATAAAAATAACTTTGAGGCAAACTACAGACTGGCGCTTCTATATATAACTTTGCAGGATTTGAATCAGGCCTTTAAATATCTCGATGATGCCCTTAAGATTGACAAAAATAATCCTGATGCCATTTATCAAATGGGGGTACTGCTTTTTTCCACAGATAAATTTAAAGATGCCATTAAGTATTTTGAGAGTGCAAAGGAGTTGAATGTTAGAACTCCCCTTCTTTTTATGTATCTTGGGCTTTCTTATGAAAAGATTGGTGATACAGCAAAGGCTCTGGAATGTTATGAAGAGGCTGCCTCAATTGATCCTGAGGATTTAAAAATCAGAGAACTTCGCGATATGCTTAAGGCAAAGCTCTCATCAACATCAACAGTAACTGAATCTCAAAAGACAAATATGATAGATGATGAGCAGGGGGAGAGAATATCTCTACCTGTAAATAAAAAGGCTATAAATGCAAGGATAAGGGATGATGAGCAATAATTATGCCGAAGGATATAATCCCTTCAGCACAATTATGAAATTTTACTTATTTAAAAGTTTCAAGTGCCTCTTTGAATTTTGGTAGTGACTTTTCTATAACGCTCTCGTGGACGCAATAGGCCAATCTCATATACCCAGGACCTCCAAAACCTACTCCAGGGACAGCCAGAATATTGAATTTTTGTAGGTGTCCTATGAATGCTACATCATCTTCTGTGGGAGTTTTAACAAATAGATAAAAAGCCCCTTCTGGATCTGCAAAGCTGTAGCCTGCCTCACGAAGCCCATTTGCAAAAATATCTCTGCGCTTTTTGTATATATCCACAGCAACAGAAGAGTCAGTGAGCTCTGCAACTACTCGCTGCATCATAGCTGGGGCGTTTACAAATCCAAGAATTCTATTGCAAAGATTAAGCCCTGCCATTATAAGGTCGTGCTCTTCCATGTTGGGGCTTATGGCAATGTATCCTATACGTTCTCCAGGCAGAGATAGTGATTTAGAATAGGAGTTTATGACAATTGCATTTTTATACTTTGAAAGTATTGGGGAGACAGTTTTTCCATCGTAGGCAATTTCCCTGTATGGCTCATCAGCAATCAAAAATATAGGCCTGCCTCCTGGTTTTTTTGAATCAAGGAGTTTGCATAAACTTTCAATTTCAGATTCTGAGTAAATTTTACCTGTAGGATTATTGGGGCTATTTATTATTATAGCACGGGTTTTTTCTGTAATTGCCCTTTGAATAGCCTCTATGTCTATGGAGAAGTCCTTTGCTGTGTCAACCTGAACCATGAGTCCATTGTGATTGCTTATATAAAAGCCATATTCAGCAAAAAATGGCTTGAGAACTATTACCTCATCACCTGGGTCAAGTATAGTTTTTAAAGCAACGTTCATTCCACCTGCTGCACCACATGTCATGATTATGGAATTACCTGTGATGGTTACCTTGTGATCCCTGGAGATTTTTTTTGCTATAGCATCTCTTACATAGGGGAAACCCGCATTGGGCATATATCCATGGACTCCAGGTTTTTTTTCCAGAGACATTTTTTTCAAAACTTCAAAAAAAGCCTCTGGTGGGTCCAGATCTGGATTTCCAAGGCTAAAGTCAAATACGTTTTCTGCTCCAAATTGAGACTTAAGCTTTGCTCCTTCCTCAAACATTTTGCGGATCCATGAGGATCTTTCAATTGATTCTTTTATTTTTGTGGATACTGTCATAGAACACCTACTTTTCTTCTATTTTATTTATTAGATTCTGAATCCTATCATTTCCTGGTAAAAGCTCCAGTGCTTTCTTTGCATAAGGTAGAGCCTCATTGCTTTTACCAATCTTATAAAGGCTGTAGGCCATATTTGCATTTATTTCTGGGCTTTCTGGATTTATGGCATGAGCAACAGAGAAGGCAACATTTGCATCACCGAATTTTCCAAGTTTCATAAGAGCAATACCAAGATCATTGTATGATACATATAACTCCGCTTCAATGGAATTAGCCTTTTCAAACAAAACCTTTGCTCTGCTATAATCTCCCCTAAAAAGAGCAACTCTTCCAAGAATCCAATAAAGCATTGCGTCATCTTTTACCTTAAGACCATCTTCTGCTATAGAGGCAGCTTTTTTGAATTTATTTTTTTCCATAAGCATTAGTGCAAGGTCAATATAAGGATCCACCTTAGTCTTCTCTATGGCCATACATTTACGAAAGTGTATTGAGGCAGATTCTATGTTCCCGAGTTTCCAGTGATTATGGGCAGCAAGATAGCGTATTTTATAGTTTGGAGAGTTAGGGATAAAGTCATTGGCCATAACCAGATCCTCTGCACAGATCGCCAGAGATTCTTGAAATTTGTTTTCCTGAAATAATTTCAGAGCATCTTCATATTTTGCAAAGGCAGAAGAGGTGCAAAGGAGTAATGCAATCACTAATAGCTTTTTCATTTAAGACCTTCCGATTCAGAATTTGTCAATAGTTAATATTTTAGCTTTTTTATTTCAATAATAATTTCAAGTCATAAGCTATATAAATACAAAAATTTAATTTTGCCCTCAGTAATTATTCCTAAAATATAATTTTTTATTTTAAAGAAGTTAAGGGAAATACCCCCTTGCCCTTAATCTTTCAAATAAAAAAAGCTGACCAAAGGTCAGCTTTTTTAAGATTATATGTAAGCTATTTATTTTTTCTTATCATTTTTTATTGCAGCATGAGCAGCAGCAAGCCTTGCAATAGGCACTCTAAAAGGAGAGCAGCTTACATAATCAAGGCCTACAATGTGGCAGAATTCAATTGAACTTGGATCTCCACCATGCTCACCACATATACCGAGCTTGAGATTTTTATTGGTAGACTTTCCCTTTTCAACAGACATTTTAACTAATTGACCAACACCCTCTCTGTCTAAAACCCTGAAAGGATCATTTGGCAGAATCTTTTTATCAACGTATTCTGGCAGGAATGATCCTGAATCATCACGGCTATATCCAAAGGTCATCTGAGTGAGGTCATTTGTTCCAAAGGAGAAGAAGTCCGCTTCCTTAGCAATCTCATCAGCTGTCAGGGCTGCGCGTGGTACCTCAATCATTGTTCCAACAAGATAATCGAGCTTAACCTTCTTTTGAGCCATGACCTTTTCAGCAGTGTCCACAATAATCTTCTTTTGCATCTGGAGCTCTTTTACAGTCCCAACAAGTGGCACCATTACTTCTGGTTTTACATCAACACCCTTTGCTTTGAGCTCACATGCAGCTTCAAAAATAGCCTGAGCCTGCATTTCAGTTATTTCAGGGTATGTTATTCCAAGACGGCATCCTCTGTGACCAAGCATTGGGTTGAATTCATGGAGAGCATTAACCTTTGCCTTAACTTCTTCAAGGCTTTTACCCATTTCTTTTGCCATTTCTTTCTGGCTTTCTTCATCCTGAGGAACAAATTCATGTAGAGGAGGATCAAGCAATCTTATTGTAACTCCAAGACCTTCCATCGCCTTGAATATTCCAAGGAAGTCTTTCTTTTGCATTGGTAGGAGTTTTTTCAAAGCCTTTTTTCTTTCCTCAAGAGTATCAGCAAGGATCATTTCTCTCACTGCTTTAATTCTGTCACCCTCAAAGAACATATGCTCTGTTCTGCAAAGACCTATACCCTCTGCACCAAAGTCCCTTGCAACCTTTGCATCCTTTGGTGTATCTGCATTTGTTCTTATTTTTAGCCTTCTGAACTCATCAGCCCATTTCATTATGGTTGCAAAATTCCCTGTAAGCTTTGGCTCAACAGTATTTACCTTGCCAAGCATTACATCACCTGTAGATCCATCTATTGAGATGTAATCTCCCTCTTTGACAACTATATCGCCAACCTTCATGCTCCGTGAAGGATAGCTTATCTCAAGAGCTCCACATCCAGAAACACAGCATTTGCCCATACCTCTTGCAACAACAGCAGCGTGTGAGGTCATACCACCCCTTGCTGTGAGAATACCCTGTGCAGCATTCATACCTTTTAAGTCCTCAGGAGATGTCTCAATTCTAACAAGAATTACTTTTTCTCCCCTTTCTGTCCATTCAGCAGCATCATCTGCGTTAAAGACAACCTTACCTGTGGCAGCTCCAGGAGATGCTGGTAGTCCCTTTGCTATAACCTGTTTCTTTGCCTTTGGATCAAAGGTAGGGTGGAGAAGCTGATCAAGAGAAGCTGGTTCTACTCTTAAAACTGCTTCTTTTTTATCAATTAGTTTTTCATTTACCATGTCAACAGCAATGTTCACTGCTGCCAGTGCAGTTCTTTTACCTGTTCTTGTCTGGAGCATCCAGAGTTGCTCATTCTGGATTGTAAATTCTATATCCTGCATGTCTCTATAGTGCTTTTCGAGCTTCATGTATACATCAACAAGCTGCTGATAAGCCTTTGGCATATACTCTTCCAGAGAGGGATACTTTTCCTTTCTTTCCTTTTCTGATATTCCGTTTTCTTTTGCCCATTTTTGAGATCCCTTTATTGTAATTTGCTGAGGGGTTCTAATTCCAGCAACTACGTCCTCGCCTTGAGCATTTACCAGGTACTCGCCAAAGAATGTCTTTTCGCCAGTGGAAGGGTCGCGGGTAAAAGCAACACCTGTAGCGCATTTGTCTCCCATATTGCCAAAAACCATGGATTGAACTGTAACAGCAGTTCCCCATGAATCGTCAAATCCATTGAGCTTTCTGTAAAGAATTGCTCTTTCGTTATTCCATGAGCCAAAGACAGCACCAATTGCACCCCAGAGCTGCTCTTGTGGATCTGTCGGGAAATCTTTTTTTAGTTTGGATTTTATTAAAGCCTTAAATCTCTTAACAAGCTCTTTGAGATCATCAACATTAAGTTCAAGGTCTGATTTGTAGCCTTTGCTGTGTTTTATTTTTTCTATTTCTGCTTCAAAGGGATCAATTTCGTCTTTGCCTTGAGGCTTAAGCCCCATTACTATGTCACCATACATCTGTATAAATCTTCTGTATGAGTCCCATGCAAAGCGTTCATTCCCTGTTTTTTTGATGATTCCCTTAATGGTTTCATCGTTTAATCCAAGGTTAAGAACGGTGTCCATCATTCCTGGCATGGAAACCCTTGCTCCTGAGCGAACAGAAACAAGCAGAGGATTTTCTGGATCACCAAAAACAGCACCCATTATTTTTTCAACTTTTTTTAAAGCAGCCTCAACTTCCTTTGCAAGGCCATCAGGGAACTGCCTCTTATTTTGATAATACTCTGTGCAGACTTCTGTTGTAATTGTAAATCCTGCAGGAACAGGAACACCGATGTTTGACATTTCAGCAAGCCCTGCTCCTTTTCCGCCAAGGAGATTTTTCATCTCTGCACTTCCCTCAGCAGAACCCCCGCCAAAGCTGTAAACTCTTTTTGCCATCGAATTTACTCTCCTTAAATTTGTAAATGGTTGTTTTCTAACTTTAATAGATCTCAATACCACTGAGGTATTGAGATTAAAAATAAATAAAAGCTAACAAAAAAAGCTATTTCGAGAAAGATCTATAGTCGAAACAGCTTTGCAACTTTCAAAAATCTTTAATTCCTCTACAAAATATATATTGTGATCTATTCAGAAAATCAAAATAACTAACATAAGCTATTTTTTGTAAAGGCTTTTTTGTATGTTAAAAAATAGCAAGAGGCAATTAAAAAGTCAAAAAATATTTTTTAAAATTATTAATTTTAGTGACTTTTTTATAAACTAAATATAGTTTATGCCAGTTAGCCTTTTTGCCGAAAATTATTAAATAAATATATGAGTGAGCTTAAAGATTACATATTAGCAGATATGAGCAAGGAGGAGCTTGAGAGGCTTGTCTTTGATTTTCAAAATCTCATAGAAATAGGTATTAGCCTTTCTTCCAATCTTGAGTTTTCAAGCCTTGTGGAGTCAATTCTCTATATCTGTATTGGCCAGATGCTTGTAGATAAGGTGGCTATGTTTCTCCATGTAAATCTTGATAATGAGGATCTGAATTTATACATGGAAAGGGGCTTTAATATAAATCAGGAGTGGAAGATTCCAGAAAAATCTGCAATGCTGCAGTATTTTTATAAAAAAAGCGATATAATTGTTGGTGATATAATTGAAGAACTGATGGGTGAAGATGAAGAGACTGCTGAATTATTTTCAATTCTAAAACCAGAAATTGTTATTCCTCTTTTTTCAAAGAATGCTCTCAATGGCCTTATTTTTATGTCCAGGAAGATAATGGAAACTCCTTATACAGCAAAAGATATTTTGTTCTTAGAGAAGCTATCCAAATTTGCATCCATAGCAGTTGAGAACTCTCGCCTTTATAGAATGGCAACAATTGATAGGATGACAGGTTTATTTATACATCACTATTTTAAAGAGAGGCTTGCAGAGGAATTAAAAAGGGCAGAGAGGAATAAGAAGGATTTAACTCTTCTCATGTTAGATATAGATCATTTCAAAAGAGTAAATGATACCTATGGTCATCTCAATGGAGATACTGTTTTAAAGATTATAGCCTCAATTATACATCAAAATATACGAGTCTTTGACATGGCCTCAAGGTATGGCGGGGAGGAGTTTGCAGTAATACTTACAGATACAGATGAAGAGCTTGGCCTAAAGATTGCCGAAAGGCTCAGGGCAAAGGTGGAAGAGGCAGACTTCGATTTAAATGGAACAAAAATAAAGGTGACCATAAGTATAGGCGTTGCACAGTTTAATCCAGAGGTGGATGACTCTGCAGATAGCATCATTGCCAGGGCAGATATGGCTTTGTATCAGGCAAAAAATACAGGACGCAATAGAGTCTGCTGTAATAGTAAAGATTGTAGAAGTAAATAAGCAGCAAAATGTTCATCTTGAGGTAATAAATGCAGGGAAGGGAATTTTCAAAAGAAGAGCCTCTTAAAAGAATAAAGGAATTGCTGGATGTGCTTTGGCAGATAAAAATAACAAAGCTGCTCATATAGCTTTAGCAATGGAACTTGCAAGAATAGGAAAATATGAAAGGTCGATTAAATTTTTTTCCAGTGCTCTTTCAATAGAAGAGGATTATCTTTCATTATATAATCTTGGATCACTATATTATAAGCTTGAAGATTTTAAAAATGCAATAATATGCCTTGAAAGATCTAAGTCTTTGAATCCATCATTTGTTATGAGCTATTTAGTTCTTGGCCTTTCCTATAGCAGGAGAGGAGATTTAAAGGCAGCTAAGATGAATTTTATTCAGGCTCTTATGAAAGATCCATCCAATAGAGTAGCCCTCACAGGGCTTAGTATTCTTTTTCACAATAGCGGTAGATATCTGGAATCGATGAATCTTTTGAGTAAAATTCCTGCAACTGCCAATATCAATGAAAGACTTTTGAGGCTTAAATCTGAAATCTTTTTTGTCTCCGGGAATTTTTTGAAATGCAAAGAGGAGTTGAAAAATCTAAAAAAAGTTTCGGATAGGTTTAAAAGTTATGATGCCTTTGTGAGATCTGTGCCTGTTGCAATATATGATGATAAGTTTGGGACACTGGAAGATAAAATCTCAAGACTACAGCTGGAGAGTAAAACAAATCGTGAATCAATGATTAAATTGAGCTTGCTTCATCTGTTTACAGGGAATACAGATGAAGCAATAGATTGTCTCTTTGAGGCAAGAGGGGTTTAGCTATCCTTTTTTGATTTTGAATATACTAAAAATTTTATCTATAAGAGAAGTCTTTTTCTTTTCTGGAATTATCTCCTTGTTGACTACAAAAGTTTCTCCATATTTTTCCTGATAGTATTTCATCCTATCATCAAGGGATGCCTTCTTTATGGGTTTTTGGGAGCTTTGTTTTTTAGCAACAGGAGTTCCTTTTGACTTAGTAGTTTTTTTGATAATATCTTTTTTTGCCGCAGGTCTGCTCTTCTGTGATTTTTCATCTTGTATATATGTTTTTTCTTTTTTAGCAATGGCCTTTGTTTTCTTTTTAGCTGTATCAGCTCTTTTTGGAGAGGCAGACTTGCTGCGAGATATAAAGTTTTTAACAAATTCATCAGTGGTAAGATCCTCTGCCAATAGATCATCCTCTGGCCACTCAACAGGAATTTTCATCTTGATGTAAGATTCAATATATGGAAGACTGTATACGTATTTTTCACATGCAAGGGTAATGGCAAGACCTGATTTGCCAGCACGGGCGGTTCTGCCAATGCGATGAACATAATTTTCGTAATCTTCAGGGAGATCATAGTTTACAACTAAATCTAAATCATCAATGTGAAGTCCTCTGGCTGCAACATCTGTGGCAACAAGATATTTTAATTTGCCGGATTTTATATCTTCTATTATTCTCATTCGCTTTTTTTGAGGTAGATCACCAATGATGTAATTACAGTTATATCCGTTGGCAGTCAGTGATGCTGCAATTCTTACCACCTCATGCTTTGTATTGGCAAAAATAAGAACATTACCTGGATTGTGCTTTTTTAAAAGTCCAAGGAGAAGTTTCATCTTTTCATTTGTGCCTATATGATACAATGCCTGTCTTATTTTATCAACAGTGATTTGATCCCCAGACATGTTGATTTCAATAGCCTCGTTCATGAATTCCCATGCAAGGTTTTTTACCCTTGTGCTTAATGTTGCGCTAAATAGCATTGAAAGCCTTCTGGAGGAGGGAGGGAGTTTTCGGAGAATCATTTTTATGTCTGGATAAAATCCCATATCAAACATGCGATCAGCTTCGTCAATTACAAGAATTGAAAAATCAGAGAAAAGGATCTTACCACTTTGCGCAAAATCAAGAAGCCTTCCAGGGGTTGCAATTACAATATCTACACCTTCACGCAGAGCCTCTTCCTGTTTATCGTATCCAATCCCTCCAAAAAAACTTGCTGTCTTAAGATCTGTAAAGGCGCCTAAGATCTTAGATTCTTTTTCTATTTGCAACACCAATTCCCTTGTTGGGGCAAGTATTAAGGCTTTTCTATTTTTAAAATCATCCCTGGTAAGGAGCATCTGGAATATAGTTATTAAAAAAGCAGCGGTCTTCCCTGTTCCAGTCTGTGATTGAACCAATACATCCTTCCCTTTAAGCGAGTGTTTAAAGGT
>Ga0116188_1002797_pt1 | contig 13336 bp, 6 predicted proteins | sample AD_JPNTR2_MetaG_FD_89807 | JGI IMG/M metagenome (GOLD analysis project Ga0116188, IMG submission 89807) | Active sludge microbial communities of municipal wastewater-treating anaerobic digesters from Japan - AD_JPNTR2_MetaG | ecosystem: Engineered > Bioreactor > Anaerobic > Digestate | place...
GAGACACTCCGCGCCAAACTGGGAGAAGGTACTTCACTGACCGAGACAAACCGTTTCGCCGATCTGGAAAGTTATATCGTCTCGACGCTTGATCAGAAGGAGCGGATCGGACTTAAGCTCATGAATCCGATTGGAGTCGGCCTGCGGCTGATCTCCAAATACCGTGAGACGATCCGAAATCGGCTGGACCTTCTGTCTGAAGACGAGAAAACAATCGAATCAATCGAAAACAGGCTGGAATCGTACAAACAGGATATGGCGCGGGAATTCCGATACCGGCTGGCCGATGTCGAAAATGTCCTCCATGACTTCGAAAGCCGGGGAGTCTCTTTCTTCGATGAGTACATCCGAATCGGGCGCTTTATGGACCTGCTCAACAAACAGCGCGTCAAAGCGGCGTTCGAGCGGGAAGCGATCGCCGATATGCCGCAGGTGATCGAAAAGCGGGTCACGGAAATTATCGACTGGATGGTCTCGAGCGACTTGCGCCTGTGGCAATCAATCGTCGAGGCGCTGCGGCAGCGACGGTCTGAACAGGCTGATCGCGTGATCGGCCAAGTGGGAGGCAATTTCGATGTCAGCCGCAACCGCTTGCTGGAGACGGTGGGCCAGGCGGCTCAGCGGGCCGCGCGCACCTTCGACAAGGATGCCGAAGCCAACCGGATGGCCGAAAACGTTCAACTGGCCGTGGCCGGCACGGCCTTGGCGGAAGTGGGCGCCGTGGGACTCGGCACGATGGTTACCCTGGTCGCGACCAGTGCGGCCGCGGATGTAACCGGGATAATCGCTGCCAGCGTGCTCGCAGTCGTCGGTCTGTTCGTTATCCCGTCCAGGCGGCGAGATGCAAAAATCGACTTAAAGAAGAAAGTCGCGTCGGTGCGCGAAAAGCTGATGACCGGGATCACGGGTCAATTCGACCGAGAGATCGATCGGACGCTTCAGCGAGTTCGAGACGCGGTCTCTCCGTATACCAGCTTCGTCGCGGCGGAAAAGGAGCGCTTTGAATCCTCGGCCAGAGAACTTGATGTCATCGAAAACGATTTTTCCCGCATCAAAAAGCGGATCGCCGAGTGAGTTGGGGACAGTCTCTTACACTAACGCCTATCGCGCCCGGCTGCAGACTGATCGTGGCCGGACTCTCCAGAGTCCGGCACCGTCCCCATTTTTGCCGGACTCGGGAGCTGGAAAGTCCGGCCACGACAAAAGACGCGGAACTTCAACCACCGCCTGGGCCCCTGTTTGTAGTCCCGCCTTCAGGCGGGCCTTAAATCGTTCATACGGCAACAATTGTCCGTTAGGCAACTACCCGGCTAAAGCCGGTACTACGAACAAAGGGTGCCGTCCAGCTGCCGCTTGCGGTTTCAGGGGCGCCGACGCTCTAATTACTTCGGCCCGGAAAATCGCTGCTGGAGAGTCCGGCCACAATAAAAGGTACGGTAGTAAACGGGCGCGGGGCTTCGCATGGAGGGGACAATGGCTGATAAGAATTTCCTGGTACTCGGGGCGGGTAGTATGGGACAGGCAATCGTGCATTACCTGAGCCGGTACGGACGAGTCCTGGTTCACGACACGAACAGTGTAGCCCGCACGCAAGTGGTCGCTCATGCGGCCATGCCAGACAATGTCAGCGACGTCCCTGATTGGCCGGATGGCGAACCGACTGACTCGATCAGCCGGGCGCTGGAGAGCGCGGACGTGGTCATATCCGCCCTGCCCGCCCGGGAAAACCGAAGGGCAACAATGCTCGCCATTGCCCGGGGTAAGCCCTACCTGGACTTGGGCGGAGTCGATGAAATCGTGGCGTGGCAAAAGCAACAGGTCTCGGGCGCGCCCATTATCCCCGATTGCGGTCTTGCGCCTGGGCTCACGCCTGCCATTGCCTACAGTCTCGTTCAAAAGCAAGGCGGACGGGCGGAATCGGTCAGGCTCTACTGCGGGGGAATCACACCTCAGCCCGATTCGTCACTCGGGTGGGCCCGAACGTGGAGTGTGGTCGGACTGATCAATGAATACCAGCGCCCGGCGCTTATTATCGCCGACGGGAAGCCGATCGAGGTCCAACCGCTCGATGAAGTGGAAGAGATAGAGCTGACAAGCGACTCCGGGACCGGCGAGACGTTTGAGGCCTGCGCCACTCACGGAGGCGCGGGCAACCTGCCCGAGTTGCTGTACGGAAAAGTGCGGCACCTGGTCTACAAGACCTTGCGCTGGCCGGGATTTGCAGCCAAGATGCGTGCCCTTTTGGGTGCTTTTGCCCCAGCCGAGGTCGAGAAGATGATCACGGCAATTGCTCCGGAGTGTCCAGACCGCGTGATCTTCGCCATCGAAGTCGACGGGCAGACTGTCGTCGGTCAGGATTTCGGCGATGAGCGATTCACCGCCATGCAGCGGCTGACGGCTTTGCCCACCGTCGCCGTAGCCCGGCTGATCGCTGACGGCGTGGTCAAAGCGGCCGGATTCCTCCCTGTGGAGCTCGTTCCCATCGATGCTCTGTTCGCCTATCTTTCCGAGGACGGGCTTCCGGTCTCCGATTGGCTCGCCCGCTCAACAGCCGTGATCAGGTTGAAGTAACCCGGCTTCGACCGCGACCCCACGGATGAGGCCCTCCTCTCAGAGCTGAGACAGCATTGCCAACGCTGTCTGATCCCCGTGCTTCTTCGCAAAGCTCCGCAGGTATTCCCGGTGTTGCAGCAGAATTTGTCGAGCCGACGGGTCACCGGCCAGGTTTTCCATCTCTCCCGGATCCCGCTCCATGTCCACCAGCGACTCCCGCCGCTCTCCCAGGCTGTAAAGGCAGTACTTATATTGCTCGCTTCTCACCATTCGGCCTTCCGGCTGGAGCAGTACCCCGTCAACAGGCTCGCACTGAACCATGTGATTCGAAATGACGAGGAACCTTCTCTGCCGGGTGTTTGCCTGGCCGAGGGCATCTCTGCGCAGGCTCTGGCCGGGAAGTTGATCCGGAATCGGCAGGCTGGCAAAATCGCACAGTGTCGGAATCAGGTCGACCCCAGTGTGAACCAGGGAATCACAGGTTCCGGTTGGTGTCGTCCCTTTCTGGCGGATGATCAGGGGCACCCTGGATGACTCGTCGTAAAACACTGTCTTCTGATTCCACCGGTGTGCGCCGTGACATTCTCCATGGTCGCTCAGGAACAGGACGACGGTGTTTTCCTCCTGACCCGATTCTCGCAGGGCCTCAAGTACTGTCCCCACTTGCTCATCCACCTTCTCGACGAGACGGTAATACGCCCAGATCATCTGCCGCCACTTGTCGTCGGTGAATCCGCCAACAGGGAACAGCCTATGGGCCTGATAAGCCCGCCGCATATGAGCCATGATATCCGTTTCATTCTTTGGCGGCAGGGCATTCGCCTTCAGAGGCGGGCATTGATCGGGCTCTGGAGGTTCTCCTATAGGGCCGCCCGGCAGTTCATCGCCCCGCGCCCACTGGCAAATATCGTGTGGATTCATGAAGGAAGCCACCGCCAGGAAGGGGCGGTCACGCCTGTTGCGAATGAATTCAGCAGCTGGCTCGCCGTTGTACAGACACGGACCCTCGATACATACCTCGAAACCGTGCTCTTCCTTGCGGGATTTGACGAAAGGCATGTGCCATTTCCCGAAGAATCCGGTTTCGTAGCCGGCAGCCTGGAAGATCCGTCCCATACAGGGAAAGCGCTCCGGATCGACTTTTATGCTTGTGTTTGTCTGAATCCCGGTCTCATGCGGGAATCGGCCGGTGAATAGAGACGAGCGCGCAGGCACGCAGAGCGGGTTCGCGCTGTAGGCCCGGGTGAAGCGCATTCCCGTTGCGGCTAGCGAATCCATGTGAGGCGTATGGATATATCGTCGCCCTATAACACAACTCATCGCGTCGGCGAACTGCTGGTCTGTCATGATCACCAGCAGGTTGGGCCGTGAGACGCTTGCCGAGGCGCCTAGTAGGGGCGTAGTCGAAATCATAGCCGAGCTGGCGGCCAGTGAGGCGGTCTTCAGGAAGTGACGTCTGTCCGTGGGCGAATCTTTCATGATTCGTAGGCTTATATGAGATCCGACAAATCCCCGTCAAGCTCATTAAACCCAAGCGTGCGCCGAACAGCTTGCTTTTGTTTTTGCCTCTCCACTACGATACCGGCGCGAAGCAACAAGGAGAGTCTGTTCCACTTGCACACTGGCTGGTGCTTGTTCCATTTCAGAAAGGAGATCAGCCGCATGCGATCCATACTCTGGCTGTTAATGGTCATCCTTCTCGCCGATCCAATCTGGGCTCGAGATCCGGTCCGCCGGCAGGAGCCGCTCATGACAGACTGGCGCTTCCTCAGAGGCCATGCTCCAGGGGCAGAGAAACCGGAGTTCGATGACAGCTCCTGGCGACAGGTTGATCTTCCCCATGACTGGAGCATCGAGAACCTGCCGCCGCGATCGGAGGATCCTCTGTTCCACGTGATAACTCTGGTTCCCGGCCCCTGGCGGTTCAAATTCGGCGACGATCCTGCCTGGAAGGAGCCAGATTACGATGACTCAGGCTGGCAGTTAGTCGAGACGCCCGCCGAGTGGAGCTGGTACGGCGACGCTACGGGCGACGAGGTACGAACAGGATGGTTCCGCCGCCGTATCGTCATCCCAGAGGAGGCCGCCGGGAAGGCCGTCCTGATCCAGCTGGGTCTGATCCACGACCTGGATGACACCTACGTTGACGGGGTCAAAGTCCGCGAGCGATCGCTCGGTGACATCTACTGGTCCAATGTCCGAGTCACTTCCCGGGTCTACTTGTTACGGGGGGGATTGGGAACGCCTGGTGAACATACGGTCGCGGTGCGGGTCATGGGGAAAGCAGACGGAGGACTGGTGGCTGGCGCGCTGGAGGCGCCTACTGAGGGGCCTTGCGACCCCGGGCGGAGTGCCGGCGGTATCAACACCGGTTATGCGGTCGGGGGAACCGGTTGGTACCGCAAGCGCTTTACCTTGCCCGAATCGGATCGTGACAAAGCCGTGCGTGTAGTGTTCGACGGCAGCTACTATGAGACCACCGTCTGGCTGAATGGCGTCGAGGCCGGCCGTAACGTCTACGGCTACACTCCCTTTGGTTTCGATCTCACTCCCTACCTGAAGTCGCCCGGGCAGGAGAACGTCCTGGCTGTCCGGGTCGATAACCCGGGTGAAAACAGCCGCTGGTACTCAGGTTCCGGTCTGTACCGTCCGGTGCACCTGGAGGTCACCTCAACCGTGCACATTGCCCCTTGGGGAATGTTTCTTACCACGCCAGAGGTTTCCCCTGGCTTTGCTAAGGTCCAGGCGGAGGTTGAGATCGCCAACCCGCAGGGGGCGCCCGATACACTCGTCCGGCTGCGAATCACCGATCCGGATGGGAAGCCAGCGGGCACCGCTGAAACCCCAACGTCAAGCGACGGGAGTGTTGCGTCACTGCAAGTGTCAATTTCTACCCCCCGCCTTTGGTCGCCGGAGACCCCTTTTCTTTACGTCGCCGAGGTCGAACTGCTGGCAGGAGACCGTCTTCTCGATCACCAGTCCGTTCCGTTCGGCATCCGGACGATCGCTTGGAACGCTACCCAAGGTTTTCTTCTGAACGGACAACCTGTTGAACTCAGAGGCGGGTGTATCCACCATGACCATGGCCCCTTGGGCGCCGCCTCCTTCCCGGTTGCCGAGGAGCGCCGCGTCGCTAAACTAAAAGCGGCGGGCTACAACGCCATCCGTTGTGCGCACAATCCTCCGGCCTCTTCTTTGCTGGATGCCTGCGATCGATTAGGGATGCTGGTCATCGACGAGGCTTTCGACATGTGGAACAAGGGCGGTAATCCTGAAGATTACCATCGCTTCTTCAAAGACTGGTGGAAACGGGATATTGAGGCGATGGTCAAACGCGACCGTAACCATCCGTCCGTTATCATGTGGTCGATCGGCAACGAGATCCGAGAGCGTTTCGAGCCGCTGGGTGTAGAGACGGCGCATGCGCTAGCCAATTACGTCAGGGCGCTCGACAGAACGCGTCCGGTGACCTCGGCCTTCAACAGCGTGAGTGACAAGGCCGATCCTTATTTCGCCGCCCTGGATATCTGCGGCTACAACTACAACCCGGACAGGTACGAAATTGATCACGACCGGCACCCGAATCGGTTGATACTTGGCACCGAGTCTTTTGCCAGAGACAGTTTTGATTATTGGGAAAAGGTCGTGCGTCTGCCTTACGTGATTGGCGACTATATCTGGACAGCCTGGGACTACCGTGGCGAGTCGGGGATCGGACACACCATTCAGAAGCCAGAGCAAGACAATGCCTACCTGATGCCTTGGCCCTGGCACAACGCCTTCTGCGGGGATTTTGACGTCTGCGGCCATGAAAAGCCGCAGGGACTTTATCGGCAGGTGCTCTGGGGTGTCCGACCGATGGCGCTGCTCGTTGAACGGCCAGCTTCCGATGGCAGTTTCTCGAAAGCCGACCGCTGGGGCTGGCCGGATGAAACACCGAGCTGGACCTGGCCTGGCGCAGAGGGACAGGAAATGAAGGTGCGCGTCTACGGCGCCGGGGAAGAGGTTGCTCTTGAGCTAAACGGGGAAGAAATCGGCCGCAGGCCCGTCGGAGAGAAGCTGACGACCGAGTTTTGTGTGGCGTACAAGCCTGGAAGGCTCATAGCCCTGCTCAAGAGATCCAACGGAGAAATCAGCGAGGCCGAACTAAGAACGGCAGGGCGGATCGCCGGTCTCAGGATTGCGGCCGAGCAAGGCGAGATCCTCGCCGCTCGCGACAGCCTGGCCTTCATTAACATCGAGGCAGTCGATGAAGAGGGCCGGCTGATTCCAATCGAGACGCGCGACGTTGAAGTCGAAGTCGCGGGGCCGGGTCGGCTAGTTGCTTTCGGCAACGGGGATCCAACTGACACTAGAAGCGTTCAGGATGCCCGGCAGAGACTCTGGCGAGGGCGTGCCTTGGCGGTCATTCGCAGCAACGGCGAAGCGGGAACGCTCACCATCACGGCTCGAGCCGCCACGCTGCCTCCGGCGCAGTGTGTCGTTACAGTCAGGAAATGAGTCGTTGATGATGGACAAGTGACCGGGTAGCACCTTCACGCTCCTTCAGGTAGACCGCACTTCGTCTACTGCGTCCACTTAGTCCACTTAGATCTGAGGAATCGCCATGAAGACAACAACCATTTTCCTCATTGCGGCGTTCCTCGCCGGCAGCATGTGCGCCGGCGAGCAAATATCCCTCGAAGGCCCGTGGAGATTCGAACTTGATCGCAACGACGTCGGAGTTAACCAACGTTGGTTCGCCCGCACGCTTGCCGGGCAACTCCGCCTTCCTGGAACGCTCGCCGGCCAGGGGATCGGTGACGAAATCACTCTCGAGACGCCGTGGATTGGCACGATAGTCGACAAATCCTTCTTTACCGAACCGGAATACGCCAAATACCGACAACCCGGCCAGATCAAAGTCCCGTTCTGGCTTCAGCCCGATCGACACTATGTGGGCGCTGCCTGGTACCAAAGAGATATTGAAATCCCGGAAACTCGGGAACCGAAATCCATTACTCTTTTCCTGGAACGGCCACACTGGGAAACCCGCGTCTGGGTCGATGAGAAATTCTACGGATCCTGCACGGCCCTGGGCACGCCCCACGAGTACGATTTGGGGACGCTGACGCCCGGGAGGCACACATTAACGCTGCGAGTCGACAATCGAATGGTCGTCGACGTAGGGGAAAATTCTCACAGCATCTCGGACCACACTCAAGGCAACTGGAACGGAATCGTCGGTCGCCTGGAATTGGTGTTCGAACCCCTGATCGCCATTAGGGACCTGCAGGTTGATGCCTCCCGCCTGGATCGCCCTGTGGTGTTGAAAGGTCGGATTGCGAATGCGACTCGCCAAGCTGGCGCCGGGCAAATTGAGGTGAGTGTGCGTCGGCAAGGAGACAAGACATCGACCGCAGCAGTGATTCACAGCCCGGTTTCCTGGTCAGCGGCGGGCGGTGATTTTCAGATTGAGCTGAGCGGAGAGTTCGAGCCGTGGGACGAGTTCAACCCCGCTCTTTACGAAGCGAGAGTCAGGCTGGGCGATTCACAGCGTTCGGTGGTTTTCGGGCGCCGGGAGCTCACCACCCGGGGAACCCAGTTCCTGCTGAACGGCCGCAAATTGTTCCTGCGGGGCACGCTAGAGTGCGCCATATTTCCGGCAACCGGTTACCCGCCAGTCGACACAGAATCGTGGAAGCGAATCATTCGCACCGCCAAGGCGCACGGGCTCAACCACTTCCGGTTTCACTCCTGGTGCCCTCCCGAAGCGGCTTTCACGGCAGCCGATGAGTTGGGTTTCTATTATCACGTTGAATGCTCTTCCTGGGCTAACAACACCACGACGCTGGGCGACGGCAAGCCAGTTGATAAGTGGATTTACGAGGAAGCTGACAGGATTCTCAAGTCATACGGGAACCATCCTTCGTTCCTGTTCCTGTTGTATGGCAACGAGCCGGGGGGAGACCGTGACGAGGCTTTCCTGTCAAAGTGGGTCAGCCACTACCGGGCCAAAGACCCGCGCCGGCTTTACAGCAGCGGCGCCGGCTGGCCCTTGCTCCCTGAGAATCAGTTTCACGTGACTCCCGAACCCCGGATTCAACACTGGGGAGCAGGGTTGAAATCCCGAATTAACTCGAAGCCTCCCGAGACCCAGACCGATTACCGGGAATACATCCAGACCTACGACGTTCCGGTCGTAAGTCATGAGATCGGCCAGTGGTGCGTTTACCCTAACTTCGACGAGATTTCGAAATACCGAGGCTATCTCAAACCGAAGAATTTCGAGATATTCCGCGACAGGCTGGCAGACCACGGTATGGTGGATCGAGCTAAGGCGTTCCTGCTCGCCTCGGGCAAGCTGCAGGCAATCTGCTACAAGGAGGAGATCGAATCAGCCCTGCGAACCAAGGGGATGGGCGGTTTTCAGCTGCTGAGTCTACATGATTTTCCGGGGCAGGGCACTGCGCTGGTCGGAGTGCTCGATCCCTTCTGGGATTCCAAGGGTTATGTGACGCCGGAGGAATTTGCCCGTTTCTGTGGCCCCACGGTGGTGCTCGCCCGCATGCCCAAGCGGGTCTATCAGTCCGACGAGGCTTTCGAGGTGCAGATTGAGGTCGCTCACTTTGGACCGCGGCCGCTGGCAGGAGCGGCTGCCCGATGGGAAGTGAGAGATGACAGGGATCGGACAATCCTGGCCGGCGAGCTGACGCCCCGAGATATCCCCATCGACAATGGGACGATGCTCGGAAAGATCAGCCTCGCACAGGACGGACTCCCGGCGCCCGGGCACTTCAAGCTGGCGGTCAGGCTGACCGGCACGCCTGTCGAAAATGACTGGGATTTTTGGGTTTATCCCCCACGGCTGGAAGATCCGGCTCACTCGAGGATTCGCATCCTCAGTCGTCTGGATCAACAGAATCGGGAGTGGCTCGAGAGCGGTGGGACAGTGCTGCTCGTCGCACCTCCCGAGACGGTGATTCCCGACCCGAAGTTCGGCAAGATCGAGCTCGGCTTTTCCAGCATCTTTTGGAATACGGCCTGGACCAAACGGCAGGCGCCGCACACTCTCGGGATTCTTTGTGATCCGGGGCACCCGGCCCTGTCCGGCTTCCCGACCGAGTTTCACTCCAACTGGCAATGGTGGTATCTGCTCCACCCGGGACGCTCGGCGGCAATGATCCTCGACGGGCTGCCCGCAGGTCTGCAATCGATCGTCCAGGTGATCGATGACTGGTTCACCGCGCGTAAGCTCGGTCTGGTGTTTGAGGCGAAAGTCGGGAAAGGCAAGCTGCTGGTAAGCAGCATTGATCTGGAAACCGACCTGGAGTTAAACCCGGTTGCCCGGCAGCTTAGGCGGAGCCTTCTCGACTACATGACGAGCGACCGGTTCGCACCCCAAACGGAGGTGACAGCGGAGCAGCTGGCCAAGGTGGTGAAAGTCTTTTGATTGACCGTGCGCAACCAATTGCCACAACTTCGCGCTTTTTATCCGCGTTATCCGCGCTATCCGTCCTATCCGTGGGCAGAGATTCCCGCGGATAGGACGGATAGCGCGGATAACGCGGATGACCTTGCGGACAGAAAAGCGGGATCTTAATAGTTTTAACTATGAAAAGAAAACCGCAGCTTCGCGTTGTTTCGGGGGAGGAAAAAGAGATCATCCGAGCCGCATCGGTTGCCCCAGACGACCGCGAGCTGCTCGATGCCTATTCGCGAGCAGTCACGAGTGTCGCTGAGAAGCTCAGCCCCGCTGTGGTTCATATAGCCGCTCACCCCCGGCACTTTGGCCGTCGTCGTGCGGGGGGTCCGGAACAAGCCGCTGGAACGGGTTCAGGCTTTATTTTCACTCCCGATGGACTGATCCTGACCAACAGCCACGTGGTACACAACGCTGGCAGACTGTCTGTCACTATGTGGGACGGAACCAGCTACGAAGCTTCCCTTATCGGCGAAGACCCGGACACCGACCTGGCCGTCGTCAGTATTCCCGGAGCAAATCTCACCACTGCACCGCTGGGAGATTCCAACCGGCTGAAAGTCGGTCAGTTGGTGATCGCTATTGGTAACCCCTTCGGCTTTCAGTGTAGCGTCACCGCCGGCGTCGTGAGCGCACTTGGCCGTTCGTTACGTTCTTACTCGGGACGTGTGATTGACGACGTCATTCAGACCGACGCTGCCCTGAATCCAGGCAGTTCCGGCGGCCCGCTCGTGGATTCGCGCGGCCGTGTGGTCGGGGTGAATACCGCGATGATTCTACCCGCCCAGGGTATTTGTTTCGCCATCGCCGTAAACACTGCCAAGTTGATTGCGGGAAAGTTGCTCAAGGACGGGCGTGTCCGGCGAAGCTACATTGGAATAATGGGGCAAAACGTCTCACTGGCAAGAAAGCTGGTCCGATTCCACGATCTGCCGGTTAGCGCCGGGGTCCTCATTCAGGGGATTGAGCCGGAGAGCCCCTCCGCCTTGGCCGGCTTGCGGCGCGGTGATGTTGTCATTGGACTGGACGGACAGCCCGTGCAAGGAATTGACGATCTCTACCGGATCCTGACCGAGGAGAAAGTGGGAACGAAATTAGCGGTGACGATCTTGAGAGCCGGTCGCAAGCAGGACGTTGAACTTATCCCTCAGGAACGGCCGCAGGTAGCCGCCTGATCTGACCGCTGCCGCGGACTAAAGCGCCGGCTCGCGCCCGCAAAGCAGATTTTTCGCGGCCCGAAAAAGAAAACAGGGGGAACCATGAATGCCGCGAATGAGCCCTCCTCCGTGAGCCGGCAGGGCAGCGGCTAAATGGAGTGTGTACGAATACCGGCCAAGCCCGGAGCTGGGAGCGGGCCGGGAGAGCACGGCGGTTGAGGCGTCGCGGGTTTCGATACAACTCGCCACAAAACGGCGAGTCACTCAACCGCCGCGCCTCGCCTCAACCTTTCACTCGCGAGCTTGACCCCGTTGTACTCGCGATTTCGGCTCACAACCGCGGTCGGAGCATGCATCGGTTGGATTGCTGATAAGGACGTCCCTACTTCGCAACACGGCGGGGATGTGTATAGCATGGGCTTGTTTCAGCGCCAATGCGTCAATGCTGGTTGGTTTGGTGACTGTCCGCTACTTTACCGTAGGGTAGTCGATGCCCAATTGCTCCAAATAGGTTTTGTGGCGCGACGGGTCGTAACGCAGTCTTTCAAGCTGGGGCCGAAAACGCTCCATCTTTTCGCGGTTTAAATCGATCGGCGGAGCGGTGCCTTCCGGAATCAGCGATTTCCATTCGATGTCCTTGGTCTGTTCCTTGAAATAGGCTCGCACTGATTCGACCAGATCCGGGTTGAGCAAGAGATCGATCGCTGTCAGGGCTTGGACCTTCGCCCCTGCTGTTGCCCCCTTGTGGGCGATTGGTGTAGCCATGGCGATGCCGCTGGACCAGTGGTGACCGATCATCCCCGGGATGTTGGCCGGGAAGCGCAAAACCACGGTGGGAACATTCCAGGACACTTCGGCGATGTCATCGCTCCCGTAACTCTCGCTCGAAGGACGCAGCTCCGGAATGTTTTTGGCAAGTCCAGTGACCTTCACCTTGAGCTCGGCCTGTGCCGCACGAGCCAGCCGCTCGTCCGCTTCAGACCATTCCGGCATACCGACTCTCTTGATGTTCGCGTAAAGGGCTTCGGCCAGCGGTCGGTTGAAATGGCCGGGCCAGGTTGCCGAAAGAACTTTTTCGGTTACCGTCGTGTCGGTCATCATAGCGGCGCCCTTGGCAATTCGCGATCCGATTTCGTGAAGTTCGCGAATCTTGTCGTAGGCGAACTCTCGAAAGAAGTACCAAACCGTCGCTTCCGGCGGCACTACATTCGGTTGATCACCACCCTCCACGATGACGTAGTGAGACCTGTGGGTGGGACGTATGTGCTCCCGCCGGAAGTTCCACCCAATGTTCATCAACTCCACTGCGTCCAGCGCGCTTCGTCCTGACCATGGCGAAGCTGAAGAATGCGCGCTGCGACCTTGGAACGTGTACTGGACAGAGACGAGCCCCGTGCCAGTCGGACCATAGTTGGTGCCGAAGTTACTGGAGACGTGGCAGCTCAACATTACGTCAAGATCGCTGAACAGGCCCGCCAAAACCATGTAGGTGCGGCTGCCGAGCAACTCTTCGGCCACTCCCGGGTACACTCGCAGGGTTCCTGGCAGGTTGTACTCCTCCATTATTTCCTTCACTGCTAAGACCGCGGTTACGTTGACAGCCTGATGGGAATTGTGACCCTCACCATGCCCGGGTCCGTTGGGGATCAGCGGGTCGAAGTAAGCCACTCCCGGTTTTTGGGAGGTTTCAGGCAAACCGTCAATGTCGGCCATGAAGCCGATAACGGGCTTTCCTGAACCCCATGAGGCAACAAAGGCGGTTGGCATGCCGGCGACTCCACGTTCCACGGTGAAGCCATTTTTCTCCAGAATCCCGGTGACATACTCGGAGGTGGCAAATTCCTGATAACCGAGTTCCGAGAAGCTGAAAATTGAATCGACTATCTGCTGGGTAAGATCCCGTTTTGATTCGACCCGCTCAACGGCTTCCCGTTTCAGATCCTCCAACTGAGGAGGTGCTGCAAGAACAAGCTGCATGGCAGCCAGACATCCGAGAGTGCGAAAAATCATCGATTTCCCCCTTGGTTTCGCATCATACCACCGAATTCTGGGGCTATTCGTAAAGCTCGCCCCCGCCCGCGGACGAAAAATGTCGCCAACGGGTCGAACTACGGGCGGGAGGTTGAGGCGAGGCGCGACGGTGCTCTCCCGGCCCGCTCCCGGC
>Ga0116188_1002799_pt1 | contig 13333 bp, 14 predicted proteins | sample AD_JPNTR2_MetaG_FD_89807 | JGI IMG/M metagenome (GOLD analysis project Ga0116188, IMG submission 89807) | Active sludge microbial communities of municipal wastewater-treating anaerobic digesters from Japan - AD_JPNTR2_MetaG | ecosystem: Engineered > Bioreactor > Anaerobic > Digestate | place...
CGCTCACGCGTCGACCCGCGAGCCCTTCCCGACGACGGTGATGCCCGCCTCGGTGACATCGAAACCCCGGGCCCGGTCGTACTCGTGGTCGACCCCGATGGTCGCGCCCTCGGCGACGGCAACATTCTTGTCGAGGATCGCGCGGCGGATGTTCGCCCGCCGCCCGATCTCGCAGCCGTCGAGGACGACGGAGTCCATGACGCTGGCGTAGGAGTGGACGCGCACGTTCGGGGAGATCACCGAGTTGAAGACCTGGGCGCCGGAGATGACCACGCCGGGGGAGACCATCGAGTTGAGCGCCTCGCCGAACCGGCCCTGGTACCCGTGGACGAACTTCGCCGGCGGGTACGGGGAGTGGCTGGTGTAGATCGGCCACTCGTAGTTGTAGAGGTTGAAGACGGGATGGATCGAGACAAGGTCCATGTGCGCGTCGTAGTAGGAGTCCATCGTCCCGACGTCCCGCCAGTAGCCCCGGTCGCGGTCGGTGGACCCGGGCACCTCGTTGTCTTTGAAGTCGTAGACGTACCCGGCATCCTGGGCGACGAAGGACGGCACGATATCGCCACCCATGTCGTGCCGGCTCCCCTCGAGGTCGTGGTCCTTGGTCACCGCGTCGACGAGGACGTCGGCGTCGAAGACGTAGTTGCCCATCGACGCGAGCACCTCGTTCGGGGCGTCCGGCAGGCCGACGGCGTCGGTCGGCTTCTCGCGGAAGCGGCCGATCTTCCTGCTGTCGCTCGGGTCGATCTCGATGACCCCGAACTGGTCGGCGAGGGTGGTCGGCTGCCGGATCGCCGCCACGGTCACGCCGGCGCCGGTCTCGAGGTGCTGGTCGACCATCTGGCCGAAGTCCATCCGGTAGACGTGGTCGGCCCCGACGACCACGACGATGTCGGGCTTCTCGTCGTGGATGAGGTTGAGGCTCTGGAAGATTGCGTCGGCGCTGCCGAGGTACCAGTTCTTGTCGACGCGCTGCTGCGCCGGGACCGGCGCGACATAGTTGCCGAGCATCGTCGACATCCGCCAGGTCTTGGTCACATGGGTGTCGAGGGAATGTGACTTGTACTGCGTGAGCACGACGACCTTGAGGTATCCGGAGTTGACGACATTGCTCAGGGCGAAGTCGATGAGCCGGTAGATGCCGGCGAAGGGAACCGCGGGTTTGGCGCGGTCCGCGGTCAGCGGCATGAGCCGCTTCCCCTCTCCACCGGCGAGCACGATCGCGAGGACCTTGGCGTTCGGCGTGCGTCTCATATGTTCACCCTAGGACTCCCGGTGCACCGCCGCGAGGGGGGATCACACCGGGTCGGCGCGCGGCGCCTGGGGGCCCGACGCTACTCTGCGAGCATGCGCGTAGACATCCTCAGCAAGGAGTACCCACCGGCCATCTACGGGGGCGCGGGGGTGCATGTCGCCGAGCTGGTCCGGGCCCTGCGGGCCCGCGGTGACGTCGATGTCCAGGTCCGCTGTTTCGGCGCAGAACGGGACGAGTCCGGCACGACCGGATATGCCGACCTGCCCGAGCTCGGCTCCGCCAATGCCGCGCTACAGACCCTGGGGGTCGATGTGGCCATCGCGGCCGGGACCGTCGGCGCGGACCTGGTCCACTCCCACACGTGGTACGCCAACTTCGCCGGTCACCTGGGCTCGCTGCTCGGCGGTATGCCGCATATCGTCACCGCGCACAGCCTCGAGCCGATGCGGCCGTGGAAGGCCGAACAGCTCGGCGGCGGGTACCGCGTGTCGTCATTCGCCGAGCGGACGGCATACGAGTCGGCGGCGGCGGTCATCGCGGTGAGCGAGGGGATGCGGCAGGACATCCTGCGGTCCTATCCCGCGCTCGACCCGGCCGATGTCGTCGTCGTCCACAATGGCATCGACTCGCAGCTGTGGGCGCGCCGACGGGACGACGAGGTGCTGGCCCGCTGGGGGGTCGACCCGGCGAAGCCGTCGGTCGTCTTCGTCGGGCGGATCACCCGGCAGAAGGGGCTGCCCTACCTGCTCCGTGCCTGCGCGTCGCTGCCCCCGGAGGTCCAGGTCGTCCTCTTGGCCGGGGCGCCTGACACGCCCGAGATCAAGGCCGAGGTCGAGGGGCTTATGGAGGACCTGCGGGCCCAGCGTTCCGGGGTGGTCTGGGTGCCGGAGATGCTGCCACGCGCTCAGGTCATTGCCTTCCTCAGCGCCGCGACGGTCTTCGCGTGCCCGTCGGTGTACGAGCCGCTGGGGATCGTCAACCTCGAGGCGATGGCCTGCGAGCTGCCGGTGGTGGCGACGGCGACCGGTGGCATCCCCGAGGTTGTTGTCGACGGTCAGACCGGGTGGCTCGTGCCGATCGAGCAGGTCCAGGACGGGACCGGTACCCCGGTCGACCCGGACCGCTTTGTCGCCGACCTGGCCGCCGCGCTCTGCGACGCCGTGAGCGACCCCGAGCGGGCCCGACGGTTCGGGCTCGCCGGTCGGCAGCGGGCGGTCGACTCGTTCTCGTGGGCGAGCATCGGCGACAAGACGATGGCGGTCTACCAGTCGGTCCTGTCCCGCTGACCCGCACCATCTGTGGATAACCCGCAAAGACACACCTTTAGAACGGTTCTAAAGGTGTGTCTTTGCAGGTTGTCCACAGGGGGGTGGGTCGCCGGAAGACATAGGGTGGCGCTATGAGCGACGTTCTCGCCTTCTCCGGCGTCAGCGTCGTGCGCGGCGGCAACACCCTGCTCGCCGACATCTCCTGGGAGGTCGAGGAGGGCCAGCGCTGGGTCATCCTCGGGCCTAATGGCGCCGGCAAGACCACGCTGCTGCAGCTCGCCGCGGCCCGGATCCACCCCAGCGACGGGGTCGTCGGGATCCTCGGCGAGGTCCTCGGGGCCGTCGACGTCTTCGAGCTGCGCCCCCGGATCGGGCTGGCCAGCGCCTCGATCGCCGAGCGGATCCCAGGCGGCGAGCGGGTGGTCGACGTCGTCGTCACCGCGTCCTACGCCGTCGTCGGGCGGTGGCGCGAGGAGTACGACGCCCTCGACCTCGCCCGGGCGCAGGGCCTGCTCGGCTCGATGGGTGTCGGCCACCTCGCGAACCGCACCTTCGGAACCCTAAGCGAAGGGGAGCGCAAACGGGTCCAGATCGCCAGGGCGTTGATGACCGACCCCGAGCTCATGCTCCTCGACGAACCGGCGGCCGGCCTCGACCTCGGCGGCCGCGAGGACCTCGTGGCCCGCCTGAGCGCCCTCGCCGAGGATGTCGACGCCCCGGTCCTCGTCCTCGTCACCCACCACGTGGAGGAGATCCCACCCGGGTTCACCGACGTGCTCCTGCTGCGCGAGGGGCGTGTGGTTGCGGCCGGTCCGCTCGAGCTGACCCTCACGGCGGCGAACCTCTCGGCGACCTTCGGTCTACCGCTTGCCCTGGACCGGCACGGGGCCCGCTGGTCCGCGCGCGCCGCCGACCCCGGCCGCCACACCGATGCCGACCCCGGCCGGGGACCTGGCGCCGCCCGCACACTCGACGTCACGGCCGACCGCAACCTCGGCCTGGGCGCCCTCGCCGCGGACCTCGCGGCGTCATACGCAGGGACGGAGGCACACCGATGAGCTGGGTCGTCTGGCTCGGACTGGCCGTTGCGCTGGGAGCGGTGGAGGTGGCAACGGTCGACTTCGTCTTCGTCATGCTCGCCGGCGGCGCCCTGGCCGGCGCGGTCACCGCGGCGGTCGGCGCTCCGCCGCCGGTCCAGGTTGTCGTCGCTGCGGCCGTGGCGATGCTGCTGCTGGGCCTGGTCCGCCCGGTCATCAAGCGCCGGTTCACCGTCCGCAACCCCGAGCCGATGGGCGCGGCCGCGCACCTCGGCCGGGAGGCCCTCGTGGTCGAGTCGGTCACCGCTCACGGCGGCCAGGTCAAGCTCGTCGGCGAGCTGTGGAGTGCCCGCGCCGAAGACCCCTCGGCTCACTTCCCACCCGGCACGACAGTCGTCGTTGTCTCGGTCGACGGGGCGACGGTGATCGTCGCCGGGTCGGCCGCCTGACCGACATACCTTCCGGTATGCCGGTCCGACTATCAAGAACGGAGCCTGCTCGTGAAGATCGACCCCACCGTCGTGGTGCTGCTCCTCGTCCTCCTCTTCGCCGTCATCGTCGTCGTCCGGGCGGTGCGGATCGTGCCCCAGCAGACGGCGATCATCATCGAGCGGCTCGGCTCGTACTCCCGGACCCTCACCGCGGGCCTGCACCTGCTCATCCCCTTCGTCGACAAGATCCGAGCCAATATCGACCTGCGCGAGCAGGTGGTGTCCTTCCCGCCCCAACCGGTCATCACCTCGGACAACCTCGTCGTGGGCATCGACACCGTGCTCTATTTCCAGGTGACCGACCCGAAGTCGGCGGTCTACGAGATCGCGAACTTCATCCAGGGCATCGAGCAGCTCACCGTGACGACGCTGCGTAATGTCATCGGCTCGCTCGACCTTGAGCAGACCCTCACCGGCCGCGACCGGATCAACGCCCAGCTGCGCGGCGTGCTCGACGATGCGACCGGGCGCTGGGGTGTGCGGATCAACCGGGTCGAGATCAAGGCCATCGACCCGCCGGCCTCGATCAAGGACTCGATGGAGAAGCAGATGCGGGCCGAGCGGGACCGCCGCGCCGTCATCCTCACCGCCGAGGGTGTCAAGCAGTCCGCGATCCTCAACGCCGAGGGCGAGAAGCAGTCCCAGATCCTCCGCGCGGAGGGGTCGGCCCAGGCGCGGATCCTCGAGGCCCAGGGCCAGGCCCGCGCCATCCAGCAGGTCTTCGACGCGATCCACCGCGGCAAGCCCACCCAGCGGCTCCTGGCCTACCAGTACCTCCAGGTGCTGCCCCAGATCGCCCGCGGCGACTCGAACAAGATGTGGATCATCCCCAGCGAGCTGACCGACGCCCTCCGGGGGATCGGCACGGCGCTCGGGGGTGTGCCGACGACCGACGGAGACCCGGAGCCCTGGGTCGAGCCCGGACCGGTGCAGGACGCCTTCCCAGCGGCCGTCCTCGAGGACCCCAGGGATGCGCTGGCGAAGGCTCGCGGTCAGGTCGAGGCGGCCGACGCGGAGGCGGACCGTCATGGTGCCGCGGAGAGCCCGGAGGGACCGGAGGGACCGGCGCCGACGCGGTGACGAGGGGCGGAACCGCTCCCGCCCCGGCATCGGTCGACGGCTAGGGTGGTCGGGTGTCCTGGTTCGAGGCCCTGGCGATCCTCGTCGCCGGCGTCGGCGCGGGGACGATCAACACCATCGTCGGCTCCGGGACGCTGATCACCTTCCCGACGCTGCTCTTCTTCGGCTACCCGCCGCTGGCCGCGAATATCTCCAACAATGTCGGCCTCGTCGCGGGCGGCGCGACCGGCAGCTGGGCCTACCGCCACGAGATGCGCGGCGGCGGCGGCACGATCCGCACCCTGCTGCCGCTGTCCCTCGCCGGCTCCGTCGTCGGGGCGAGCCTGCTCCTCGTCCTGCCGCAGAAGGTCTTCGCCGCGGTCGTCCCTGTCCTCATCCTCGCCTCGATCGTCCTCGTCCTCAGCGGCCCCAGGCTCCAGGCGAGGGCGGCCGCCCGGGCCAGTGCCCGCGCGGGTGCCGGTGCTGTGTCGGCCGGCGAACCGGAGGGTATGCCGTTGCGGACCTCGCCGGCCCTGCTGCTCGGGGTGTTCGCGGCCGGGATCTACGGGGGCTACTTCGGCGCCGCCCAGGGCGTCCTGCTCATGGGGATCTTCTCGGCCCTGACCACGGAGGGGCTGCAACGCCTCAACGGGTACAAGAACGTCCTGTCGACGGGCGTGAACTTCGTCGCCGCGGTCTTCTTCCTCGTCTTCGCCCGGGCCCAGGTCAGCTGGGCCGCCGCCGGGCTCATCGCGGTCGGGGCGATCCTCGGCGGCCTGCTCGGCGCGCGCATCGGGCGCAGCCTGCGCCCGGCGGTGCTGCGCGGCGTCATCGTCACCGTGGGTGTCGCCGCAGTCCTGCGGATGGTGCTGGCCAGCTGATGCCCATCCACCTCGACGACCCGGCGGACCCCCGGTTGGCCGACTACCTCCACCTCACCGATGTCGCCCTCCGGCGGCGTCTGGAGCCCGAACGGGGGATCTACCTCGCCGAGTCGGAGAAGGTCATCCGACGCGCCCTGGCCGCCGGTCACGTGCTGCGGTCGCTGCTCATGGCGCCGCGCTGGCTGGTCGAGCTCGCGGATGTCGTCGAGGACGCCGAGGAGGACGGCTGCCCGGTCTTCGTCGGCGGGCCAGACGTCATCGCCGCCCTGACCGGCTTCCACCTCCACCGCGGAGCGCTCGCCGCCATGCAGCGCCCGGCACTGCCGGCCCTGGCGGACGTCCTCGCCGGCGCTCGGCGGGTGGTCGTCGTCGAGGATGTCGTCGACCACACCAATGTTGGGGCGATCTTCCGGTCCTGTGCGGCGCTCGACGTCGATGCCGTCCTGGTCACCCCGCGGTGCGCCGACCCGCTCTATCGGCGGGCCGTCCGGGTCTCCATGGGCACCGTCTTCCAGGTCCCGTGGACCCGGGTCGACCCGTGGCCCGGCTCGATCGCCCTGCTCCAGGCGGAGGGGTTCACCGTGGCCGCCCTCGCCCTGGACGACGCCGCGGTCTCTCTCGACACCCTGGCGGCCGACCCGCCGGAACGCCTCGCCCTGGTCGTCGGCACCGAGGGGGACGGTCTGAGCCAACGGACCATCCGTGGCGCCGATCTCGTCGTCCAGATCCCGATGAGCGGCGGAGTCGACTCGCTCAATGTTGCGGCGGCGTGCGCCGTGGCCGCCTGGGCACTCAGGACGCGGTGACCGGCCGGGCTCTGCTCTCGGACCACCCCGGCCGGGTCGCGACCGCGATGACGATGAAGGAGGCCACCATGACGACCAGCGCCGTCACCGAGGCGCCGCGTGCCGGCAGGAACTGGGCGGCGATGACCGTCGCGAGGACGAATCCGCAGTTGAACATGATGTCGTAGAGGGTGAAGACCCGGCCCCGGTAGATGTCCCCGATCTCGCGCTGGATCGCCGTGTCGACACAGATCTTGACCCCCTGGGTGGTCCACGCGACGAAGAGCGCGGAGGCAGCAATGGCCAAGGGCGTCAGCGGTATGGCGAGCAGGGTCGCTGCCGCCGCCCCCCACAGCAGGACGGCGACCGAGCGGGGCAGACCGATCCGGGCGACCAGCCGGGGCGTCGTCACCGCTGCGAGGGCGAAGCCGACGCCGGACGCCCCGAGGACTGCCCCTAACCCACCCAGAGCGGAGCGACCGGCGTCCTTCTCGGCCCGCTCGATGAGCAGCGTCATGACAATGAGCACCCCGACGGGCAGCCGCAGCGCCGTGATCGTGGCCAGAGCGGTGATCGCCCGGGTGGTCAAGTGATGCCGGGCGTCGATGATGGCGTCGAGGACATTGCGCAGCTCCTGCCGCGCGGTGAGATCGACCGAGGTCACGTCGGGGCCGAGCCACGGCAGCCGGCCCGCGGCGAAGGCGGCACCGGCATACATGGCGGACGCAAGGACCAACGCTGGGAGCCCACTTTCCACCGCACCCACGCCAGTACCGATGACATAGCAGATGGTGCCCAGCGTCGGGGCCAGGCCGTTCGCCGGGACGAGCAACGACTCGGGCACCACGTGGGGCAGCGAGCAGCCCAAGGCCGCCTGGATGAGCCGGTTCCCGGCGAGGGCCAGCAGGGACAGGCCGATGAAGAAGGGCCCGACATGGTCGCTGGCGAGCAGGGCGGCCAGGGCGACGAGGAGGGTGGTGCGGGCGAGGTTGGCGATGACGAGGACCCGACGGCGCGACCACCGGTCGAGCAGGACGCCGGTGACCGGGCCGAGGAAGGTGAATGGGAGCAGCAGGATCGCGAAGCCGGCAGCGATCGCCGTGGCGGACGGGGCGTGCTCGGGGGAGAACAGGGCGAAGGACGCCAGCCCAGCCTGGAAGAGGCCGTCGCCGAGGGAGCCGGTGAGCCGGGCGGCCAGGAGCCTGCGGAAGCCGGGTTCACGCAGCACGAGGGCGAGCTGGTCGGACCCGGCGGGCATGGCCGCACCCTACCGCGCGTTCGCCGCCGCGCGGTCGGGGCGGCCCGGACATGACATCGGCCCCGGGCCTGTGACCAGCACAGTTCCGGGGCCGAGAGAGTGTCCAGAGGGGGACTTGAACCCCCACGCCCGATAAAGGGCACTAGCACCTCAAGCTAGCGCGTCTGCCATTCCGCCACCTGGACGCGGTGGGCACACCACCTGGTCTCCCGTGCGGTGCGCGCCCCGGAACGATAGCACGCAGGGCGGCCGCCCTCCCAACCGGCACGGGGGCGACATACCCTGTCCGACATGACGACTCCCACGCTCGAGGATGACGCCGCCAGGCTGTGCCGCGACCTGCTGAGGATCGACTCGACGAACCCCGGCGACGGAACCGGCCCGGGGGAGCGGGCCGCGGCCGAGTACGTCATGGGGCAGCTGCAGGAGGTCGGGCTGGACCCCGTGCTTGTCGAGAGCGCCCCGGGCCGCTCCAGCGTCCTGCTCCGTCTCGAGGGTGCCGATCCGGTCCGCCCGGGTCTGGTCGTCCACGGTCACCTCGACGTCGTCCCCGCCGCCGCTGCGGACTGGAGCGTCGACCCCTTCGGGGCGGAGGAACGCGATGGCTGCCTGTGGGGCCGGGGTGCGGTCGACATGAAGGACATGGACGCCATGGTCCTGGCCTGCGTCCGGGACCTGGCCCGGTCCGGTCGACGCCCGGCGCGGCCGCTCACCGTGGTCTTCTTCGCCGACGAGGAGGCCGGCGGGGTCTTCGGTAGCCAATGGGTGGTCGACAACCATCCGGAGTGGTTCGCCGGGGCGACCGAGGCGATCAGCGAGGTGGGGGGCTACTCGGTCACAGTCCCCCGCGCGGACGGGACGGCGGCCCGCGCATACCTCATCCAGACCGCGGAGAAGGGGATCGCCTGGCTCCAGCTGGTCGCCCGGGGCCGCGCCGGACATGGCTCGCTCGTCAACACCGAGAACGCGGTGACCCGGCTGGCCCAGGCCCTGGCCCGGATCGCCGAGCACCAGTGGCCGCGTGAGCTCATCCCGTCGGTCCGGCGCCTTCTCGTCGGGCTCGGTGAGCTGACCGGCCAGCGGTATGACGAGGCCGACCTCGACGCGTCCTTGGCTGCCCTGGGCCGCGCGGCCGCCTTCGTCGCTCCGACGCTGCAGGACACCGTCAACCCGACGATGCTCAGCGCCGGGTACAAGCACAATGTCATCCCGCAGACTGCGACCGCTCGGCTGGACGCCCGCTTCCTGCCCGGGCACGAGCCCGCGCTGCTCGCCACCTTGCGTGAGCTCGCCGGCCCGAATGTCGACGTCGAGGTCATGCACGGGGACATCTCCTTGGACGCCCCCTTCGACGCGCCGCTCGTCGCGGCGATGGAGCGGGCCCTGGTCGCCGAGGACCCGGGCGCGACCGTCCTGCCGTACTGCCTGTCCGGGGGTACCGACAACAAGGCGCTGTCCAAGCTCGGCATCACCGGGTACGGGTTCGCACCATTGCGTCTACCCGCGGATCTGGACTTCGCCGCGATGTTCCACGGGGTCGACGAGCGGGTGCCGCTCGACTCGTTGGCCTTCGGTACCCGGGTGATGGCGCGCTTCCTCGCGGACTGCTGAGCTCGCCTCCAGGATGCGCTGCACGCGGATCTACAGGGTGCGCTGCACCCGGATCACCTTGCGCCGCAGCCAAGCTCGGCGGGCCCCGCCCTCGTAGCGGATGACCCGGGCCAGCTCCCACCGACCGTACTCCGCGTGGTCGGTGAGGGCGCGATGCACCTGGGCTGCTGTCGTGCCTCGGGGATAGGTCACGACCATGATGTCCTCGTCGTTCATTGCCACGACATTGTGCCGTACCGGACCGCGGTCGTTACCGAGGCGTCACCGGGCGGGTCTGACAGCCGGCTCAGGGTCGGCTACGGTCATGTCATGACCGCAGACCTGCGCGCCGCCTTGAGTACGCTCGTCGCCGCCCTCGAACGTCACCTCGAGGTGGCGACGATGCGGCGCGACCCGGACGACCCGAGCGTCGTGGCCGCAGCGACCGATCTGGCGGACGCCTTCGACGACTATGACGAGCTCCTCTTCGAGACCACCGAGGTGGCCACCCCGCTGGCGGTCTTCGAGGGCGACGACGACGATGACGACTCGGACGATGATGACGACGACTCGGACGACGATGACGACGATGACGACGATGACGAGGACGACGACGAGCTGGACGAGCTCGACGAGGAGGGGGCGTCGGACCACTACTTCGGGCTGGACGACGAAGAGTACGACGTCGATGACGCCGAGGATGCCCCGGTCACGCCCGCGTCGAGCTGACGTCCTCCAGCGCGGTGACGATCTGGGCCGGGAGCCGCACGTCCTCGGCGTCGAGAGCCTCCTTCAGCTGAGCGGTCGTACGCGCGCCCACCAGCGCTGAGGCCACGCCCGGCCGGTCGCGCACCCAGGCCAGCGCAGCCTCCGCCGGCCGCAGCCCCAGGCCCTCGGCCGCGGTGACCACGGCACCGGCCACAGTCCGGGACTGCTCGTCGAGGAAGCGTTGGACGAACCCCGGGAAGCGCGCCGAGGTGGCCCGAGACCCGGCGGGCACGCCGTGGCGGTACTTGCCGGACAGGACGCCGCGGCCCAGTGGCGACCAGGCGAGCACCCCGAAGCCGAGCGCCTCCGCCGCCGGGACCACCTCGTGCTCGGCGGTCCGGTTGACCAGCGAGTACTCGACTTCGTCGCAGATGAGCGGAACACCCGAACGCTCGAGCAGCGAGTACAGCCGGGTCACCTGCCACCCGGTGAAGTTCGACGCCCCGACGTAGCGGGCCCGCCCGCTCTGGTAGGCCCAGGCCAGCGCCGAGGCGGTCTCCTCCATCGGGGTCTGGTCGTCATACGCGTGGACAAGCCAGAGGTCAACGTGGTCGGTGCCCAACCGACGCAACGACAGGTCGAGCTGGGACATCAGACGCCCGCGGGAGGCGTCGACGACGCGCTGCTCGCCGCGCTGGGACAGGCCGGCCTTGGTGCACACGACGATGTCATCGCGGGGGACGACATCGCCGATCATCGACCCGAGCAGCTCCTCGGCGACCCCTTCGCCATACCGGTGGGCGGTGTCGACCAGGGTGCCGCCGCGGGCGACGAAGAGCTCGAGGTGGTCGCGGGCCTCCTCGGCGGAGACGGTGTGGCCCCACAACATGGTCCCTAGGCCGACCCGGGACACGGACAAACCCGAGCTGCCCAAGCGACGTGTCTGCACGTCGATACCGTAGCCTGCGAGCATGCGTCTCGGCCTCAACCTGGGCTACTGGTCCGCGGGTCGTGCCACGGACGTCGTCGCTGGTCACCTCGCCATGGCCCAGGAGGCCGACAGCCTCGGCTACGAGAGTGTCTGGGTCGCCGAGGCGTACGGCTCGGACTCGGTGACGGTGCTGTCGTGGCTTGCCGGACAGACCGAGCGGATCCGGCTCGGGTCCGCGGTGATGCAGATCCCCGGCCGCTCCCCGGCGATGACCGCGATGACGGCGGCGACGCTCGACACCTTGTCCGGCGGCCGGTTCATCCTCGGGCTGGGAGTCAGCGGCCCGCAGGTGAGCGAGGGCTGGCACGGCGTGCGCTTCGACGCGCCTTTGGCGCGGACCCGGGAGTATGTCGAGGTCGTCCGGATGGCGCTCGGGCGCCAGGTCGTCGAGCACCCCGGTCGGCACTACCCGCTGCCCTTGCCCGGTGGTCCCGGCAAGGCTTTGCGTATGACGATACGGCCGGTCCAGGAGCAGCTCCCGATCTACCTGGCGGCGGTCGGGCCGAAGAACCTCGAGCTGACCGGCGAGATCGCCGACGGCTGGTTGGCGATCTTCTTCTCGCCCGAGCACAGCGCCGATCTGCGGGAGTCGTTGGGAGTCGGGTCGGCTCGGCGAGCGGCGCCGTCTGCCGGCTTCGACATCGTGCCGACCGTGCCGGTCGTGGTCCACGACGATGTCGCCACCGCTGCGGACGCGGTGCGCTCCTACTGCGCCTTGTACATCGGCGGGATGGGCTCGCGGCAGAAGAACTTCTACTTCGACCTCGCCGTGCGGATGGGATACGAGGCGGCCGCTCGCGAGGTGCAGGACCACTTCCTCGGCCTCGAGCCGCGCCGGGCTGCTGCCGCCGTCCCGCTGGAGTTCATCGACGCGACGGCGCTGCTGGGTCCACCGGATAGAATCCGGGACCGGTTGGCCAGGTATGCCGATGCTGGGGTGACGACGCTGTCGGTGAGCCCGGTCGCCGCGACCCTCGAGGGACGTCGAGGTGTCCTGCGTATGATGACCGACCTCGTCGCGGCCGCTGGCCTCGCCGAGTAGCAACCACGAACCGAACGGGGTCCCACCATGTCCGAGCTGTCCTATGTCGCCGCGCTGGTGCTCGGCGTCGTCGAGGGCCTCACCGAGTTCCTGCCGGTGTCGTCGACCGGCCACCTCACCGTGACCGAGAAGCTGCTCGGACTCTCCGTGGACGCACCCGCTGTCACGGCATACACCGCGATCATCCAGCTGGGAGCCATCGCCGCGACGCTGATCTACTTCGCCAAGGACATCGCGCGGCTGCTCGTGGCCTGGGTGGCTGGGCTGCGGTCGGCCGAGGCGAAGAAGAACCCCGACTACTCGCTGGCCTGGGCGGTCATCATCGGGTCCATCCCCGTGGCTCTGGTCGGTTTCGCGCTAAAGAAGGTCATCGAGGGGCCGCTGCGCTCGCTCTGGGTGGTTGCTTTCGCGCTGATCCTGTGGAGCGTGGTCATGTGGGCGGCCGAGCGGCACCACGCCGTCCTGGAGCGCAAGGACCGGGTGCGCGGTGAGCACTCGGTCGGGATGGCCGACGGGCTCGTCATCGGGCTGGTGCAGTGCTTCTCGCTCGTCCCGGGCGTCTCCCGGTCGGGAGCGACGATCAGCGCCGGGCTGTTGCGCGGCATCGACCGGGTGACCTCAACGCGGCTGTCATTCTTCATGGCGATTCCCGCGCTCACGGCGGCCGGCCTGTACGAAGCGGCCAGCACTGACCTGTCCTCGCTCGGGAAGGGGCAGATGGTCCTCGGGATCGTTGTCGCCTTCCTGGTGGCCTATGCGTCGATCGCCTGGCTGCTCAAGTTCGTCGCGACGAATAGCCTGGTCTCCTTCGTGTGGTACCGCGTGGCGGCGGGTGTGGTGCTCATCGCGGTGCTGGCGGCCGGCGCTCTGTCGGCCACCTGAGCACCCGCTCCTGTTGGGGAGGTGACCGGTGCCTCCTCCTAGCCGCGCGCCCGGCCGACTCTCTGCTCGCCACGCGTCCGGCC
>Ga0116188_1002802_pt1 | contig 13324 bp, 6 predicted proteins | sample AD_JPNTR2_MetaG_FD_89807 | JGI IMG/M metagenome (GOLD analysis project Ga0116188, IMG submission 89807) | Active sludge microbial communities of municipal wastewater-treating anaerobic digesters from Japan - AD_JPNTR2_MetaG | ecosystem: Engineered > Bioreactor > Anaerobic > Digestate | place...
AAACTTCACGCCGATAAAGAGAATGAAAAGCGAAGGCTTTTTGTGTACACTCTGTAGTCATAAAAGGGCTTGCTCTTTTGTGGCTTAACTCTTTTTAGCCAAAGAATTTATACCACAAAAGGCAGCCCTTTTTTCATTAACAGTGTGAGAAATCCGGGCTAAGGCCCGCCCGGGACTGCCAACGGGAACTCAAGCAGTGCAGGTCCAGGTTTGGCTTGGGTTTGTAGTTCAACCCTTCCCTACCTTGAGGCCCATCACCGCTGAGACAGGGTCTTCTCGACAGCAGGAGTCTCTTGCCACCCATAGGCGTTGAGCATGATCTGGAATATTCTGGTGTTTGGGAAAAAGCCCTTCACCTGTTCCGCTCCCGGTCCGTGCGCCGCCACCAACACATCCTCACCGCTATGTCCGTCACCCACTCGAATGGCAGGATCCTCCTGGTCCTTCTGCTCGGAGGCTGGGTTATCACCCATTGCGGGAAGCACCAAGGGCTGGCCAACCTTCCCGTCCACGATCTGGGTATCGAAGGAATGGTCCGAGGTGTAGATGACCAACGTATCATCTCCTACACTCTTGACGGTCTGTTCCACGAGCCGGTCCAAAACCAGCATGCTCTCCAAACCGCTCTGCAGCTTGTCCGTGTGAACATCGACCTCGACCATCAGGAAGTAACCCTTGGGATTGCGCGACAGGATTTCGATCGCACGCTTTACGGCAGCCTCGCGGTCAAAATCATCGGTAGGAAACAGGACGATGGCGCGTTGAACATCCTGGTTCAATTCCTCGAGCGACCGGGCAACTACATATCCTCGACTCTTCAGTCCTGACTCCATGTCGTAGCCGAGCGCCGAGGCTTCGCTGAGCACGCCGTCCTCTGGACCAATGAGTAGATCGACTCCATCACCGTAAGCCGGCTGGAGAAGCTGAGCGAACATCTCCCCGGTCTTCTTGCGATCATTCGAGTGAGAGTAGCAGGCACCCGGAGTCGCACCGGCCACTTTATCATCTGTCACTACCCCGGTAGAAAGGCCACGTTCTTCGGCATATTCGAGGATAGTCTTCAGCGTCTGGCCGTCCTTTTTGCCGCGCACCGCGTCTGGTCCCTGTGAAATGACCCCGTTGTTGGTTTTGCGGCCTGTGACGAGCGCGGTCATTCCCGCCGCGGAGTCCGTGACGAGATGAGATGCTGACGAAGTGTCCGAGAGCGCGTGATGAGGCATTTTGTGAATAAAAAGCGATTGCGCCTGGCCCTTGTAATGAGCCGCCGCCGTATAAACAGAAATCCCGCCGGCATCGCCGATGAACAGAATCACGTTGCGCGCCTGCTCTTGGGAGCGGCCGCAAGCCGAAAAGACCAGAAGCAAAATGAACAAAGCATGTTTTTTCATGGCGTTGAATGTCTCCTTAGGCAAATCCGTCTGAAATCATCGGCCCTTCAGCTTGACGGCACCGGCCGCAGCAATATCCTCCCATCGAAAAACCAGGAAGTTGCGCGGTTGACTGTTCATGGCCACCATCAGGCCGTTCGGGAAAGCCGGTCCTACAGCCTGCGATGTCACTTCCAGGCCGTCAGTACTGTCCGCACCGCCCCGCACAACCTTAATTACCTCGGAATGATCGTGAGGATTTCCGGCAGCACCCTCACGCCGGAAAATCCGATACTCGCTGTTCCCCTCCACTTGGTCGGTACAGATAATGTACCCGGTACCATCGTCCCTGGCGTAAATGCCGATCCCCTCACGGTCGGCCTTGAAACCTTCGGTTCCGAACCGCGCCAGTTTCCTCGCGGCCTCGGGATGGTCCGGATCGGCATGATACTTGTGAATGCCGTCCGACTCATCGGAGTAATACACGTACCCGAGGGCGTCATCGACAGCAATTGCTTCAATCTCACTGTCACCCCCGCTGAAACTGCCAAATTCTCGCACCTTCCTGGCCTGGACCTTGCCCGCGCCGTCGTCCTCCAGAAGATACTGGCACAAGTAGCCTTCACTTGGACCCGTCTTGGGGGCAACAACGGCGAAGACTGCGCCGTCACGCGGCCGCTTGTACAGACTGATTCCCATCGGCTCGGCGCCTTCTCCTTGACGGCCTTCCAAAACCTGAAGGCCAGTCGGGGAGCCGATATCGGTCAATTCCCCCTCCGGTCCAATCCGGAACACGCGGAGGCGGTGTTTAAGGCGCTCGGTAACAACTGCGATATCTGTCGGCTGCCCGCCCAGCATCAACCCATACTCGACGTCTACATTATTCGGTCGGTCAAGATTATCGATTGTCTGGCGGATTCTCCCGTCCAGGCCGTAGACCACCAGGGCACCGCCGGGCGCGCGAACTTTATTTGTTCCGAGAATCAGACTCCTTGCGGGATCAGACGGGTGCACATAAATCGCGGGGTCATCAGGGTCGTCAGGTACTGAAGCGGTAGCCAGAGCCGCGGTTACATCCGCAACAGGCTCCAAAAGAGCAAACCATGCCAGCAACAGGATTGTGAACATATAATCCTCATCTCACGTCAGGGCCTTGAACGGATGTCACAACTCTACGATTGCTGCCGACTGGTTCCGGTCGGGCAAAATCGTATCGCGGCAAGCTCTTCCGAGGTTAAGGCAAGATGAAATTGCTTGTCAAGCGACTGCTGTACACGTGTTCAGGCCAATGGGGCCGGGCGAATTGCTGCTCCGCGAGTCCGGCAACGCGATCGGGTGTGCGTTCGCGGACCCTGGGAAAGTCCGGCCACAATCATTGGACACTCAAGACTGAACCTCCTTTTTAACTGGCCGCCTTGATCCGCAGGAATACGGAGTGGCGGCGAAGGGCGCCAGAGAAAAAGCGCCCGATCCGCCACTGCCAACCATACTTGGCCCTCAGGCTCCGCTCGGCCAACTGCTCCTCCTCCTGAGAGTCGCGCAGTATCTCCGCTGTTCCGCCGATCTCCGGTCCCAGGACTTTACCGTTGTAAGTGCAAGGGGCCAGCGTGATCTTTGGGTTGTTCTTCAGTCGCTTGACCTTGCCGGAGCCGGCATTAGTCCAGACATAGATGCGTCGGGCATCGCCGGCGAACCAGACAGGGGTGGCAACCGGCTTGCCCGTTTTCCGAAAAGTGGTCAGGCTGACATACCGATGGTCCTTCAGGGATGAAAAATCCGCACTGTTGGCCATAGTACTGAAATTATTACACTTCTGTTTCACTCCTTGAAGTGCGTGTATTGTGTCAGTTCCACCGCCCGGGTCAAAACTTCAGTTTCAGCCCTAGCTGAATCACGCGCGGGCCGCCGCGAGTCGCTTCAATCTCCCCGAAGGATGATTCAGTCATGTCATTCTCCGGGTTGCGGAAGCTTACGGTATTGAAAGCATTGAAAAACTCCCCGCGCAGCTCGAGAGTTATTCCTTCCCTAATCGGCGTGATTTTCGACAACACCAGATCAACCCGGCGCTGATCGGGACCTATAACGGTATTGCGTCCCAGGTTGCCAAAATACGGACCGGAACTCGCAAAAGCGTCGCGATTCAGATAGTTGTCTATCCTCTGGTTGACCGGCCCGGGCGTAGTCTGGTCCTTGTGAGTGCCAACCAGATTCGGCCTAGGGTCGCTTGTCTCAAACAGGAAAGCACTGAAATCGTCGTCAATCACCGTAATCGGTGTGCCGCTTTGGAAAGTACCAATACCACTGAGCGACCAGCCTTCGAACACCGCGTGTCCCCTGAACGGAAGGTCCCAAGTGCCGCTGAAAACCAGCCGATGCTTGCGGTGGAAATCGGAAAGGCCCCGGTTTAAATGCGGATTTCTCTGGTCGTGTTGGATCTGGAAGTCACTCTCATCGGAGAATGTGTCGATCGATCTGGAGAAGGTGTAGTTGACGTTGAACATGTGACCGTGACCGAATCGCTTTTGAAGGCTGGCCTGCAGCGAGTTGTAGATCGAATTTGCATTGGAGTAGAGAGTGTTGACACCTTCGTCTTCATCAAAACCCAGCACCGGCGCCCGAAGTTCGGCACCTATCGTGCAGTCTCCGGGATCATCGGTCAGGTCGCACCAGTCAGGAGGTGTCGTGGTGTTTACGAATTCGTCATCGATCAAGTCATAGTAATTGCCGATAAACCCGCCTCCGGGAACTCCGGGACGCGGCAGAAAGCCGATGGTATCGACATCAATGCCCATGTTCGCGTTGGCGATTTGAAGCAACTTGGTTCCCTTTGATCCCGTATATCCGACTTCGAGCAGCCAGTTGGGGACGAACTCCCACTGGATGTTCAGACTCCACTGCTGCGAATACGGAGTTGCCAGATTTGGATCAATAACCTGGGTTTCGAAGGCTTCAAACTCTTCGTCTGGGTTATTGGTTCCTCTCAATTGCGGTTCCCCGTCGTCGAAACCAATGAAAAAGTCAGGAAAGGGAAGCGCCGAAACATCCGCCGGCCAACGATTGTAGTCACCCAAGCTGCTGAACTGCGCTTCTCGCAAAAACGGGGCCGACATTCTCAGAGAGTTGGCAAAGGCACCCGAAATACGTTCGTAGAAAATGCCGTAGCCGCCACGGATGACGAAACGATCGTTGCCTCTTGGGGACCAGGCAAAACCGAGGCGAGGCATGATGTTGTTGAAATCCCCGCTCTGTATGCTTCGGCTGTCGGCCAGACGCAGATTCGCGTCTACGCCGCCGGGAATCGATTCCGGCTTGAAGTTCGACGCGAACAGGAATCCGTCGGCTGCCTGACCCGTAGCCAGCGCCGCCTGGTAATCGTAAGAGCTGAGCAGTCCGTTGACTTCGTAGGGATAGCCGAAATACTCCCAGCGAACTCCAAGGTTCAAGGTCAAGTTGGAGGTCAGTCTCCAGTCATCGGCCAGGAAGGCATTGAAATCCGACATTCGGTAACCACGAATGGTTTCCCCATAGTTCAGAATAATGTCGTTAATCTGTCGCGCCCGCCCCCTGTCGGCAGGGTCCGCAAAACCAACGGTCATAAACTCATGCCAGCTTTCAGTCCTGATACGCCCGTGCTTGTCTTCCTGCAGGTTGCCGTTCAGGTGGTGACGCCGAAACTCGCCGCCCACTCTCAAGGAATGTCTGCCTCTCGTGAACGAGAGCGTGTCACCATAGACGAAGGTATTCTGTACGTCGCGAGTATCGTCACCCGGTGTTCCGAACTGAATGTCATCACCCGCGTCCACCGACCCGGCGATCTCAAAGTGAGAAAGATCGGGCCTTATCCCCGCGAGCGGATTGTTCAACCCAAAATCTGCGTTCTTGAAATACGGCACCGCAAAAGTGCTGTTGTCGTTGCGGAAAAACCCTGCTCTGAACTCGTTGATAGTCGTAGGGTTGATGATGTGAACGTTGGTGATGGAAAGACTTCGCTGCGCCGTGTGCTCCTCTACCTCATGTCGGGACAAAGCATCCCCTGATGACAACGGATCCACGCTGGGCTGATCCGAAAAGAAAAACTTCCCGCTCATCTTGTTGTTAGCGGTCAGTTGATGGTCTATCCCGATGGAGAACTGGTCTTGCTCAAAAGTCGCCGGTATTACCCTCGTCACCTGGCAGCTCGGCGCGTTCTGATCTTCCAGCAGAGTGCAGTTGGTTCCCTTGTCTCCGGAGGGAATCAGGTAGGTGCCGTCCGGAAACTGTGCCTTCAGCAGCGCTCTCGAAATCGGATTAATGACCGACGGGTCAAAGGGACCGCTTTCCGGCCGCCAGACCGCCTCCGCAAACCTGTCGATGGCCGCGTCGGAACGATCGTCAGTCAGGGCTTGTGGCATCCTGACGGTGTTGCTTGCCTCATTTACAAAAGAAGTTACGGCACGGGTTCCCTGGTATGAGCCGAAGAAAAAGGTCTTGTTCTTGATGATCGGTCCGCCAAGGGTGAAGCCTGCTTCGTTTCGCCGCAGGGTCGGCCGTTCGATCCCCGCCCGGTTGTAGAAGAACTCGTTGGCAATTAACTTGTCATTCTGCAAGTACCAGTAGACGCTGCCGTGAAACTCGTTGGTGCCGCTCTTAGAGACCAGCTGGAAATTCCCGCCGCCGTTGCGGCCCGTGGCTGCGTCGAACAGGCTGGTTTGAAGCTTGACCTCCTCCAGAGTTTCCGGCGCCGGCGCCATGTTACGCGACAGCGACCCGCCTGATCCTCCGGTCACATCATTACAGCAGAGCAGATTCGTCACATCCACTCCGTTGTATACAAAGCTGTTGTTGGTGGTCCGGGCGCCGTTCACACTGGGTGAAATGGAGGCGTTGTCGTTCGATAACAAATCACTGATATCGGCCGAAACACCAGGTTCGATGACAAGCAGCTGCGTGAAATTGCGCGAGGACGTTGGAAGAGCCTCCAGCTCACGCTTATCCAGAGTCTTAATCACAGTGGCCGAGGTCGACGACACCATCTGAGCGTCAGCCGTGACCTCTATAGTTTGCCCGAGCTCGCCCAATTCCATCGTCACGTTCACCGTCACCATCTCTGATGTCGTTACATGGACGCCCGTCTGGGTCAATTTCTTGAACCCCGTCATTTCGAAAACAAGGGAGTAAACACCGGGGGTCAGGAACCTGACTTCCCACTCGCCCGTGTCAGCAGTTGTCACTACCCGCGCTTCCCCGGTATCCTGCCTTGCAACAGTGACAGTGACCCCTGGAATTGCCCCGCCGCTCTGATCGAGCACCCTGCCCTGAAGACCTGTGTTCGCACCGGTTTGACCCAGAAGGGGTGTGATTGCAAGTAAGGCTGCAACGGTCAACCCGGGCACGACCCTGGCCACTACAGATCTAGGCTCTTTTGCTCTCATAGGCCCTCCATTGATTCGGCCGTCCGACGATCATCCCCCCACCTCCCAATGCTCCCTGACCAGGAATTCACCGAGTGCCCTGCCCCGGCGCTTGCCGGTTGCCAAGGCGAGGCCTGCTGTCGGGCTGAAAACAATGAGTCGAAAACAAGAGTGTCGGGTGTTTGATTTTAGACAATCAGCCGAATCCCGCCTGGGCCTGGGGTGCCACTTAGGGAATTAACTTTAACGTATTCTAAGTAATCTGGTGTTGTCAAGGCAGTTTGTACACGTGTAAAATTAAAGCCTTCCTCATGAAGCGAGTATCCATAAAAGACGTGGCGAAAGCCGCAAGAGTGTCCCATCCAACCGTGTCACGAGCCCTGCGCAACAGCCCACTCGTTAAGGCTGAGACGAGTGAGCGGATTCGCCGCCTGGCCGAGACCATGGGATATCGGCCAAACGTCGTTGCTCGAGGCCTCGTGACGTGCAAAACCTGGACTATCGCGGCTGTTGTTACTACCCTCGCCGACCCCTTCAACGGTGAGTTGCTGAGCGGCTTGGAAGAACTGGCGACCGACCGAGGCTACTCAGTCTTCGTGGCAAATTGCAACGCTGATCCGGATCGCGAGATCAAGGCCGTGAGATTGTTTCAAGAACGGCGTGTTGATGGGATTGTGGTTATGTGCTCCCGAGTTGGTGTCCTGTACGGTCCAATGCTCCGCGAGCTACGGATCCCTATCATTCTCGTCAACAGCTACTACCCGAACGAGTTCTTTAACTCGATCGTCATTAACAATCCGGATGCCAGCAGGCAAGCCGTTCAACACCTGATTGATCTAGGGCACCGACGTATAGCGTACATTGGCGATCAGTACGGATTGCAGTCTGACACGGAGCGCTTCGCCGGCTATCGTGAAGCGCTGGAGTTGGCCGGCCTGCCTCTTTCGCCCGAACTCGTAGTGAATGGAAACGGCAAGGCCGATGGGGGCCAACAAGCGACCGAGCGGCTTCTGGCATTGCCGACTCCTCCGACCGCCCTGTTCTGCTACAACGACCAAACCGCCCTCGGGGCATTAAGCGCGATCCGACATCATGGTCTTAGAGTCCCGGATGACATCTCCGTCGTTGGATTTGACGATCTTGAAGTCGCTTCCTATGCGCATCCGCCGCTCACGACCGTTCGACAACCAAGAAAGCTTATGGGCAGAATGGCTATGGAAATGCTCCTGAACCTGTTCTCATCGCGCTCTACCGATCAAAGCCATTTGAAGATCCCAGGCGAATTGATAGTGCGGGAGTCAACAGCACCCCTGACAGCCGCTCCCAAGTCCCGAAAAAACACAAAGCGAGGATAGACCCCGGCAAGCCCGTCCCCGGGGGCGGTTTGAAGGCTTCCGATCCAAGGAACGGTTGAATCGACGTACCTTAGAGTGTCAACCATGTGTTCGGATAGCTCTGTCAAGCAAGAACGATACCCTGGGCTATCTTGCTCTGTCCCTCGGGACAAAATGCGACTTCTTGTTTGAGCCCTGAAAAGGGTTGCCTATTGCGAATATGTCACTCCTAACGCCCCCCGCTTCCCTCCCCCAAGGGACTGTCCCCAAGCCGAACTGTTGCGACTGCCGTGAAAACGATTTCAAAAGCGCCAAACACGTCGCAGCATATTAGAAAATCTTATTTTATAAATGCTTGATATTAGGCGAAGGAATGTTATACTCGGTTCTATGCAGCATCTCATGACACGGTCGACATTCCCGAAATCTGGCTTGTACGATCCCTCCCGGGAACACGATTCCTGCGGAGTCGGGTTCGTGGCCGACATGAAGAATCGGAAGTCCCATCAGATTATCCAGCAGGCTCTTCAGATCCTGCTGAACCTGGAACATCGAGGCGCTTGCGGCTGCGAAGACAACACGGGCGACGGCGCCGGCATTATGATTCAAATGCCGGACCGGTTTTTCAGAAAAGAATGCGAACGCTTCGGGATTCCTCTGCCCTCGGCTGGCGACTACGCCGTCGGCACCGTCTTCTTGCCGCCGATTGCCGCCGAACAGACACAGTGTGAGCAAATCTTCGAGCAGATAGTTCGAGAAGAAGGTCAGCATCTGTTAGGTTGCCGCGATGTCCCTACCGATGACTCCTCGATTGGCGACTCCGCCAGAGTCTCCAAACCGGTGATTCGCCAGGTCTTCATCGGCCGAGGACCGAACATCGGGGCGGACATGCCTTTCGAGCGCAAGCTGTACGTAATCCGCAGGCGTATCGAGAAAACCGTCAAGGCCAGCACAATTCCGCACCGCCACATGTTCTATGTGTGCAGCCTGTCTTTTAAGACCCTGGTCTACAAGGGAATGTTGAAAGCGGATCAACTCCTTCCCTTCTATCCCGACCTCGGCGACGACTCGCTGGAATCAGCGTTGGCGATGGTCCATTCCCGGTTCAGCACCAACACTTTTCCGAGCTGGCCCCGGGCGCACCCCTATCGCTGCATCGCGCACAACGGTGAGATCAATACCCTGCGAGGAAACATCAATTGGATGCACGCACGTGAGAGCATGTTTGAATCCGAGCTTTTCGGCACCGACATTCATCACGTGATCCCGGTTATTGATGAGAGCGGCAGCGATTCGGCCATGCTGGACAACGTGCTCGAACTCCTGGTCCTGGCCGGACGAAGCCTGCCTCACGCCGTCATGATGATGATTCCGGAGCCGTGGAACAAACATGAATCGATGTCGCCAGAGCTGCGAGCCTTTTACGAATACCACTCGGCTCTGATGGAGCCGTGGGACGGTCCTGCGTCGATCGCGTTTACCGATGGACGGCGAATAGGCGCGGTCCTCGATCGAAACGGCCTGCGGCCCTCACGATATTACGTTACCAAGGATGACCTCGTACTGATGGCTTCTGAGGTCGGGGTCCTGGATGTACCGCCCGAGCGGATCCTGGAGAAAGGGCGTCTGCAGCCTGGACGAATGCTCCTGGTTGACCTGGAAGAGGGCCGGATCATCGCCGATGAAGAAATCAAGCACCGGGTCGCAACCGAAAAGCCGTACGCCCAGTGGGTCAGTAAGAACCTGGTGCTTTTCAAGGACCTTCCCGATCCTCCACACGTTTACGCGCCGGATCACGAGACGGTTCGTTTGCGTCAGGTGGCCTTCGGCTATACAACCGAGGACCTGCAAATGATTCTCGCACCCATGGCCCAGGACGGAACCGAGCCGCTCGGCTCTATGGGCAACGACGCCCCGCTTGCAGTGCTGTCGGATCGCCCTCAGCTGCTTTACAACTACTTCAAGCAGCTCTTTGCACAGGTTACCAACCCACCGATCGACTCGATTCGGGAGGAGTTGGTCATGTCGATCGAAACCAGCATCGGCCCCGAGCTGAACCTCCTCCAACCTGTTCCTGAATCAGCCCGACAAATCGAACTACCGTCGCCGATTCTGACCAATGAGGAACTGGAGAAGTTACGACACCTGGACGGGACCGGCCCGGGAGCATCCGGGTCAACCCCAGGGTTCAAGACCCTTACCCTCCCCATCCTGTTCCGTGTTGAGGAGGGAGGGGCCGGGCTTGAAAAAGCCATGGAAGAGTTGTGCCGCAACGCGAGCGAGGCCATCGCGGATGGCTATCAGTTCCTGATCCTGTCCGATTGGGGCCTGAACCGTCAGTTTGCTCCAATCCCGGCTTTGCTGGCCGTCTCAGGCGTGCATCACCATCTGATCCGGGAAGGAACGCGCACCCGGGTGGGACTCATCCTGGAGAGCGGCGAGCCCCGGGAGACGCATCATTTCGCGCTACTGATCGGTTACGGCGCCAGCGCCGTCAATCCGTATCTCGCCTTCGAGACACTGGACGACATGATTCGACAGGGAATGCTCCCCGGGCTTGATCACAAGAAAGCTGTTCGAAACTACGTCAAATCGATCAGCAAGGGCATTCTGAAGGTCATGGCGAAGATGGGGATATCGACCATCCAGAGCTATCACGGCGCCCAGATTTTCGAGGCGATCGGCCTCAATCCGACATTCATCGAGAAGTACTTTACCTGGACACCCTCACGCATCTCGGGAATCGGCATCGACGAGGTCGCACAGGAGGTACGGCTGCGACACGAGAAGGCTTTTCCCCGGCGCCCGGTTAAAGGCCACGTTCTTGAAAACAGCGGTGAGTACAAATGGCGAAGGGATGGGGAGCATCACCTCTTCAATCCAGAAACGATCCACAAGCTGCAGCGAGCATGCCGAACCAGCGACTTCGAGCTCTTCAAGGAGTACAGCCAGGCAGTCAACGATCAGTCGGCTCGTCTCTGCACGCTGCGCGGCCTCTTTGAGATCAAATTCGACCGTGAACCCGTGCCGCTCGACGAAGTCGAGCCGGTTGAAGAAATTGTCAAACGCTTCAAGACAGGCGCAATGTCTTATGGCTCCATCAGCCAGGAGGCTCATGAAACGCTTGCCATCGCCATGAACCGGATCGGCGGCAAAAGCAACACGGGTGAGGGTGGAGAAGACCCGGCCCGATACCTTCCCCGTGAGAATGGCGACTCGCTCAACAGCGCGATCAAGCAAGTCGCTTCCGGACGTTTTGGTGTCACCAGCGAGTACCTGGTCAATGCCAAAGAACTGCAGATCAAGATGGCGCAGGGCGCCAAGCCTGGTGAGGGCGGCCAGCTGCCGGGGCACAAAGTCTATCCCTGGATTGCCCGTGTGCGCCACTCGACGCCGGGCGTCGGCCTGATTTCGCCTCCTCCACATCACGACATCTACTCAATTGAGGATCTCTCGCAGCTAATCCACGATCTGAAGAACGCCAATGAACATGCCCGTATCAGCGTGAAACTGGTCGCGGAAGTTGGAGTGGGTACGATTGCGGCCGGCGTAGCTAAAGCTCGCGCGGACGTGATACTCATCAGCGGCCATGACGGCGGAACGGGAGCTTCACCCCTTACCGGCATCAAACATGCGGGGATTCCCTGGGAACTGGGTCTGGCCGAAACCCAGCAGACGTTGCTTCTCAACGATCTCCGCAGCCGGGTCGCCCTGGAAGTGGATGGTCAGTTGAAAACCGGCCGCGACGTGGTTATCGGCGCACTGCTTGGCGCAGAAGAATTTGGATTTGCCACCGCTCCCCTCGTGGTTCTGGGTTGCGTCATGATGAGGGTTTGCCACCTCGACACTTGCCCTACCGGCATCGCGACTCAAAACCCCGCCTTGCGGGCACGGTTTGCCGGTCGGCCTGAGCATGTCATCAACTTCATGCGCTTCATCGCCCAGGAAGTGCGGGAGATCATGGCCAAGCTCGGCTTTCGGACTTTCGAGGAAATGGTGGGTCGAACCGACCGGCTGGAAATGCGCCGGGCTATAGACCACTGGAAGGCCCGGGGCCTGGATTTCAGTTCCATCCTCACCCAGCCCGAGATCCCGCCCGAGGTGGGACGCTCTTGCCAGATTGCCCAGGATCATTCCATCGAAAAGTCTCTTGACAAAACCGTCCTGCTCGACCTCTGTCGCCCAGCGCTTGAGTTCGCTACGCCGGTGACCGTCACTTTACCGATTCGAAACACCAACCGGGTGGTGGGAACCATGCTGGGCAGCGAAGTTACCCGGCGTTACGGCGGCAAAGGTCTGCCTCCGGACACCATTAAGTTGTGCTTCCAGGGCTCGGCAGGTCAGAGCTTCGGAGCATTCATCCCGGCTGGAGTCACCCTCATTCTCGCAGGAGATGCTAACGACTACATCGGAAAAGGGCTTTCGGGAGGGAAGATCATTGTCTTTCCTCCGCGTGACTCCACGTTCCGTCCGGAAGAGAACGTGATCATAGGGAACGTCGCCTTCTACGGGGCGACCAGCGGAGAAGCGTACATTTCTGGCGTCGCTGGCGAGCGGTTCTGCGTCAGGAACAGCGGGGTGCATGCCGTCGTTGAGGGGGTCGGTGACCACGCCTGCGAATACATGACAGGGGGTCGAGTTGTCGTGTTGGGCCGCACCGGGCGCAACTTCGCAGCCGGAATGTCGGGGGGCCTGGCTTACGTGTTCGACCATGAGGGAGACTTTCCCCGACGCTGTAACCGGCAAATGGTTGAAATTTTCGAAATTGAGGACGCGGTCGAACTTGAAAGCATTCGGCAATTGATCGCTCGACACGTCGAGTATACCGGCAGTCCGTTGGGCAGGGAGATCCTCGAAAACTGGCTGTCGATGAGCCAGAAGCTCCTCAAAGTGTACCCGAACGACTACCGGCGTGTCATCGAAGCTCAGACCCGCATTAGGGAGATGGGCATTTCCCAGGAAGAAGCAGTCATGGTGGCCTTCAACCAAAACGCACACGATCTGGCCAGGGTTGGAGGAACCTAGGGAGGTTTGTGCCATGGGAAAACAGACAGGCTTCTTGGAATATCCGCGTGAAACGCACCACGAGCGCAGTCCGGAGCTGCGTGTGAAAGACTGGCAGGAGTTTCGCGGCCATTCGGACGTCGAACTGCTACAGCGCCAGGGCGCCCGCTGCATGGACTGCGGAGTCCCCTTCTGCCACTCGGGACTTGTTATGTCCGGCGCCGCTGTC
>Ga0116188_1002809_pt1 | contig 13287 bp, 9 predicted proteins | sample AD_JPNTR2_MetaG_FD_89807 | JGI IMG/M metagenome (GOLD analysis project Ga0116188, IMG submission 89807) | Active sludge microbial communities of municipal wastewater-treating anaerobic digesters from Japan - AD_JPNTR2_MetaG | ecosystem: Engineered > Bioreactor > Anaerobic > Digestate | place...
CGTCAGCGGCGTCGGAGCGAACTGCCGTATCGAGCGGCGCGTCGCCAGCGCTTCCGCCAGCGGCATGCCGCCGGAAAGCTGTGGCGCCGGCAGAGGGGGCGTCGGCGGTGTGCGGTCCGGCTGGGCCCAGGATGCGGCTCCCGCCAGAATGAACACAAGGGCCACGACTGTCAGGCCAAGGCGGCTGAACTTCATATCATTCCTCCTCAAACGAACAGCCCAACGAACATTCCCACGTCACGCAACTGTTTTTCTCAAAAGGGTAATTATGACGAGATCCGTCCTCCTTCCGGAGGACAATTCTCAGGTCAGCGTCTTGTGAAAGCGCCGCACCGCCAGCGTGAACGTCAAAACGCCTATGATCGTCAGAGCCACCATCTGCGGCCAGAGGATCTGCAGGCCGACGCCCTTGAGGAAGATGCCGCGAATGATGACCAGAAAGTAACGCAGCGGGTTCAGGTACGTCAGCCACTGCACCACCTGCGGCATGTTCGCGATCGGAAAAACAAAGCCCGACAGCAGAATCGCCGGCGCGAAGAACAGGAAGCTCGTCATCAGCGCCTGCTGCTGCGTGCGGCTGATGGTCGAGATCAACAGCCCCACGCCCAGCGAGGTCAACAGGTACAGCCCCGTCGCCAGCAGGAGCAGCGGTATGCTGCCGCGGATGGGCACTTCGAACCAGTACACGCCCACGGCCGTGATGAGCAGCACGTCGGCGAAGCCGATCAGCGCGAACGGCACGGTCTTGCCCAGGATGAACTCGATGGGCCGGATGGGCGTGACCATGATCTGCTCGATGGTGCCGATTTCGTATTCGCGCACCACCGCGATGCTGGTGAGCATCAGCGTTATCAGTGTGACGATGAGGGCGATCACGCCCGGCACGAAGAAATTGCGGCTTTCCAGGTTCTCGTTGAACCAGGCCCGCGTCTGCAGATCGGCCTGGCCCGGACGCTGAAAGGTTCCCAGCACACGCGTGACGCGGTCGACCAGCGCGTCGAAGTTGGCCTGGCCGACAATCTCATTGCTGTAGTTGAGCACGATGCCGGCCGTGTTGGAGTCGCTGCCATCCAGCAACGCTTGAACCTGCGCCACGCGCCCCGCCGCGAGGTCGGCCTGGAAGCCGGCATTGATGCGCAGCACCAGGCGGACGCTGCCGTGGTCGAGCAGTGACCGGGCGGCGGCGTCATCGTAGACGTAATTCACGATCTCGAAGTAACCCGAGCCGGCGAAGCGGCTGATCAGGTCGCGGCTGGCGACCGTGTTGTCCAGATCGTAGACGGCCAGCGCGACGTGCTTGACGTCCGTCGTTATCGCGTAGCCGAAGACCAGAACCTGGATGAGCGGCAGCAGGAAGATGGTGCTGCGCATGCGATAGTCGCGCAGGGCCTGAAGGAACTCCTTGACCAGCATGCGGCGGATGCGTTCGATCATTTCAGGCCAGCTTCTTGCGAAAACAGAGCAGCGCCACGACGACGGTCACGCTGCAGAAGGTCAGCAAAGTTGCCGCCTCCCAGGCGAGCACGTCCAGCCCCACGCCCTTCAGGTAGATGCTCCGCAGCAGCGTGACGAAATAACGTGCCGGCACGAAATACGTGACGAGCTGGATAGCCCGCGGCATGTTCTCGATCGGCGAGAGGAAGCCCGACAACAGGTCAGCCGGCAGGAACGTCAGCACCATCGCGAGTTGCGTGGCCAGGAGTTGGTTGCGCGTCAGAATGCTGATCAGCATGCCGATGCTCAAGGCGCCGCTCAAAAAGACCGCCGCCGTGCCGAAGAGTAGCAAGATGTTCCCGCGCAGGGGCACTTGGAATACCAGTTCGGTCATCAGCACCGCCAGCAGCACGTCGAACATGCCCACTACGAAATAGGGGATCAGTTTGCCGAGCACCAGTTCGATGCCCCGCACCGGCGTGGCGATGAGCTGCTCCATCGTGCCGCGCTCCCATTCGCGGGCAATGGTCAGCGAGGTCAGGATGGCGGCGATGACCATCATGATTACGGCGATCAGCCCGGGGATGATGTAGTTGCGCGATTCCAGGTCGGCGTTGAACCAGACGCGCGGCCGCAGGTCGATCGGCGGCTGCAACGTCAGGCCGCGCTGCTGTTGCACCTGCTGCACCGCGATCTGCTGCGAGAAGCCGCGCGCCACGGCCTCGGCGTAGCCCAGGGCGATGGTGGCGGTGTTTGAATCGCCGCCGTCGGCGATTAATTGGACCGCCGCGGGCCGGCCGCTTTCGAGGTGCGCCGCGAAGTCGCGCGAGATAACCAGCGCCAGCAGCGCCTGGCCGGAGTCGACCGCTCGCTCCACTTCCGGGTAGTTGCGGGCGTAGTCCACCAGGCGGAAGTAGGGCGAGCCGGTGAACCGGCTGATCAGCTCGCGGCTGAGCTGCGTCTCGCTCTGGTCCCAGACCACCAGCGGCACGTGCTTTACGTCGAACGAGAGCGCGAAGCCGAAGATGATGATGAGGATGAGCGGCAAGGCGACGGCGATCGCCAGACTCAGCCGGTCGCGGAAAACGTGCAAGAATTCCTTGCGGGCGATGGCCCGCAGGCGTACGAGTTTCATCAAGCTGACCGCCGGCGGCCCGCACTGCCAGGAAAGGCGGCAGTATAACCGCAGCGGCGGGGCGTGTCGCCCCGGAATACTGCCGAGAGAGGGATCGAGGGATCAAGGGATCGAGGGATCAAGACGAACGAAGAGCAGAGCCGGGGGGGGGTGTTCAGGGGTCAGGTGGCCAAGCAGGTGATCACGCGTCTCATAACAACGTGGGGCGGGATAGCGCCCGGGGCAGGTGCGCAGGTGCTCATCGAAATGCGCACCCGGTTTTGATAATGTGCCGATAACTGGGGCGAAGCTGCCAGCTTTCAGCTCTCGGCTATCCAGCCTGACGTGCGTTGACGCGGCGGCGTTCGACGTGGATGCCGACGACGACATTGATCTGGCTGATCTGGCCCTGTTCCAGCAGCTCTATCAGGGCGGTTGAACCACTGTCGCGCCGGCGGCGCAGGCGGCCCAGGGGCGAGCTTGGGCTTCACTGATATCCTGGCAAATGGCGAATTCCGGTTACGCGACGCCGAGCAGGTAGCCGAGGGCATGCCCGCGCTTGGCGCTTGGGCATGGCACCCGCGCTTTAGCGCTTGGGTATGGCACCCGCTCGACCTCGGGCCGGCGCGGCGGGACCTTCAATCGCGGCTGGCGGTTTGAATTTCCGGCCGGCTCTGGCGCGCGGCCAGGAGGCGAACGGTAAAGCGGTGCTGCGGGTCGCGCACGTCGGCGCCCTCGAGCGCGACGATGCCGCCGCATAGTTGCAGGGGCGGCTCGTTTGGTGCGGCCGTGACGTAGCAGCGCAGGGCGAGTTCGTCATTCAGCGTTATTTCGAAGGGTACGCGGTAGGCGTTACGCCCGTCGGCCAGCGCCGGCAAGGCGCGGGATTCGCGCAGGGCCTGCTCGTAGTGGATGGTGAAGATTGGCCGCACGCCCAGATTGAGCAGAATCGAGATCCAGGACGGCAGGCGCACGATTTCGTTGAAGATCTGGCCGACGTGCGGGGTGGCCCAGAGCAGTTCTCCCAGGGAAAAGAGGGAGACGAAGCTCAGGCTGACCTGGCGGATGTCGCTGTCGTTGGGGTCCCAATCATCGAAGTAATGGCGCCGGACCAGGTCACAGCTCTGGTACAGGCCGGCTTGGAGATAGTCGCTGAAGATGAACTGGTGCACGTCGGCGATGGGCCGGGCGTGCTCGTCGAATACGTCGATGCGCACCAGGACGCTGGTGGGCGAAAGTTGCAGGCCGCGCTCGCGAGCCCACTGCGCGCCGCGGCCGGTCAGGCGCGGAGCGGTGAGCGTGCGGGTGCGGTGGCCGACCAGGCGTGTGCGAGCGCTGGCCGGATCGCCGCGGTCGTCGTCGGCGTCCAAGGTCAGACGCATGCCGGGTTGGAGGTTGGCGCGGATGACCTTGATCAAGGCGTACCAAGTCTGCGAGCGCCCGCCTTTTTCCAGGCGAACCGCGTAAAGGACGCGGTCGCCGGGCTGCCAGCCGGTGCCGGGCGTGCGCGGATCGAAGCCGGTCAAAATGCGTGCGCCGGCGGGGAAGTCACGGTCGACGTCTGACGGGAGTGTGGCCCGGGGCACGCGCTCCTTGTGCGCGACCAACGCTGCCGGCGCGCCAGGCGCCCCGTTCACGCTGCCGGGCGCGCGGTCCGCTGTAGAAAGCATCCGGTCCGCGTCGGCAAGCCTCTGGCCGGACGAAGGCCCGCTGACCGCGACAGTGCGCTCTGGAGCATCAGGCCGCGGGGACGCAGCGGCGTGCGGGCAGTGGCGCACGCAGCCGGGGAGCGTGACCAGCGTCAGCAGCGCGGCCAAACAAAGGGCGAGGCGGCGCACCGGCCAGGCGAGAGCGGCGTGGGCCGTGCTCATCGCGGCAGGTTGTCGATTTTGGCGGCGAGGACGAAGTCGCTTTCGGTCAGCCCGTCGATCTTGTGCGTCCATATATCGATCCCCACCTTTCCCCAGGACAGAAAGATGTCGGGGTGGTGCCCTTCGGATTCGGCCAATTCGCCGACGCGGTTGACGAAGGCGAGCGCGGTCATGAAGTCAGGGAACGAGAAGTCTTTGTGCAGGTGGTGCTCTTTGGGGGCTTCCCAGCCGTCAAGCTGGTCGAGCAGGGACCTGAGTTCGGCGCCGCGCAGGGGTGGGACGCCGCCGCGGCAGGGTACGCACTGTCTCTGCGCTAAGTCCGTCATTGTGTCGCTCCCGTCGGGTGTGCGTGCGCGGGTGCAGCGGATTCTATGCGGCTTAAGCGCGCGAGAAGGCGGGCGGAAATGTCGCCGAGCGTGGAGGAAGACGAGGGGTGCGAAGCTGAAGCTTACGAAGGGGCGATTCGGGCGTTCTGCTTCAGCAAGCGCTCCGACCCGGAATTAGAAATGCGTAATGGCGGCGGCGTGCGCCTCACTGCGTGTCTTACAGTCGAGTCACTACTCGGAATTAAACGGCAGCACTGGTTCGTCGTTGGAGCCATCGGAGTCGAGAGCGCTCGGGCGCGGCAGCTTCGCGGCTTCCTTCGCCGCTGCGACCGCCAGCCGATCGCATTCTTCATTCTCCGGATGGCCGGCGTGCCCGGCGACGAATTGAAACTCGACCTTGTGCTGCGAGCAGAGCTCGACCAGCCGTTTCCACAGTTCGAGGTTCTTTACGGGTAGGGCGCGGGCCTTGCCGGGGCGTTTGCGCCGCCAGCCGGCGGCTTGCCAGCGCGGTACCCACTCGGTCATGCCGCGCGAAACGTATTGGCTGTCGGTTACTACTCGCACGCGCAGCGGCGCACGCTTGAGGGCGGCGAGACCTTGGATCACCGCCATGAGTTCCATGCGATTGTTGGTCGTTAGCGGCTCGCCGCCGGAGAGCCGCTTTTCGTAGCCGGTCGCGCAATGGCGCAAAATGCAGGCCCAGCCGCCCGGGCCGGGGTTGCCGGAACAGGCGCCGTCGGTGAACAGGATGACATCGACCGCTTCAGCCACGTCGGATCGCGCTCCATCGGGGCGAGGGCGGGCGAGTTTATCGATGAGGGCATGGCTCTGCCAGGCGGCGGGAATGAGTGAAGGGCTTTCCGCCGAAAGGGCGAGCACTTAAGTCATTCCGGGGCGACACGCATCAGTTTCGCTCTCCGCGAAATGCGAGTGCCCTGCATCAGTCCGGGGCGGCACGCCTCAGTTTCGCTCGCACAAACGCGAATTGGGGCGGGTTGGCATCATTCCGGGGCGGCACGCCCCGGCTCTGCTCAAAAGAAAAGCGCAGCACCAGTTGTCCGGGGCTGCGCTAATAGACCGTTTTCGCAGGGTTCGGCTAGCCGGCGGCTACCGGCACCACCGACACGAACCGCCCGCGGTACTCGACCTGCCCGTCGGCCAGGGCGAACAATGTGTCGTCTCGCCCGCGGCCCACGTTCAGCCCCGCCTTGAAGGGCGTGCCGCACTGACGCACGATGATCGCGCCCGTCCGCACCGTCTGTCCGCCATAAACCTTCACGCCGCGATACTGCGCATTGCTGTCACGCCCGTTCCGCGACGAACCTTGTCCCTTCTTATGTGCCATAACGAATTCCGTTCAAAAACACGTTGCGGCTGTCGTGCCGCGAGTCCCTGACGAAGACCCATCCCCCGCAGTGCAACTCCGGGGCTCGGTTACCTCACGATTACCGCATTAACCAACGAATACTCGTCCGCTCGGGCTCCACCAGGGTCCGGGCGGCGGCGTCACCCCGCAGATTATAACAGATTTCCAGCGTCTTGCGTAAGGTGAACTGGCGCGGATTTTCCGGCCCCTCCGGACGGTCCGAGTCGAACGTCGGGTTCCGCACCACCCGGGCCTCTCCGCACAGCCCCGCTACGTAGATGGCGATGCGGTTGGCGTCGGAATCAACGCCGCGCCAGATGGCCACCGACTCCAGGGCGTTATCGTCCCCGGTCAGCAGGTCGCCGATGGCCTTGGTCGGGTGCACCAGGTCCGGATGCGTTCGGCGGTGCCGTTCCCGGATGGCCTCGAATACCAGGGCGTGGATGCCCATGTCGGTATCCACCACGTGCAGGTCGTCAGTCACGAGCTGAAACGTGGGGAAAAACCGCTGCGTTCGCCCGGTGTGGTTCGTCACCGTGTAAACCATGTACCAGTACACTTCCGGCGCCGACGCCCCGGGGACCTGCACCTCGATCCGCTGCGGGTCGAGAAACCGCAAATCCAGCTCCCAAGAGACCGGCATCGGCGACGGCTGGGGCCCCTTCCCTACCGGGGCCGCAGCGGGTTGAAACGCCAGCAACGCAATAGTTCCCAGAATCAGCGGCATGGAGACTGCTACTCCCGATACAAGTTGCGGATGATCTGACTGCCGCTGCCCACCGGTACGTTCAGCGCGCCCAACGCTTGCGACGCCGCGGTCCGAATCGTCATGTCAGCTTCGTTCTCCGCCAACTTGATGATTTCCTGCACCTGCGGCTGACCCAGCAGGTTGCCGCATTGCTTGCCCGCCTGCGCCAACACATCGAACATTTCGATTCGCAGCTCCGCCTCGCGTCCCGCATCGAGAGCGATCTTCGCCAGCGCCGTTTGGGCCGCGGTGCTGCAAACGTGCGACAGCACACGCGCCGTGGTCGAACGCAAGGCGGCATCACTGCTGCCCAGGGCGTTGATCAACGGCTGCTCGAGCTGCGCCGGATCGAACAAAGGATTCCCTGTGACCGCGAGAGTCTCCAGGACGCCCGCCGCATCCAGCGCGATCGCCGTGCCGGCCTCCGGCGTGATCTGAATCATGCCGACGGCCCGGCTGACGCGATCGATCGCCGACCGCAAAGCATCCTGAGTGGCGCCCGGACGTACCTCAGCCAGGCGATGGTCCGCCCGTACGAGGTCACGGACCGTGTCCGCGTCACCCGGCTTGGTAACCAGAACGACCGGCGTATGGGAAAAGCGGAATTCGCTGCGCAAATGTTTCAAAGCATCGAGAAGCCCCGGCGTGCCGATGTTGGAGGCCAAAACGACGACGTCGAGCGCCGGCACGTGCTGGCGCACCTTCGCGAGGCCGGCGTGAAAGTCGGTGTCGCTGGTGACCTCATAGCCGGCGTCGCGAAGCATGCCTGAAAAGGCGTTCGCGCTTTCCACGTCCGGATCCAGCACCGCCGCGCGCCGGCTGCCGTTGTGCAACAGCAACGCCTCAGCAAACACCGGCATCAGGTTCTGGTAGTTCAGGAACGGTTGCACCGGCCGGGCAGCGCCTAGCGTCAACGCGGCCTTGATGCGAACCACCTGATCCGGAAACAGCAGCGCCTCCGCCAGCGGCAGCCGGCCGGCGGCGTCGGCCGTCACACTGGCGGGACCGGCCACGTTGCGCAATGCCTCGATTATGCCCAGCGCCACGGCCGGATCTTTGTCGTCCAGGGCCCGGCTGAGCGCTTTCAGACAAGCGCTGGTGCCGGCCGTCTGAGCAAAGTACAGCGGGCTTGGGAAATCACTGGGCACGGTGGTATCGGTGCCGGTGTCGCCCAGTTGCGCGACGCGCCGGAAATTGGCGGCCAGCCATAGCGCGAGCGCGTCCTCCATAGCCGGGTCGAGGTGCAGAGCTTCCTCGCAGCACCGCATGCACATTACTTCGTTGAAGATTTGCGTCGGCACCGGAAGATTCTGAACCAGGCCGTCGCGCCAGAACCACACGTTGGCGTTATCCAGGCGCGGATCGGCCGCCAGCGAACCGGCGTCCGCGTAGTATTCATTCGCCAGCCAGTAGAAAGCCATCGCGGCCGTCATGCCCGGAGGCACTGCCGCGCCGTGGGCTGCGAGATCAGCCAAAGCCTGATCGACCGCCGCCAAGACTTCCGGCGGGGTGTTGGGCTTTTCCCTCAGTTGCAGCAGGTAGGGCAGCGCCTGGGCGTAGCCGACCTGCCCCAGAATCCGCACCAAATGGGTCTGAACTACCGGGTTATCGACCCGGATGGCGTAGACCAGGGGATTGATGCCCGCGCGGCCGATCTGCGGCAAAGCGCGCAGGATCGGTTGCGTGAGCGCCTGTTTCTCGCGGTCTCGCAGGTACTCGACCATGAAGGGGATGGCCCACTCGCCCGACTGCGCCAGCAAGGCGACCGAGTTTTGAAACGCCCGCGGCGGGCCGGCAAGCTGGTCGATGCGGTGCTTGATGCGGACCGGGTCGGCCTTGATCAGCTCTTCGCCGTGTTCCAGCGTCTTCAGGACCCCGCGCACCGCCTCTCCGACGATCTCGTTGTCAGTGAGGCGCAGGAGGACGTCGCGGCGCTGGGCTACCTGGTCGGTGAACTCCAGCAAGGCCACGGCGTCGGGCTTGCTGTCCAGCAGGGCCTGGAAATTGGCCTTGGCCACGTCGAACCGCCCCAGGGCCGAGAAGTACCAGCCGTCGTCCGCCTGAGCCATCTGCTCGCGGCCTTCGGCCAGCATTTCGGCTACGCGCTGCCCGCTGGCTTCCAGGGCTTTCGCCTCCAAGTCCTGCTCCAGCAAGAGGATAGCGCCGCCCAGGGTGGTGCGGTTCATGGTCCGGTCGGCCAAGAGCGCGATGCGGAAAGGCGACGGATTGAGTTCGAGCAACTCGGTGAACAGCTTCTCCGCTTCGGCGGTGTTGCGGCTGAGGATGGCCTGCATCGCCGGCTGCCACAGCTCCCAGGCCGCAGCCGCGCCGCCCGTGGCGAAGCCTTCATCAACGCTCTGGGCGTCGGCGGGGGGCAAAATTCCCCAAACAAGAGCGAAACCGGCGGCGATGCCGGCAAGACGAAGGAGCCGGGGACATTTGGACATATTTACCTCCACGCGCCGCAAGCCTGGTCGTAAGGTTGCGCGCAGCCGGTTGGTCTAATAGCGAGAAATTATTAGGGTTGACGGAAGGGGTGTCAATTTCGGATTCGCGGTTTCAACATTGAGTTTCGGGTTTCGGCATTGAGTTTCGGGTTTTGAGCTTGGGTTTCGAGCCGGGGTTTCGAGTTTGAACCTCGGGTGCCGAGCTTGGGGACGCGAGCCTCGAACTCGGGTGCCGCAACGCCAGAGCAGAGCCGGGGCGTGCCGCCGCGGAATGCCGCCAAGGGTCTCCGATCCGCGCGATGCCCGCTTCGATCATGCGGTGCCGCCCCGAAACGTCATGCATCCGACCGCCAATGCCGCTCGTTCAACGGACGCCGATGGGGGGCCCGGGCGAGTCGTACGGTATTCGCTTGATATTCGTCTGATAAAAAAAGCCCCATGGCGGACTGCTCTCTCATCGCGCCTAGCGAGCATTAAGCTCTAGTGCCGGACATGAAGCCCATCAGGCTGCTTTCTTGTCACGCATGAGCGACCGCATGAGCGACCAAGCGTTGACGAATTCGTCTCGCACCTTCGTTTGCTGATGCGCGAATCTCAGCGGTCGACGTACTGTGCTCCTGCCCGCCATCGTGTCAGATCGCAGGCGAGGATTGTGGATGGGGTCTATTCATCGCACACCACCAATCGCGTCCTTGCATCAACCCCAGCCGCGCCGGATGCTGCCAAATACTCGGCGATAGGATGGCATGCGGCCATGGACGGTTTTTTTGATTTCACCTGCAGCGAGTACAAGGCCGAATTGGACCTTGCTTACTCGCTACCAACGGGCGCGCTGGTAGTTCTCTTGCTCAGGACGTGACCATGGCGGTGAATTCTGTTGCTGGGTCACGACGGCAATTTGCATGCTGACGCGCGTACCGACCTGAACCTGAGACGATCTGGGCCGTGGCAACACAGGCGGGTTCAAATAGCGATTCGGGCGGGCTGTCGGGACGAGATTCGCGCCGGAGGAACGGAGTTGTGACACACGATAGCGGAATCTTGGCAAATATGATCGCAGCGCTCTCATTGGAGGTCGCCGCGATCCAGAAGTCGGGCGGATCGACCAGCTTTGACCTAGTTGGCGGGAGATTTATTGGGGTCAGCGACGGAAACTACATCTACCAGTTTCAGCTTGCCGACGAGATTCACCTCCGTGACGACACACCCGTGCGAGTTGCGTTGCGGCCAGAAGGACACGAGCGGCACGATCGTATCGATCCGCGACCGAATTCTTGTTGTCGCGGTGCACGAAGACCTCTGGCCGCACATTGCTCACGCCCGGGTGACTGCTGACGATTCCTTTCTAATCGTACGTCTATGCGAGCGCCTGCAAGAGGTTCAGGCCGGAACCGCGCAGTTCAATATGGACTCCGCCAAGCGCGTGATCGGCGCCGCGCCGCCACGGCTCTCGGCGTCTTGGCGGTTGCCTTGGCTGAGAGCGCCGGGTCGCCGCCGGCGGCTTGCTTTTGGCCGGCGGGCGACTAGAAAGCGGTAATGTCGCGCAACGGCAAGGTTATCGTGGCGATGTCGGGCGGCGTGGACTCCGCCGTGTCCGCCTGGCTCCTGAAGCAGCAGGGCTTCGAGTGCATCGGCGTCTTTATGCGCAACGGCGCACAGGCGCCCGAGCCGACTGAATGCGCCCTCGGCGAAGCTGCGGACGCGTGCCGCGACTCGGCAGAAACCTCGCCCTCGAGCGCGTCGACTTTCCCCGGGGTGGCCTCGCCAGGCGCCTCGCCCTCTCCAGGCGCCTCGCCGTCCGTGGGAAACTCGCCCGTAGGCGCCTCGACCTTGCCCGGAGGCACCTTGCCAAACTCCTCGCCCGCCCAGCGCCGCCGTCTGGGGCAGGGTTGCTGCTCAGCGGCTGACGCGCAGGACGCCCGCGCCATTGCCGGCCGACTGGGCATACCGTTTTACGCCCTGAACTTCGAGCAGGATTTCCACCAGATCATCGATTATTTCGTGGACGAGTACGCCCGCGGCCGCACGCCCAACCCGTGCGTGGTGTGCAACACGCATCTGAAATTCGGCAAACTGCTGCGCTACGCGAACGCGCTGGACGTCGAGTTCGTCGCGACCGGCCATTATGCCCGCATCCTACGCCGCGACGGGCAAATCCTATTGGCCCGCGCCTCCAACCTCGCCAAGGACCAGTCGTACGTGCTTTTCGGCATCGACCGGGCCGCACTGGGGCGCTGCCTGTTCCCGCTCGGCGACATGCCCGACAAGGCCCAGGTGCGGAGCATCGCGGCCGAGCTGGGGCTGCGCGTCCACGACAAGCCCGACAGCCAGGAAATCTGCTTCGTGCCAGGGGGCGACTACAAGGAGCTTGTGCGGCAGCGCCGCCCCGACACGCAGCGCGTCGGGGAGGTGCGCGACCCGGCCGGCCGCGTGCTCGGAACGCACTCGGGCATCGCCAACTACACCATCGGCCAGCGGCAAGGGCTGGGCATTGCCGTGGGCCGGCCGGCCTACGTCACGAAGCTCGACGTTTTGAACAACGTCGTCACGCTCGGGTCGCGCGAGGACCTGCTGAGCGGCGGGCTGGTGGCGGAGAAGGTGAACTGGTTGACCGACCCCCCTGCGGTCGGCCAGCCTCGCCCCGCGGACATAAAGGTTCGTTACATGCACAAGCCGGCCGCCGGGTTCATCACCGTCCTTCCTGGCGGCGAGGTCGAGGCGCGCTTCGATGAACCGCAATCCGCGGTGACGCCCGGGCAAGCGGTCGTGTTTTACGATGGCGACATCGTGCTCAGCGGCGGGTGGATTTCCCGGGCGGGCACGGGGTGACTGACCCGGAGCCGCGATGAGCACCCGGAACCGCGATGAGCACTGCTTGAAGCTGCCGCTTCATGCAGTGGCACACCGGGAGCCTGCTTGAAGCCCTGCTGCGGACTCGACTATTGTGCTGCGGATAACGCGATCTGCCGTGACGATTCGCAGAAGTGAGGTGACCGATGCATGAGCCGACTCGTCCTCGCTATGGCGTGAAAGTGCGTCTGAACCTGGGCTGCCCTGCCGCCGACGGCGTGCGGCTGTCCACTGACGTCTATCTGCCGGACGGCCGCGGGCCGTGGCCGTGCGTCCTCATTCGCACGCCGTACAACAACAACGACCCGGTCAAGAAGGTTCCGCTGGCGCGCGAGTTCGCCAGCAACGGCTACGCGGTGGCCATACAGGACGTGCGCGGCCGCTACGATAGCGAGGGCGAATGGGAGCCGTTCTTCAACGAGGCCGCCGACGGGCATGCCGCGCAGGCCTGGCTGGCGGAACAGGAGTTTTGCAACGGCAAGATCGCGCTCTATGGCCGCTCATATGAAGGCTTCTGCGTGTGGATGGGGGCATTCGGGCACCATCCGGCGGTCAAGGCCATCATTCCCGTCGTGGCGCTGCCCGACCCGGTCATCAACGTCCCCTGGTGGAACGGCTCGGTGTGCTGGAGCATGATCACCTGGGCGCTGCTGGTGCACGGCCGGACGAATCACGACGTGGGGCAGTTCAACTGGGAATCGGTTTACAACTTCCGGCCGCTGAACCGGCTGGATGAGCATTTGGGCTTTTCAAGCGCGGCGTGGCAGGAGTGGATGAAGCACCCGCTGAAGGATGAATATTGGCAGCGGGCGTGTTACATGCACCGCATGCCGGAGCTCGATCTGCCGGCGCTGCACATCACCGGCTGGTATGACGACGATGGGGCGAGCACGTACAACAACTTTCCGAATGCGCGGCGCCTGGCAAAAAGCGGGGCGGAGCAGTACGTGCTGATCGGACCCTGGCCGCATGCGACGAACACGAAGACGGTGGTGCAGGGCGTAGATTTCGGGCCGCAGGAAGTCATTGACATCAATGGGTTCATTCTCGATTGGCTGGACAAGCAGATCGGCGGGCGGCCTGAGAGTTGGGGGGATCGGCCGCGGGCGCGCATTTTCCTGATGGGCTCTA
>Ga0116188_1002812_pt1 | contig 13278 bp, 12 predicted proteins | sample AD_JPNTR2_MetaG_FD_89807 | JGI IMG/M metagenome (GOLD analysis project Ga0116188, IMG submission 89807) | Active sludge microbial communities of municipal wastewater-treating anaerobic digesters from Japan - AD_JPNTR2_MetaG | ecosystem: Engineered > Bioreactor > Anaerobic > Digestate | place...
CTGCGAAGAGCAGGTTCCAGAGTGAACCGGACTTCCCGTGCTCGTCCCCGCTTTCCAGGAAGAAGTCTTTCAGCGCGACGCGGCCGCCGGGCGTCAGGACCTGCCGGGCTCGCTGCAGCAGGCGGCGGTTCGCCCCGGCCGAGTACGAGTGAAGGACGTTGGACATGAACACCAAGTCGTAAGGACCGCCGAGCGGTACCTCGAAAGCGTCCCCCGGCATCAGGCGGATGCGCTCTTCCATTCCGGCCTGCCGAATGGTCTCGGCCGCCGCCTCCAAAGTCTCGGGATGATCCAGCACGGTGACCGTCAGGCGCGGGTTTCTACGGGCGAACTCGACGGCGTGAACCGCCGGCCCTCCTCCCACGTCCAATACCGTCCGAGCGGAGCGCAAATCGAGAGCCGCCGCGGTCTGGCGCGCCCCACTGCGTGCCGAGTCCGCCATAGCGCGGGCAAACTCGAGTCGGCTTTCGGACATCGCCGAGGCGCCGACTACGTCGGAAGCTCGTCTGCCGGTCCGCACACTTTCGATCAAACCCGCCCAGCGTTCGTACAACCGGGCCGCGTGGCGCAAACGCGCCACCCGCGAGTGGCGACCCTGCGGGCGAAGGTAGTCCTGGGCCAAGGCCGTGTTCCGGTAACGCCCGCCTTCAAACCGAATGAGCCCGAGGCCGACTAAAGCGTCGGCGAGAATGCGAGTGCCTCGCAGATCGGCGTCCAAACGCGCCGCGAGCTCTTGTGCCGTAGCTCCCTCACCCACGTGTTCAAACAGATCGAGGCGGCAGGCCGTTAAAACCACTTGAGCCGGACGGTAGCCTCCTGTCAGAATCTCAAGAAACTCATCCACATCGGCAATCGGAGAATCAAGGACTGGCGAGTACATGGCCGGCATTGTAACATCGGGTCCGGAGGATCAAAGACGGAACCAAAGGCTCGGAAAGGCTGACAGTGATTGGTCAACTATGGTAGCTTTCGACCGTCGACCAGGTGCGCAGCCGGGTCCGAAAGATCGATCGCCGTTTCGGAACGATGACGAGTCCCGTAGACGAGATTGATGTGGGTCACACTTGACGTATTCGACGGCGAGGTCTGAAGCCGGCGGCGCGATAATTGAGGGCGGAGTTTGGGCCGATGATCCCAACGGATTGTGTAGTCTCGACGGCTCGGAGTTGGAGGTTGCCGGCCGCATACCGACTGTGTGCCACGGAAAGGCCGGCTGCCGGAAACCGACGGTAAAAGTGGGTGACGGTATCGGCAGACACGGGAACGACAGGAAATGTCAAGTTCAAATCCGCGAAGTGAATCATTTGTACGGGGTGTCCTCTCGGCGTTAAAGGGTGACGTTCGCCTCAACCTGTGGTGGTTGGGACAGAGCGCATTTCTCCTCCAGTGGAAGCAGTTTCACCTGCTGATCGATCCTCTGCTCACTCAGCCGGAGGTTGTGGATAGTGGGAATTTCGGCCCGGAGAGAGGTTTGGTGGTCGAGCCGGAAGACCTTTCGTTTATGGATGCGGTCCTCTATACCCACCGTCATCCGGACCATCTGGATCTCGCGACGCTTAGGCGCCTTCTGCAAGTCAACGAAGAGCTGACGGTCGTTGTCCCCGAGGCGCTCCGTGAGGAGGTGACCGCGGGTCTCGATTCTCCGCATGTGCACTTGACGGGGTTGGAAGACAATGTGAGTCTCCACGTCGGCGAAGCCGCGCTGACGGCCGTGGGAGCCAGCCATGACCAGCCGCGGCGGGATGCACAAGGGCGGTGGCCCTGTCTCGGCTATGTCATCCAGGTCGGACCGTGGACCTTATACCACTCGGGGGATACCATCTTCTACGAGGGTCTGAGCGATAAACTGCAGCCGTTTTCCGTCGACTTAGCTCTGCTGCCCATCAGTCCTCAGGGTCCGGGCGATGAACCCGACAACATCCTTTCCCCTCGGGAAGCGGCCCGACTTGCCTCCAGCATCGAGGCCCGTCTCGCAATTCCCCACCACTTCGGAACGTTCGATTTCGAGCCGGGGTTGACGGAAGAATTCCGCGCCGAATGTACGAGACGAGGTCAGCTGTGTCGGGTTCTCCGGCCCGGTGAACTGTGGAGTGACCGTGAACTTGAGGTGCTGGCCGAACAGGAGGAGAAAGACGAATTCCCCGGGGGGCGCTTTCGGGTCCGGGGAGGCCGTGGCGAGGAAGAGGAGCTCTAGGAGGGGGGTGGCCGGCGCCCGCTTGCCGGAAGTAACGGACGACGTGGAAGCCGAGGTTGGGAACCGCGACGTCCCGGGAGGCCCGAGAGAGGAGCAAGGTAATGCCGAAATGGGGTGAGACGTTGGATCGTCGACAATGGTTGGCGACGGGAATGGGTCTGGCCGTCGCCGGCACTACTACGGCGAAGATCCGGGCCGAAGGAGGAACCTATGAACCGAGAAACATGTGGGTTTCCTTGGCGGCCTACTCCGTGCGGGAGGCTCTGACGGAAGGCCGTATGGATTTGTTCCGGTTCATCGATTGGTGCGCCGAGATGAACCTGGCCGGAACCGAGCTGACTTCTTATTACTTCCCGGAGGACTTTGACACGGCCTATTTGCGTCGCTTGCGCCGTCGGGCCTTCGGCAACGGTGTGACCGTTTCCGGTACCGCGGTGCGGAACGACTTCTGTTTGCCTCCCGGGCCCGAGAAGGACAGCCAGATCCGGCATGTCCGGCAGTGGATCGATTACGCCGCCGAGCTGTGGGCTCCCCACATCCGGATTTTCGCCGGAAACGTCCCTTCCGGTGTAGAGAAAAGGCAAGGAATCACCTGGGTGGCCGACGGTGTCAAGGCTTGCTTGGATCACGCAGCCGAGCGGGGCGTCGTTCTCGGCTTGGAGAATCACGGTGGTATCACCACGTACGCGGAAGATCTTCTGGCGATTTGCCGGGAGGTGGGAGAACATCCTTACTTCGGCATCAACTTGGACACGGGGAACTTTCACGCAGATCCCTACGGCGAAATGGAGTCTACCGCTCCCCACGCCGTCAACGTACAGGTGAAGGTTGAGGTCTGGTCGGGAGAAGAAAAGGTCCCGGCCGACCTTTCACGGATCTGCGAAATCCTCGTGAAGTCGGGCTACAAGGGTTGGGTGGCGCTGGAGTACGAAGCGGCCGGAGATCCCTTCCAGGAGATTCCCAGGTACGTCCGGATCTTGAAACGCCTGTTGGAGGCTTGATATTGGGAGAGATGGATCACCTAGACCGGGTGGAATGGCTGCCGGAAGATTGGGAAGCATTGCGGCGGGCCCGCAGCGTGTTGGAGCGTCCGAGTTTGGCGGTCAAGCTGGTCGATGCGGTGGGCATGCCCTTGGAGCGAGGTCTTGCCGTGCTTCCGGAAAGGTGGGGCGATCTTGTACAGGTGGCTACGCAGAGAGCTCTGCAGAGAGCCTTAGACGTCGCGGTCGACTCCCTCGGGACGGAGAGCGGCTTTTCCCGCGATCGGTTTCATCGGTTTGCGGTGGCGGCTACGGGAGCCGGCGGCGGATCCTTCGGCTTGCTCGGCCTGGCGGTGGAACTGCCCGTTTCCACTACGCTCATGCTCCGCTCTATCGCCGATATCGCACGACGCGAAGGAGAAGACCTCGGACAGTTGGAGGCTCGCCTGTCGTGCCTGGAGGTATTTGCCTTGGGAGGACGGGCTCCCCGAGACGACGCCGCAGAAACCGGGTACTTTGCCGTTAGAGCCTTCCTCGCCGGAGCCGTTTCCGACGCAGCACGATTCGTCGCTCAACGCGGCGTGGTGGAACGGGGAGCGCCGGCCTTGGTTCGGTTGATTGCCGCCGTCGCCGGACGGTTCGGGGCCGTGGTTTCCGAGAAGGTGGCCGCCATGGCGGTCCCGGTGGTCGGCGCAGTGGGAGGAGCCGCCATCAACAGCCTCTTCATGTCCCACTTTCAGAAGGTCGCGTGGGGTCACTTTACCGTGCGCCGGCTCGAACGACGATACGGAACCGAAGCGGTTCGCGGTACCTACGACCGTCTGGACGACATCCGGACGGTTCACTGAGGAACGCGTATGACGGGTCGAGATTGCATCCTCAACCACCTGGACGGGCGGGCGGTCGAACGCCTGCCTTTCATGCCCATCACCATGATGTTCGCGGCCGATCAGATCGGTCAACCTTACGGACGGTACGTTCGGGATTTCCGGGTGCTGGTGGAAGGGCAAATCGCTACGGCGGAGCGTTTCGGCATCGACTACGTTTCCGCCATTTCAGACCCCGCCCGTGAGGCCCACGACTGCGGAGCCGAGATTCGTTTTTTCGACGACCAGCCGCCGGCCGTCGACGAGGCGACTCCCCTGCTGGGCGATAAGGATCGTCTTCGCACGTTGAGAATTCCCGATCCGGCGACAAGTCCGCGGATGAGCGATCGGCTGGAAGCGGTCCGCCACCTGCGGGAACAAGTCGGCAGGGAGAGACTGGTGGAAGGCTGGATCGAAGGACCGTGCGCCGAAGCCGCCGACTTGAGGGGAATCAACCACTTGATGCTGGACTTCTTCGATGATCCGGAGTTCGTGGTGGATCTGCTGGACTTCGTAACCGAGATGGAGATTTCCTTCGCGCTGGCGCAGCTTCAAGCGGGAGCCGAACTGATTGGGGTGGGCGACGCCGCGGCGTCCCTGGTGGGGCCCAAGATCTACCGGGAATTTATTCAGCCGAGGGAGAAGCGGATGGTGGAGGCCGTGCACGCGGCCGGCGGACGGTTCCGCCTGCACATCTGCGGCGACACGCGGGCCCTGGTGCGCATGATGGCCGAGCTGGGCTGCGACATTGTGGATCTCGACTATCCCGTCCCCATGGAACAGGCCCGTAAGGAAGCGGGGCGGGATCAGATGCTGCTGGGCAACTTGCATCCTGTAGAAACCGTGCTGGCCGGACCGGTGGAGAAGATCGAGCGGGAACTTGACGAGTGTTGGCGGGCCGCCGGACCACGCTATATCGTCGGGGCGGGGTGCGAAATCCCCCGGGGTACGCCTCCGGAGCACTTAGCCGCCATGGGTACCTTCGCCCGCCGTGTGCAGCCGACAATCCCCGGGCCGTGATGACGTGCCGGCCTGGGCATATCCGGCGCCTCAGTGAACGACTTCCAGACCGAAAAGGGAAGCGTCGGCGGCCACTTTGCGGAGAAACTCCTCACGAAGTGCGTCGAGTTCTTCACTCGGGAGACCGAGCAAGGCCGCCGCTTCGGGATCCATGTTCCGAACCGGCGCAGCCTTCGTAACACCCAAGCCGCTATGGTTGCAAAGCCGGTCGGCCACTTTCACCACGCTCGTCAGGAGAGGAGATCGGTCGGAAGTGGTCTCATGATGGCCGCCGATTACCTGAGTATGTACCTCGGGAAGGCCCCAGCTTCCCGCCAGAACGATTCCGGCCTCCAAATGGTCCAAACCGAAAACCACCCTTTCGGCCCGGCATGAGTCCATCTCGGGATCGGAATCAATCAGGTCGAGAGCCTCCTGGAACAAGGTCGGATACTGGTACTCCAACAGGCTCTTGCCGATGTCGTGCAGCAATCCGGCCACGAAAGCTTCCTCGGCATCCACCCAGGAAAGTCGAAGAGCCAACTCCCTTGCACCCGTACCCACCGCCAACGCGTGTTGCCAGAGCCGTCTACCCACTGCAGAACGGTAGAGAATACCGCCTAGGGCGGCCGCCACGACAATTCCGCGGATTCTGCGGTTCCCCAGCACAGCCAACGCTTGCTGCACTGTACCGATTTCTCGGGTGCGCTGAAAGTAAGCCGAGTTCGCCACGCGGAGGATACGGGCGGTCAAGGCCTGATCGTGGGATATGATGCCGACCATCTCGGACGCTCCCCGATAGAGATCCGACGTGACTTTCAGCACCCGCCAGGCCACCTCCGGCAGCGGCGGAAACTGCTCCACGTCCAGAGGTACCTTACGGATGACACAACCTCGGGTGGACGGCTCGGACATGAGATGCTCCTTCATAGCTCGGCCTCAGACGGTATTGCACCACAGCCGAGCCGCTCAACGTGTGAGGATGCTCACCGCACTACGCATCCCTTTCCGAGCCGTTTACCCTTCGGGATCGAGGCGCCGGGCAAGCCTGTTACAGCGCAGCCAAGACCTGATCACGCAGCCACAACGAACCCTGGATTCCGTCCCATGGACCCTCCTCGTATTCCAGGGCGATGGTACCGCGAAAATCGTGCGCCTTGAGCACTTGCACCGAGCGGGCCACGTCGTTCCAGTCCTTTTCCGGAGTCTTCCAGCGATCCCAATACTTGGCGTGGACGTGGTGATGGGTCCAGGGCATGAGAACTTCGAGCCCGTAGAAAAGATGGTACTCGTGCTCCCAGTTGCAAAAGTCAGGCGTCGCCTCACAGTAGGGATGGTTGACCTCTTCGACGATGATCCTGATGTTCATAGGGTTGGCGCACAGTCCCCAATGATTCTCAATCGTGATGATGACGTCCACCTTTTCACCGTATTCCGCCAACTCTCTGAACGACTTGATGCACTGATTGAAATAACGAACGATCTCGTCGTTGCGCGGATAGCCGGACTTGTCGGCTTTTGCTTCCGGCATGATGCGCGTACCGGAAATCCCCGTGTTGGCCCGCATGGTTTTCGCGCCCAGGATGGAAGCCGCATCCATCCACGCCTTGGCGACGCGAACCCCTTCCTGCCGGAGCTCCTCGTTGGGGTCCGCCAGGTTCCGCGGGGCGTTGTTCGAGATATGGCAGCAGCGGGTTCCCGTTCGTTCCATCTGCTCCACCATCCGGTCCAACCATCGGCGCGAGGCCGGCGTAGACGGATCCCACTCCAGGAAACTGCGGCTTCCCCCGCCCCCTTCCATCTTCACCTCGGTGAACTGGTCGGGATCGTCAGGATCTCCGAAAACCGAGGACCAAAGATCCATGTGGTAGACGCCGGGATAGGTGTCTTTGGTCCACTGGGGGAAATCCAGCATGGTGATGGTACCGTACTTCCGCCGCAACTCCTGGGTGTTCGGGTTCACCTCCCCTTCCTTCGGTGCTCGAAACAGGTGGCGGGGAGGCCAACAAGAACTGGCTATCCGACTCAGCTTCTCCTTGTCGCTCAGCGGCCGACCGGTTGCGGACGCGGCGGTCACGGAGAGGGCCCCAACCGCCAGGGCCAACGTTCCCTTACAGAAGTCTCGACGATGGGTAGCACTTCGCTCTTCTTCTTGCATCGCTCACCTCCGGTACGCAATGTTACGCCAAGCGGCGGAATCCGACTAGGGTCAGGTCGGGTTTTCGGCGAACTCTTTTGTCGAAAAATGCAAGGAAGGCGCTTAAGTTGGTTGCCGAAATCAATTCTCCGAAAGGCGGAGCCGGCAGACATTGCCCGGTTTCGAAAACCAGGTCGGCTGATAGGGCCCGGTGGACCCGTCGATTTCAGCCCTGCAACGTACAGCCGGCAACTCATAGCAACTGCAATGGATTGAGAGAATCGCGGGCGAACGGCTCTCCTACGAGACCGCCCACAGCCGTCGGGACTTTGTCATCGGCGTACGCGGTACCCTGCCGCCGTGCGCGGTACGCGCAGCCCTACACCGGGCACGTCATACGCGGCGGAAAGCGAGCGGCTCAGCCCCGAGCCGGCTTGCCTCCCGCGAGTCGGCGACACTGTAGGTAAATCTCTCCGTGGGCTACAATGGGCTCGTGGGCTGGACGAAGATACGGGTCTTCCCCTCGCGACTGGAAGCCGAAGCCGTCGGGAACGCGCTTGAGAACCAGGGGATTCCCGTGCTGATGAAGGGAGACGATCTCGGCATCTTCGGACCCGGCCATTCCTGGGCTACACCACAAGGAGTTTCGCTCTGGGTACCGACGGAGCATTTGGAGGAAGTACGGGAACTGCTGAGCTGCCTGTTTCCTCCCCCCGAAGTTCCGGAAGACGCGTAGGATTTCGCCCGGCGGCTCGCCCTTCCAAGAGTGGCTCGGGCAAGCTCTGAATCGCAGACGGTTCGGAGGGCGTCCTTTATTACTTGACTGAAGGTTGTCGACCTTAAACATCCACGCAAGTAGGAGGTGTCCGATGCGTCCGTCAGACCTAGGTTGGGTGAAAACGCTTCCGGGCCTGGACTTGGCAGGAGCCGAGGAACGGGTGAAGGCGGCACTCAAGGAGGAGGGCTTCGGGGTTCTGACCCGAATCGATGTCGCCGAGACGCTAAGGCAGAAACTGGGCGTACACTTCAAACCCTACGTCATTCTCGGTGTTTGCAATCCCGAGGTGGCTCACCAGGTTCTAAGTCATGATGATGCAGCCGGCTTATTGCTACCGTGCAACGTCGTGTTGACCGAGGAACCGGAGGGCGTCCAGGTGGCGCTGGCGCGGCCGCAGGCCATGTTCCGCATGGTGGGCTCGGCCGAGTCGGTGCCGGCTGTTGAAGAAGCCGAAGCGAAGATCCGGCGCGTCTTTGAGCGCTTGTAGGACTTACAGGGAAAAGGAGGGCTTATGGATACGACTGCGAAGTTCAGGGTCTGGGCCGCTATGAGCCCGAAGGCGTCATTGACCCCGTGGGAGTTCGAGCCGCCGCCGCTCCGCCCCTTCGATTGCCGGGTGGCGGTACTGGCTTGCGGCATTTGTCACTCGGATATCCACATGATTGACAACGACTGGGGGATGTCCACCTATCCGTTGGTCCCCGGACACGAAGTCGTGGGTCGGGTGACCGAGGTAGGCTCCGCGGTGGAGCACCTGAAAGCGGGCGACCGCGTCGGTATCGGATGGCAAAGCGGTTCCTGCCTGCAATGTCCCGATTGCCTGGCCGGGAACGAGAACCTGTGCGATCAGAACCGGGCCCTCATCGTCCACGGTCGAGGTGGATTCGGTGATTATGTTCAGCTGGACTCCCGCTTCGTGTTTCCGCTTCCGGCGGAGTTGCCGACGGAATCCGCCGGTCCGTTGCTGTGCGGCGGTGCAACCGTCTACAGCGCCTTGCGGAACGCCGGCATGACGTCGGGACAGGACATCGGTGTCATCGGGATGGGTGGTCTGGGACATTTGGCCATTCTGTTCGCTTCCCGGCTGGGCAATCGGGTCACGGTCTTCACGACCACCCCGGAAAAAGCGGAACAGGCAAGAGACCTGGGGGCTCATCACGCCCTGGTCCAACCGGCGGGGAAGGAAGCTCCGAAACCCGAACGGAAGCTCCAGATTCTCCTGAGCACCGCACCGGCGCCTCTCGACTGGTCGGGATATCTGGCGTGGTTGGACTCCGACGGCACGTTGGCGTTGGTGGCCGGTTCCGCGGAGCCGATCCGGGTCTCTTTCTGGGATCTGCTGGGAAAGCGCCGCCGGATTATGGCCTCGCCGATCGGCGGGCGGAGCACTTTGACGGAGATGCTGAAGGTAGCCGCCGGCTACGGCATCCTGCCCAAAGTGGAGACATACGGTATGAAAGAGGTGAATCAAGCGGTGGAGAGAGTCCGGCATAATCAGGTACGTTACCGGGCCGTGCTGCTGGCCGAATAGGTAAGCATCGATCCGGCCTCGGACCGGAGGGCTCTTCGGTAGCCGTACAGCCCGCGGCAGGCGTGGGAGCGCCCTTCCGGTGAATCTCCGGAAATTCCGGTCGTCCGTTGTCTTGCTTATCGCCGACTTCGGCGTCCACCGGAAACGATCGGTGCTGTGAGGACCAATCTCGGCAAAGGGGGCGGCCGCTCTCCGATCATGGTGGTATTGAGCGGGACGCCTTCGTCGACGGCACAGACGGCGGAGGGTTGCTCCGGCGGGAGCTCGCCCGACGACGGCGAACGAGACCGGCTCCCATCCCCAGCCTGGCGGAGCGGGAGCTAACAAGGTTCCGAGAGGTGCCCTTGCCGGGAAGAGGGGACTTTTCGGCTCGTTTCCTCCGGAGCCCGAGGTCGGATCGGATGGTCCCCCATTTCGGCCGAACTAAGTACCGACGAGCCCGGAAGAGTCGCCTTCGGTCCCACTCGGCGTGTTCCGGGCGGACTTTGGCGGAGGTAGTCGCGTCCCTGAGAGGTTTACTAATATAATAATTGGCATATCTTTATCGATTGCAAATGAAATGGAGGAGAAAGAGCTATGGTTCGAAACATAACGATTAGACTAATAGGAGTCGCTCTCGGGTTCCTAATAACGCCGACCACATCGGCTTGGGCGGCCACGAAGTTCAGCCTGGACCCCAGTCACACTTCGGTCGGTTTTTCGATTCGTCACATGCTGATTTCCACCGTGAGGGGCAGCTTTTCGGGGGTCGCCGGTGAAATCGTGTACGACCCCGACGATCCGACGCGATCCTGGGTTCGCGTCGAAATCGACGCCGCGTCCATCGATACGGGCAACAAGGATCGAGACAATCATCTGAAAGGTCCCGACTTCTTCGACGTAGCGAACTACCCGAAGATCACTTTTGAAAGCACCAAGGTTGAAAAACGCGGGGACAACTGGGTCGCCTACGGCCAGCTTACGATCAAAGGCGTTACCCGGGAAATCGCAATCCCCTTCCGGCTGAACGGCCCGATCAATGACCCGTGGGGCAACTTGCGTATCGGTGTGGAAGCGGAGACCATCACACTGAATCGACAAGACTTCGGGATTTCTTGGAATCAGGTTTTAGACGCTGGAGGTCTTGCCGTCGGAAACGAAGTCTCGGTTTACATATCTGCGGAGGCGACAGCCCAGACTCAGTAACCTTTTCTTGCGACATGCCGTGGGGGGAAAGAACCGACGTCGATAAAGCGCTCTTCCATCGGCCAAGAGAAGTGCGTTGAGATCACCCGAGACATCGGCGAGGGCGGCATGACGGCCGCCCTCGAATCCGCGCTTCTTGCGCCGACCGGTGGATGCTGCGCTACACGGTCCGCTTCAAACGTACCGAAGGCAGTTCTTGGGCCGGCAAACCGTTACGCAGCCCTCAGCTTCCGGGAGCGCGCGACGGACCGACACAATCGGCTCCAACCTCCCCGGCCTACCGCCGCCGGGGATCTCAGTGGTCACCTAAAACCTCCGGGTTGACTACGTTCTCGGACGGCGGGGATTCCCCGGAAAGCAGCCGGACTACGTCCCGCAGCATGGTCTCCAAAATACGTTGCTGGGCCAAAAAGGTCCGGGCGGCCACATGCCCTGTCAGAATCGCCCGCGGATGGCGTAAAAGGGGATGATCCCAGGGAGGCGGCTCGTCGGGAAACACGTCAAGCCCGACCATCGACAGATGGGAGTCCTCGAGTGCCTGCCACAACAGATCCAAATCCTCCACGACGGCTCCCCGCGCCGTGTTGATCAGCACGCCGCCACGGGGCAGGTCCCAAAGATTACCCCGATGAATCATCCCTCTCGTCTCCTCGGTGAGGGGAACGTGGAGCGTCAGGATCTGGGAACTTCTTAATATGGTCTCAAGATCGACAAACTCCACCTCGTCCTCCCGGTAGAGCGAATGGTCGATGTACGGGTCGTCGGCTAGGACCCGACACCCGAAAGGACGCAGCAATCCGCGCACGCGGCGGCCGATTCGCCCGTACCCGATAATGCCGACCGACGCTCCTTCGAGATCTATGTTAGTTTCACGATAACGAGCGTCCCAGTCTCGCTCCAAGAGCCTTTCCCTCCAAAAGAACAAACGCTTGACGGCGGCCAGCATGAGAGCCAGCGTGTGTTCGGCCACCGCCTGCGTCATGGCTCCCGGCGTGTACAGGACCGGAATCGACCGCTTCGTAGCTTCCGCAATGTCCACCGTGTCGTAACCGACGCCGGTACGAGAGATCCCACGCAGTCGCGGTGCCCGCTCCATGATCTCGCGGTCCACCATGACCGAGCCGCGGGCGATAAGTAGGATCACCCGCTCGTCCAACGTCTCGAGAACCTCGCTCCGCGAGGCGTCGGGCAGGCAAACGACCTCACCGAATTCCCGCAGTGCCTGAACGATATGGGAAGGCAGCGGCCCGATCGACACGATCCTTTCCTGACGCATATCCCCTCTTCCTGTTGTGTAATCGGAGACCACCCACGCTAAGAAGAGCCTGAGAGCCTAATCGGTGAAAGGCCGGTCCTCCGAGGCTATTCGGTACGACCGCTCCGCTATTCGGTGCTCGGATCCTTAGAGGCGTGAAAGTGCACCAGCCTCCAGTTCCCTTCGGTCAGGAAATAGATCTCCGTCCAGCGACCCGTCTCCCGATAGGCTTCCCCGTCGCGCCGGCAGGAACACAGGTAAAGCGAGGTGATCCAAGCCACCGGCTCACCGACCTCAATACAGATGTTGGAGGTTGTAAAGTACCCCTCTTCTCTTCGGGCGAAGTACTGCTGCAACGTGTTCTCAAAGCTCTGATAGTCACTGAATCGGGCGGGAGGCTCCGGCCCGAAGATCACCGCCTTCTCGTCAAAGATGCGGCGCAGCTCGGCAAAATTACGATTTTCCCAGGCGCGTACGTGCCTTCGGTGGAGTTCCAAAAGCTCATCTCGTGGGTTGTATCGCATATCGGAAGTTCCAGTTTAACAAAGCGGGACTGACACCCGGCCGGCGGTCATTTCCGCAACCGAGGTCGACAGCCCCAATCCAACACCCGGTACCCGTCATCCGACCCCGGGGAAACCGACGGTGAAATCGGTCCGCTTCCTCCGTGGTGATGTCCAAGCGTACCAAGCCAACAAGTAGATGAAACGCGGTAAGAATAGAAGCCCCCGTACCAACCGGAGCAACACAAATCGAACGGCTGACCGCAGTCCTCCGGAAATCTCGCGGTGCAAGGTGAAGCCCGGCCTCAAACGACTGACGTAGCGGCAGTCGAGATGGCGATTGAAAGCAAGGCGGGCTCCCGCCGGTAACATCCAGAACAACACCTTTTGTTTCAGAAAAATGGAAGTTCCCGAAAAGACCGCCGCAACGATGTCCGGCCGGCGCCGAATCAGCGAGAACATAAGCTGTAAATCGGCCTTCAAACCCCGCCCGTAGGGGACAACCTCGGCGATGTACTCGCAAGACCGGAAAGAATCGGCCCGGTCACTCCGACACAAAAGCACGACCCGGGGAGACGGCACGACGTGCGGGCGATGCAGGATTTCCGCCGCCGCCGCCATCCGTTCCGGTCTCTCGGTCTCCAAAAGAAGAACCCGTTGCGTCTCATCTCGACTTCCCTGCCAGAGCAGAGGCTCCCGCCGAAACAGCCGCGGCCAGGAACGCCAGGTCAACCAATAGGCGTCCAGCGCCGCGTTGAAAACCAGCGCCGGACGGCCGATCAGCCGTACCAGGAAGAACGCCTTGGCGGGCAAGAAGATCTTTCGACCGCAGAAGAGAGCCGTCTTTACC
>Ga0116188_1002816_pt1 | contig 13252 bp, 7 predicted proteins | sample AD_JPNTR2_MetaG_FD_89807 | JGI IMG/M metagenome (GOLD analysis project Ga0116188, IMG submission 89807) | Active sludge microbial communities of municipal wastewater-treating anaerobic digesters from Japan - AD_JPNTR2_MetaG | ecosystem: Engineered > Bioreactor > Anaerobic > Digestate | place...
ACGACGTTGTGAACCGCCGTCTGACCCAACTGGTCGATGGGCCACGGAATCCCGCCCAGCCTCAGTTCTCTGACGAACACTTCGGGGGGTTGAGTATGCTGATCCTCGCTGCTCGTCAGTCGTGAGATTCCCAGGAGCATACCAAGCCACAGGCCGCCGCGCCGATCGATCAAACCGACGTTCTGCAGGTTGCCAGCCAACCCATCGTTCGTCGTGAAGTGTCTGATCGTTCCGGTTCGCGGATCCCACCGGTCCAAGCCCCGTACCGTGCCGATGTAGAACGCCCCGTCCAATCCCTCGAGAACAAAGCGGGCATGGTTGCTCGAAAGCCCTTGGCGCGTCGTTAGTGGAACGAAACGGGGCCGATCCGCATCGGGCTCGGGAATGCAGATCGCACCGCTGCTGAAGGAAGATGCCCAGACCTGGCCTCGGCGGTCGGTATACAGATGGTAGATCCCCCCGGGTGGGAAACCGTTTCGCACCGAGTAGTGCGTCATCTCGCCTTTTCGGAAGCGAACTATTCCGGTGCCATTCAGGCCGACCCAGATGTTCCCCGCCCGGTCTTCGGTAAACGCCATGGGCATAGCGCTCGTGTCGAAAGCTGTAAAGCTGTCTGTTCGCCGGTTCCATCGCGCCAGTTGGGGTGTACCATCCCAAATACTCACCCAGATGTCGCCCCGACTATCCTCGTACAGGCAATAGGTTGTCGGGCCGGGCAGACCATCTCGACTCGTATAGATCCGCGACGGACGACGGCCTTTCAGTCCTGCGAAACTCTCGGACACCGGATACCTCCACAGCCCCCAGCGCCCTGTAGCCAGCCACCACTCTCCTTTCCGGTCCTGAAGGACCCCTTGCGGACCGACCCAGTCAAACTGGTCGACACCGGGCAGATGAAGCTCAGAAAACCGTTTACCGTCAAATACTGAGAAGGATTTGCCCGAGACGCCTAGAAGGAACACGATTAAACCAGTCCGGTCCTCAAAAACCAGGTTGACTCGGTTGCCTGATAATCCGTCGGAGGCGTCGAAGGTCTCAAATCCCACTCGGCTGATCTTGTAAGCTCCTCCGTGGTCTGTCCCCACCCACAGGTTGGCCTCGCGGTCCTCGGCAAGAGCGGTGATTTCGACGTCAACCAAGCCATGAATTGCGGTGTACGAGCGAAATAAAGGAGTCTCTCGCCCGTCATTCAGATCAAGACTCGCCAGACCGCCGAAAGTCCCTACCCACAGCTTTCCGTCCCGCGCGCATTTCAGAGATAAAACTCGGTTCAAGGGTAGTCCGTGATCGGTGGTAAACCGATAGACAACTGGCCATCGGTTCCCGGTCGGGGTGGGTTGCAATCGATACAGCCCGCTCGAGGCGCCGGCCCAGATCGTCCCTCCTGGAGTGGCCTCTAAAACCCAGAAATGCTCTTGCGGGAGGCCCTGAGCCGGACCGAAATGGGTAACGCAACCATCGGGCTTGCGCTGGTACAGCCCCGAGGGGGCCGCAATCCAAAGCATTCCCTCGTCATCAATAAGAAGATCGTTCAGGAACAGGTCGCCCCAATTTTGATTTCTCAGGCCGATATCCACTGGCTGGAGCCGCCGATCATTGCCTTGAGAGCTGACCTGGTAAAGACCGCCGTACGTTGCGCACCAAATGACCCCGTTCGGGTCCTCGACCAGGCGCTGGACAACGAAGCTGGAGCCGGGTTGGCCTGGAGGCCTCAAAACCTCAAAGGAATAATCCACACCGTGCGCGGTTTCTGCGGTCCGCCCGAGGGATTCTGGTCGATGGCGAAAGACGCAGATACCGTTTCCCGTCGCCATCCATAGTTCTCCGCTGCGGGTTTCGAGAATGTCAAACACCGATTTGTGCGGCAGCCCGTCATCAGACGTATAGCTTGTAAACTGGTAACCATCGAACCAAGAGACGCCATCGGCCGTGCCGAACCAGAGAAGATGACGGGAATCCTGCCGGATGACCGTGATCTGGTCCATCACGAGGCCATCGGCGATGCTGTAGTTCTTTAGGGGTAATTTTCCGCCGCTGACAATCCCGCCCGCTTGCGACAAGGCCAGCCAAACGCATGCCAGCCTTCCGAACAGAAGACGCCATAACCGGGGCTTCGGCCTTCGTTTCATCCAGCACGCAAAAGATACCAGCAGAACGTTTTGCAAGCTAGACCCCGACGCGCGTCACGTTCTGCCAAAACCCACCGCCTGGAACTCCGGGGCTGGAGCGCAGCGGTTTTCAGCCAGTGGACAAAGTGGACCCAGTGGACGAAGCGGAGACCGGAGATCCTCCAGGCGGTCCACTTGGTCCACTAGGTCCACTAGGTCCACTTTCATTTAGTCTCCCCTCTTCTCACCGTTTAACGGTATCGTTATGTGTTTGACACGGATAGTGGGTACTAAATCGATCAGCTAGCAACGGCATATGTTCCTACTCGACACACTCCTGCTTTTGTCGCCTTTCGCGATCTACGCCTATATCAGGGTCAGGCAGCAGATTGGATTCAGATGGGCTAAGTGGCTCTGGACTTCGATTGCCGCCTTCCTGGCTTTGGGATACCCGCTTGCGGAAACGCTGTCTCACAGTTCGGTTGGGTCTTGGGCGAAGCCGGTTATGATCGTCGGCTATTGCACGCTGCCCTTCATGCTGTACCTGGTGTTGACGGTGCTCGTGTCCGACTGCGTCGTGGCGATCCTGCGGCTGGTTCGGGCGGTATCCCGCGAAACAACCGGAACCGCGAGATTCCGAAAGGCGCGGCTCGCGCTCTGGCTCGTGCTCCCGGTGAGCATCGTCCTTATCGGGCTCGTCAATCACCAGCGCCTGCAGATCCGGGAGTTTACGATCGAGATTCCTCATAAGTCCTCACCGATCTCGCTCCTGAGGATCGTGTTCGTTTCCGATATTCACCTCAGCGCCATCACGGCCGATAACTTGCTCGAAAGGTTGGTCTCGAAAATCAACGCCGCCAAGCCGGATATCGTGCTGATCGGAGGAGATGTTCTGGAAGGAGATCGGCCCGACGAAGACACCAGGGAGTATGAGGCGCAATTCCGCCGAATCCGTTCGAAATACGGGGTCTACGGGGTGCTCGGAAATCATGATCGGCGGATAGCAGAGCGCACCCGCTTTTTCGAGAACTCAGGAATTCGTCTCCTCGTCGATAGCGTTCAGTTGATAGACGACGCTTTCTATGTGGCGGGACGAAAAGACTCCCGCTCCGAGGGGAGGAAGTCGGTCGATGAACTTCTCCACGACGTGCCGGACCAACTGCCGGTGATTCTGTTGGCCCACAGGCCGGCCGATTTCGAGACGGTTAGCCGCAGCGTGGCTGATATTCAGCTATCGGGCCATACCCACAACGGCCAGGTCTTCCCGGTCAACTTCGTCACCAAGTATCTCCACCCATTGAGCTGGGGATACCTGAAGAAAGGGCGAGCGCATTTCTTCGTCTCCAGCGGCGTGCAGCTGTGGGGGCCTCCGGTGAGGACGGCCGGCGTGGCAGAAATCATGGCCATCAACGTCAAGATTGGCAACGCCCCGGCCGCCGGTTGCTGAGGTGCTTTACAGGATTGCAATCAATGGTCCTGCGCTGGTCTGGACAGGAGCGAGACACTCAACCGCCGCACCCGCCGCAACCTGGCCCACACGTGTTTGACCCTTTCCCCTTCTAGCTTATTGCCTGCCGCTATCGTTAAATAGACCCAGTACGGAGGATAAAAAGGTGCCCAAGACAGCGTGCAATAGAAGCTTAGTCGCTTTCCTCTGGTCTTTTATCTTGCTGCAGCAGATCATCCCTGCAGATGATGTGAAGGCCCCGCATCTGGGGCTCGTTCCACGCCCGCTTCAACTAGAAGAGCGAGAGGGACGCTGGGTTTTGACCGAACGCACTCGCCTTGTGGCGGGCAAAGGAGCGGAGGAGGAAGTTCGAAAGCTTGCCGCCACCCTGTCCGTTCCACTAGGACGCGACCTTCAGGTTACCGACCGAAAAGCGGCGCCTGGGGACATTGTCCTTTCTCTGGAGGAGTCCCGCCGAGAGTTGGGCGAAGAGGGATACGAGATCATCGTGTCGCCGGACGGAGTACAAATCACGGCTCGCCGCCCGGCAGGGCTTTTTTATGCCGGCCAGACACTTCGCCAGTTGCTGCCTTCGGCAGTTTGGCGGCGGGCGCCCGTTCAGGAAACTGACTGGCGCATCCAAGCGCTCAAAATTCTTGATCGCCCGCGCTTCGGCTGGCGCGGCCTGTTGCTGGATCCGGCGCGACACTTCATTCCCAAGGCGGGCTTGTTCGAATTGATAGACGCCATGGCTATGCACAAGCTCAATCGGCTTCAACTCCATCTGACCGATGACCAGGGCTGGCGAATCGAGCTTCGATCCTATCCCCGCCTGACAGCCCGGTCGTCTTGGCGGGAGGGAACCTTGCTGGGACATCTTGATCAGCAACCCCATCGTTTCTCCAACGTGCCTCATGGCGGTTATTACTCGCAGGAGGACATTCGCGAAATAGTTGCCTATGCCGCGGCTCGCCATATAGTCGTCGTTCCGGAGATTGAAATGCCCGGACATGCCCGGGCCTGGCTTTCCGCATATCCCGAATTCGCGGTGTTTCCGGATCGAGCGGCGCATATGGATCTCTGGATGCAATGGGGAGTCAGCAAGGACGTTCTGGCGCCGCGTCCTGCAACAATAGAAGCTTGCAAGCGCATCCTGGACGAGGTCTGTGAACTATTCCCTTCACCCTGGATTCACACTGGCGGGGATGAAGCTCCTCGCGATCAGTGGAACGAAAGTGCCGAGATTCAGGGATTAATTAAAGATCTGGGTTTGCGCAACGCCGACGAGTTGCAAGCGTGGTTCACGGGCGAACTAAGCCGGCACCTCGCTGAGAAAGGCCGGAGACTGGTCGGCTGGGACGAGATCCTGGCGGGCAGCGACCTGTCCGCACGCGGCGCTAAAACCGGGCTGCACCCCAGTGCAATCGTCCATTCCTGGCGAGGCGAACAGGGAGCCGTGGCAGCCGCAAAGGCGGGCCATGACGCGATTATGAGCCCCTATCAGTGGGTCTACCTGGACTACTATCAAGGGCCGCCAGAGGAAGAACCTCTGGGCATCGGGGGCTCAAACAGCCTGGCTCGGACATATCTTTTTGATCCGGTTCCCGAGGACCTTCCGCAAAGCGCGGCGGAGCGAATTCTCGGCGGCCAGGCGCAGGTTTGGGCAGAATATCTCCCCAGCTTTGACTCGGTCGCTTACATGGCCTTTCCGCGAACAAGCGCTCTGGCCGAGGTGTTTTGGAGTCCGCGTGAAGGCAAAGATCTGGCCGCTTTTCTGACCCGGCTGGAGCAACACGAAAAGCGCCTTCAGGCAGCCGGAATTCACCACCGTCCCCTGGCCCGCCGCGTCAGCTGGCCCGACGCCTCCGGTGTGGTGACGGCCGCGCCGGACGATGCAGTCATCCACGGGACAGAGGTCAAGCGCCGCGAGGATGGCGCGCTTGTCGGCTGGTCAAATACGCAGACCTTGATTTCGTGGCGGGTTCATCTCCCGGCCGCCGGCACCTATCGGCTTTCTGTAGAGGTCGATTCCCCCGCACTCCGCGAGGGATCGATTCAGGCCGTGATAGCGGGGACAGTCTTGAAATTGCAGACTCCGTCGCCCGACCAGGGTGAATTCGGGATCTTTCAGGCGCCCGCCGCCGGACCGTACCTGTTGTTCCTTAAAGCCGTAGCGGCGAGCGAATCTCAACCGCTGCCGGCCATCAAAGGCGTGATCGTGCAACCTGCAACCGAGGAGGGGAGTCGGTAGTCTGGCGTGGCATGCTTCGATGTTTTTTTGTCCCGATAGGGACAAGGCAAGATAGCCCAGGGTACCGTTTTTCAGGTACCCTGGGAGATTCGATTTGGTTTCAACCGGTTCCCTGAAGGGGAACAGCAAGACGCACAACCTCGGCGATTTGCTCTTCCCGGGCTTTCAGGGAAGGGATACAACATCGAACCGGAGACCCAGGGTACCTGAAAAACGGTCAAGTTATTATTTGGCAACGGATTAGGGCGACGATTACGTCTGGCTCAGAACCGGCGCACGAGGCCGAATCTCAGGCTGGGCAAGTGAGCGCCATGGTTCTCGGGAATCCATAGCCTTTCCACGATTTCATCGCGCACCTCGATGCGGACTCCCCATTTTTCACCGAAGTAGTAGGACGCTCCCCCACCCAGACGATAATAACGGCTCCCCTCGATCTCGGTGAAGTCAGTCGAAGTTGAACCGATTCCGGCTGCGACAAAGGGTATCCACCGTTCGCTCTCTCTCGCCGGCCTGAAATGGTACAAGACCGCCGCTTCGGCACCGGTGTAATCGTCCCAGAACACCTTCTGATCAGCCAGGGGACCGGTGAGCAGTTTGTGCCAGAAAAAATCAATCCCGCCTTCGGCAGATACGTGGTCGGTTATGTGAACCAGCAGCGCCAGACTGAAGACAGGCGAGAACTGGCTGGTGTCGGCGACCTGGAGAGATCCTCCACCTCCGGAAACGATCAACGCGAGACGACTGCCGTCGTCCGCCTGGAGACTTGTCGTCGACGTGAGAATCAGTATCAGGTTGATGAGCAGTATCCGATAGTGCTTTCCGGTCATTTCCCACCTCCCCCACTCCAAGCGCAATTCGAGTGCCAAAAAAGAAGGGGGATTTTCGCACCAGTCAAATGATTCGGTGCAAAACGGACTTGCGCCCACCGCCGGAAAAGAGTGCGGCGCATCTCGCAACAAACCCTCAGTCAGTGGAGTTGCAGCCGCGGACAGTGGCGGCCACGGATGACCTAGCGAGCGTTTATACCCACGTCATCGAGCACTTGACGGATAGCCCGAAATATCGTCTCCTCGACATCCGCACGGAAAGGCCCCGGCAGGCCATAGTAAATCATGCTCTCATCGGCCTCGTAGCCGCCCTCGGTTAGTACACGGGCGGAGGGGATGTAACAGGACACTTCATTTGAGTACCCCGCCACGATGAGACCGTAGTTCGGAAGTTCCTTCTTGGCGCGAATCGAATAGTCCAAAACGACTTCACCCGCAAGCGCCAGGATCGCGAGGCGATCATCCAGGCGCACCGCCTGAACCGGATAGGGAAGAGAGAGAATTGGTTGATTGCGGTCGTAAGCTTCAAGCATCAGCCGAGCCCGCCGTTGTCGGAATTGATCCCCGCTTTTCAACTCAGCCTCGAATTGATCTCGACTGTGGCTGGCGAAATAGAGCCGTGTTTCCGTGAATGCAGTCCGAATTCGGGGTTGAACCACCCGCATGTCACTGGAGATCGTTCGAACAACCGCTTCACTCAACTCCTTCCCGTGTGAAACGCCGTCCTCGAGTGTTCCTCGTGGTTGAGGGTTCTGGTCTCCTCCGCACAGCATCATGAACATCGCGGTGGCGCCCGGATATCGCCGTTCCACTTCCAGCTGGGCAAACCCCGCATAATCTCCAGAGACTTGAAGAATCTTCGCCGTCAGGGTGGTGTTGTGGCACGCATAAGCAAACAATATGACTTTTGGCTTTCCGTCAGAGTCGGAAACCAGGAGCACGGGAACATCGTGGTCAACCGGCCCGTTTGGATTAACCCCGATACGAACCCCCCCGGCAGTGGGCTCGCGGCGGTTTATTGCAAAACCGGCTGTACCCGTCCCTATCGAAAGCCGGGCTGGCGCTAACGAATCGAGAGCATCGCCCACTACACGGATTAATGCATCGGTCAACTGTTCGGCGTACTCCCGGCTAATTCGGTCGTATTCGGGGGCCCAGTTGTACATGACCGAGAGGTTGGGACGAACAGCCGGCCCGGTGTGCGTATGCGAGGAATTAAAAAGCAGTTGAGACCGCTGCAAACGGTATTTCTGCTCGATTTGCTTTGCAGCCGCCTGAGATATTTTACGCGGCAGGCCGATCAGATCCGTAGTGACCAGGACCACGCGTCCCCCGGCACCATCGTCCAAGGCTAAGGCCTTGGCCCAGAGATCATGCAAAACCTCTCTGGCCGGTTCAGTCCGCGCGGCATAGCCGGACAGCCAAGCTGGCAGCGGCGGAGTGATGACGACTCGGGCAGTACCGGCTCGAAACCCGTCGGCCATCACCGAGGAGACGACCGTGAGCCAAAGAAACACCAGGCGAACCGAATGGCTGACAATTATCCGGACTCGTGGTAGTCGGAATCCGTCTCCGTTCCCAATCCTTCGTTTCGACATGATCGCCTCCATCTTGCAGAAGCCCCGTACCCAGACTTACAAAACGCTTTATGCCACTATCTTACAGGAGTACCAGCGATCAGTTCCTGCACACCGCTAGATACGGTAAAGAAACTCGTGCAGGCTGGTGGAGGTCCGTCGTTGGACCCTGAAGGGGTCAGGTGTGGCGGCAGGTTGAGGCGAGGCGCGGCGGTTGAGTGACTCGCCGTTTTGTGGCGAGTTGTATCGAAACCCTGCGCCACGCCTCAACCGCCGTGCTCTCCCGGCCCGCTCCCGACTCCGGGCCTGACTAGTGCTCGTACGCACTCCATGTGGCCCGCTGCCCTGCACTGTGGTCAGGCGGCGGGCTTACTTTGAGCGCTAATGCCCCTTTAGGGTCGAAAACGTAATTCCTTCCTTGACTTTTCCCGACCGCCTGGCATAAAAGCCGACTGCAACCGATGATCTCCCACTCTTATAGAATCCTGAGGAGAGCTGCTTTGATTTCCCTGGCAATAGCCGGGTTGCTGTTCCTGTCCATGACTGGACCGAGGACCGATGAATTGGCCGACGGTTTCAGAAATCCCCCTCCCGCCGCCAAGCCTCACGTCTATTGGCTCTGGCTCAACGGCTACGTGGACTCCGATACAGCCCGAGCCGAGTTAGAAGCGATGAAGGCAGCAGGCATCAGCGGCGTGCTTCTGTTCGACATGGGCGCCAGGGGCGACCCATCAGCGCGGCCGCCCGCTGGTCCAGCCTTCCTGAGCGACCCTTGGCTGGACAAGCTCCGCGAATCAGTCACTCACGCCAAGAAACTCGGACTTCAGGTGGATTTGTCGGTAGTCAGCAGCTGGGACCTCGGTGGGCATTGGATTGAGCCGCACCACGCAAGCATGGGGTTGTACCTCACCGAAACTCAGATCGAGGGCGGAAGAGCCATTGACCTGGTTCTGCCTTTTCCGACACCCTCGCCTGCAGCGCCCAAAGGCCCCGATGGCAAGCCCGCTTTCTGGCGGGATGTCGCAGTGCTTGCCGTGCCTAATGCCCACCGGATGCCCGGACACGATTTCGTTTTCAGGCTGAATCCGGATGGCGTGCATGAATTGCGAGAAGTCGTGCTTGACAACGGCGATCCGCGCGCGCCCTCCAACCTAGCCGCGACTTTGACGCCCACTCGCGAGTTTAGTGTGGCCATCTCAACCCGAGGAGTACGAGAGTCGGATTTTACAGAGGTGATCCGCGGCAGCCTCCCAGCCGGTCCAGGCGCCCAGACATTCCGCTTTCCGCCGGGTTCGAAAGCCCGCTATGTACGTCTTCGGCTTCTGGGCGGTCATCACCCCGCTCGCACCCGCCTGACACTGGGAGAATTCATGGTCCTGGATCGCGAGGGGACGAACGTGGTGGCCGCTCGCAGCGCGGACCGAACGCGCACGGGCGCCATTCTTGTGCACGGCAGTCCGGCGCTCAGCCATGACGAGAGCTGGAACCAGCAAAACCTGCATGACGGAACGGCAAACGGACCGACCGGAGTCTTTGCCTCGGCCGGGTTACCGCCGCTCGCCATTCCTGACCCGGGCGACCTGGTTGACCTGACCGCCCTGGTCGACAGGACGGGCCGCCTTCGCTGGACGCCTCCGGACGGCACCTGGACGCTGTTGCGGTTTGTCTGCATGAATACCGGGGAAAGGCTGAAGGTGCCAAGCCCCGCATCTGACGGGTGGGCTACAGACCATCTGAATGCGGATGCAACCCGCGCTCACATGGAGTACGTCATTAGCCGCCTGCGCACCGTTTTCCCGGACCTCGCCAGCAGCGGTCTCGTCAATCTCTACCTGGCAAGTTATGAGGTGCGTGGACCGGTCTGGTCACCGACTTTTACCGAAGAATTCGAGCGGCGGCGCGGATACGACATGACCCGCTTTCTGCCCGTAATTTTCGGCGCTCGGATCGGCGACGAGGAGACTGCCGAAAGGTTTCTTTTCGACTATCGGAAAACCCTGGGAGAAGTACTGGTGGACGCTTATTACCGGGCAGCCCGGGAGGTCGCGCACCGGGCGGGTCTCGGGATCAAATCAGAGGCAGGAGGACCCGGTCCCCCGGTTCACAACGTCCCGGTCGACTCTTTACTGGCCAACAGCGCCGTGGACGAGATTCAGGGGGAGTTCTGGCCATTCTGGCCCGATGCCGATGGAATGTGGGTGGTCAAGGAAACCGCTACCGCCGGGCACATTTACGGAAAACCAAGAGTGCACATGGAGGCTTTTACCTCTTTCGAAGCCTGGAGAGAAGGGCCGCAGGATCTGAAGCCGAGCGCCGACAGGGTCTTTTGCGAAGGAGGCAACCACATGGTTTGGCACACCTGGTCCCACGCTCCGAAGGAAGCTGGAACACCTGGCTGGGTCTACCTGGCAGGCACCCACCTCAATCGCAACGTGACATGGTGGCCAAAAGCCGGCCCCTTCCTGGATTACCTCGCCCGCGCGTCCTATTTGTTGCAGCGCGGCCAGTTCGTGGCCGACGTCCTTTACTACTACGGTGATGGCGGCTATAACTTCGTCGGCCCGCGCAAAAATGATCCATCGCTTGGTCCCGGGTACGACTACGACGTGACGAACTCCGACGTCATTCTCAACCGGCTGACGGTGCGTGACGGCCGACTGACACTGCCGGACGGGACCAGCTATGCACTCCTCGTCTTGCCGGAAACCCAGGAGGCGCACCCGGCTGTTCTTGCGAAAATCGAAAAACTGGTCGCCGACGGCGCCACCGTCGTCGGGCCAAAACCACTTCGGGCCTGCGGACTCGAAGGCTTTCCCGAGAGCGACAAACGAGTGCGGACGATCGCTGACCGGCTCTGGGGTCAAGCCGGAAACGACGAAGGGAAAGGAATCTCATCGGGGAAAGGACGGGTAATCTCCGGGGCGCGGCTCCGGGATGTACTTGCCGCTATGAAGGTGGCTCCTGACGTCATCGCGCCGGAGACCCTGGACTTCATCCACCGCTGGGATGGCGGCGTGGAAATCTACTTCATCAGGAACAAGACAGACAAAACGATTCAATCCGAGGTTTCCTTCTGGGTTTCTCAGCGTCGCCCGGAGTTCTGGGACCCATCAAGCGGAGACATCAGTTTTGCCGCGGTGTACCGGGCCGAAGGGGAGCGGGTCATAGTACCGCTGACTCTGGATCCTTTCGGCGCAATCTTTGTGGTGTTTCGTGAGCCTGCCGAGAGTAATCCGATCAAGGCAGTGTCGCCCGGGGCCGAGATCCTGATGCAAGCTCGCACTCCGGTGCTGCGAGCCGAAAAGAACGGCACTTACCGAGTGGAACGAGCGAATGGAGCAACGGTGTCAGTTGAAGTCTCCGGGCTTCCACAACCGATCGAACTGAATCGCGGTTGGGAGGTTATGTTCGAGGGCCTGGCCGCGCCAGGCAAGCTAAGGTTTGACGAACTCACGTCCTGGACCGCGCATCCCGACCAGGCAGTCCGTTTCTTCTCCGGCACCGCCAGATATCGCAAGGTTTTCGAGCTCGGAGGGGAATGGCGCACCGGCGCCGATCGCAAGATATTGCTTGATCTTGGTCGTCTCTGGACGATCGCCGAGGCTTACTTGAATGGGAAAAAGCTCGGCATCGTGTGGGCGCCGCCCTTCCGAGTCGACTGCAGCGAGGCTGTGAAGACCGGACAAAACGAATTAATCATCGAGGTAACCAACACCTGGTACAACCGCCTGGCAGGCGACGCGCGACGCCCACCCGCCGAACGTCTCACCCGCACCAACGTTACCACTTCGGGAGGGAAGCCATGGGCGGAGCTGGAACCGCTTGAATCAGGTCTCCTGGGCCCGGTTCGGCTCCTCGCAATTGCTCAAAAGGAGGTGAAAGGCGGACCGAGGTGAGATCCTGCTTAGCTTGTTTGTGAGGACGAACGTTTACAGAGTGGCAACGTTTGGCGCCATAACAGAGTGAAGGCGCTAAAGTTAAGATTCCCAACGGAAAGCCGGACGGAGAACGGAGTGACCCTCTTCAAGGCGGGACCGCTCGCCCCGCCGTCAAACCACCACCGAACACGAGGATGAGTGAGCAAACATGAATACTCGAGTTGTGATTTGCTTCGGCCTCCTTGCAACTCTGGCCTGTGGGGCATGTACGCAGCAATCAGACGACTTCCTGGAGGCCCAGGCGCTGATCGTGGCCGAGGGCAAGAAAAGTGTTCCCCAGTTGTTGGAAGAGTACCGCACAGAAATCGACAACAATCCGGACAGACCGCAAGGCTACGTCCTCCCAGCAACACTCTATGATCGTCCAGAGTCGGACGAGCTGTTTAGGAAAGCCTTGGAAATCGATTCCGACTTTGCCCCGGCCAGGATCGCATACAGCCGCTATCTTCTCCGGACCGGCAAACCTCAAAGTGCGCGGGTAATTATTTACCCGGCTTTGTTCGGTCGTGGTGACGAGGCGAAGGTCCGCCTATGCGCCATTGAAGCCGCCGCCAGGCTGGGAGATCGAGCAAGAGCTTGCGAATTCGCTGGGGCTGATCCGGCCCTGCGGATCGGCGTGATCCAGGCGTTACTCGACGCCGGCAGGAACGGAGACGCACAAAAGGCTTGGGAGGAGTTGCAGCTGGATGGCTACAAGACCCCTGAGGCAACTGCCGTCACATGGCCGAAGGATCTTTGGAGGAGAGCCGATACTATCCGACTCTGGCCCAGGACCTTGGATACGGCAACTCGGAACAGCTGATGGGCCAACTGGACGAAGTCAGCCGACTCCTCACCGCCTACTCGCGTGCCATTCTTTCTTCTCGCTCCTGACTTCTGCTTCCGTATCCCGCGCGGCGACATCAGGCTACTCGAGCTATTCTGGCTTCCGGCTCCTGGCTCCTGAACTATGCCCTACTTATTCTGGCTTCTGGCTTCTGGCTTCTTGTTTCTGGCTCCTGGCTTCTGGACTGTGCCCTACTTATTCTGGCTTCTGGCTCCTAGCCCGGATTTCTCACAACCGAACGCTCGGCGGGCAAATTGACCATTTTTCGGGGGCTAGAA
>Ga0116188_1002820_pt1 | contig 13236 bp, 10 predicted proteins | sample AD_JPNTR2_MetaG_FD_89807 | JGI IMG/M metagenome (GOLD analysis project Ga0116188, IMG submission 89807) | Active sludge microbial communities of municipal wastewater-treating anaerobic digesters from Japan - AD_JPNTR2_MetaG | ecosystem: Engineered > Bioreactor > Anaerobic > Digestate | place...
CAACAAGAACTACAGGCCCCTTATCAGCAAAAACACAACCGCATGGGAGAATGCGTACACTAAAGCCATTAGTGCGTCGGGGCCAGGTCAGGCCAGGGCGGAAAAACAGCTGGAAATTGGAAGGGCGTTCATTGGAGCGACCAGGGCGACCGTGAAAGTCATAGTACGTTTCGCGTTCCAAATCCCAATCCACAACAAGGTGAATGTCATAGTAAAACGGAGAATACGCGCCGCCTTTTTGATAGGGAATCCATTTACGAGTTTCGCTCCGATCAATGGGCGGGACTTCCCAAAATAGCCGGAGATAGCGATTTTGATTGTCGGGATGATCTCCCAAGCGCACAATACGACCTTCAGATTCAACTGGCGGTAGCGTCTTGAACAACTGTCGGATGGATTCCCCCACCCAATACGCAAACGGAGAGCCGGGAATCTGTCCAAAATCGGCAGGGTCAACCATAAACGTCTCGCCTGCATTTTCCTCATGCACTATGGAATATGCACTTCCCCCCCTCTCGCCCAGGGTTTCCTTATGCAATATGGAATATGCAATTCCCTCCACCTGCGCGCGCAGCGCGTCGCCTTTATCGTCCACGGGCACGGCGAGGAGGCGGAAGAAGGGGATGAGTTTAGAAGTATCGGTCATTTCACTTTCTCCACCACATACGCCGCCGTCTCGACCATCGCCGTATCCAACACGCCGTAGCCCAGATCCGCCATGGCCACCAGGCGCGCCTCGTTGAGCAGAATTTCTTCGCGCCATTTCTGGAAGCTGGTGAGGAAAAATCCCGTGCGACTGGTGATGGCGCCCAGCGCGCCGCCCGGCTTGAGCAATTCCAGGCCCCGCTCCACGAAGGCCGCGTAGAGGTCGTTCTTGGTGCGCGGGTAGGCTTGCGCGATGTAGTTCTTGCTCCCCAGGCTTGCCGCGCCGAAGGGCGGATTCATCAGCACCACGTCATAGCGTTGGCGTAGCAGGTTGATGAAGGCGATGCCCTGCTCAGCGTCATTCACAAAGAGCCGCCGGGTGACGTTGCGGCCTGCGCTATCGCTCCACGTGCGGGCGCTGGCAGCATAGGCATGCAACGCCTGCACGACTCGCTCTTCCGCGTCGGCCCAGAAGCTCGCGTCATCGAGTTCGCGGGGATCGAGGCGCAGTTGTTGGGGCGGCTGCGCGCCGAACAACGTCAGCTGCACGCCGGGCGGCAGGCTCTGCAATGTCTCCCGCGCGCGGGTGATGGACGCGGCGATCTCCTGCTCGATCTTGAGCAGGCTGCCGGCCTCGCCCGCCAGCCGCATTCTGTCCCAGAGATCGCGGAGCAGGGTCTCCAGGATGGCGGGCTTGAGGTCGCGGGCGAATTCGCCGAGCAGGTCGTACTCGCCGGGCATCGGCTCGGCGCAGACAATGTGCAGGCGCGTGATGGGGGGGCGTTCGCGCATTGTGAGGCCCAGCTCGCGATAGGCGCGTTGGGCGCGCAGCCACAGCGCTAATCCCGCAATCTGCACGGCGCGGCGGTCAATATCTATGCCGTGCAGGTTGTGTTCCAGGATGAGTTTCGGCGTAGCGCGACGGAACGCCTCGCGGTCGGGATAATCGCGGCGCAACGCCGCCCCCACCGTGGGGTCATCGTAGGCCTCAGCGTAAATCGTCAGCAGTAGGTCGAAGCAGTAGAGCAGGAAATGCCCGCTGCCGCAGGCCGGGTCCAGGATGCGCAGCTCGCGCGGGTCAACTGGATTTACGATTTTGGATTGACGATTGACGATGGCCGGCTCAGAAATCGAAAATCGCAAATCCGACATCGTCAATTCATCCTGGATGAGATACGCGCATTGTTCCGCCAGTCGTGTCTGGCCGCCGCGTAGCTTCCACCACAGGCGGCCCAGGGTGTTATCCGCCAGGAAGGCGACGACGTAGCGCGGCGTGTAGAACTGGTTGCGAAAGGCCAGCTCGTGCGCGGTGCGCGGCGCGCTGGAGGCGGCGCGGGCCTCATCGCGCAGCTCGCTGGGGGTGAAATACTGGTAAATCCAACCGATGGTCTCGTCTTCGCCCCAGGCGGGGTCGAGTTCGGGCGCGTTGAGCAGCGCGAGCACGTCTTGCAGGCAGGACTGGGTGGGGAAGAGCACGCTTTGGGGCTGGGAGCGGTCGAAGAGCGCGCCCAATGTCAGTGCCAGATCGTCGCAGAGCAGTTCCAGGTAAAGCCGGTAGCCGCCATCAGGTTCATCGCGCAGCGCCTCTGGCGAGAGCATGGCGAATTGCCGGAAGCCCCTGGACTGCGCGCCCGCGCCGACGCCAGGCTGGATCAAGGCCCGTTGCGGCTGTTCCATCAGTTTGAGCGCGGCGAGCCGGTTGAGAAATGTGAAGGCACTTTCGCGCACCAGCTGCGCCAGCGCGCGCTGTTGACGGTCTTTGCCCTGCAAGGTCAGCGCTATGTGCTGCACTGCCGCTTCCAGCCCGCAGCGTTCCGCCCGACCTACCGCGTCCAGGTGCACCAGCGCACTCAGCGGCTCCAGACGTCCATCGGCATGAATGCCATAGACGCCCTCTAACTGCTGGCGGAAGTCCTCCTCCAGCAGGCGCCGGCAGCCGACAACGGCAGCGTATAGGGTGTTGCGTAAGGATTGATCCATAACGATTTTCAATAATCGTCAGTCTAAAATCGTCAATCCAAAATCACCTTGTACCCCGCATCCACCAGCCGTTGCAGGTGCGCGCGGAGCTGTTCGAGCAGCTCGTCAATCTCATCCGTGGTCGCGAGGGTTTTGCCGACCCCCACCACAGAGGAAACGCGCACGCGCTCAATGCGTTCTTCTGGCGCGGTGAGCTGTTGCAGCTGGAACAAAGCCGCAGAGCGCACCCCTTCGACGGCGAGCAGGTCAGAGGCCATACTGGGAAGGCTCGCGTGACAGTGGGGGCAGACCCAACCTTCCTTTGGCAGCGCGTGGAGTTCCTGACATATCCGCCGCGTCAGCGGCTCCAGTAAGGTCTTTTGTGCCTCTTGGGAAATTTCCAGCCAGGCGGGTTGCGCGCGCAATTCCTCTCGCGCCTGTGTGTAAGCCGTTGCGCGCTCCGCGTGCCGCGCCAGGTACAGCGCTTGATAGGTTTGCTCGATGGCGCCGAGCGCGGCGTTGCTCTCTGGGTCGGGTGGATAGTAGTTCGCCCCGGCCAGGCGCTTTTGGAGCAACCCGGCTTGCGCCGCCAGCAGCCCGTCTTCGCCTTCATCGCGCAACAGCGGCCAGAGTTCCTCTACTGCGGTTCGCATCCGATGCAACCGCGCCAGCCCATCAGTGCCGGTCGCTCTGCGGATTGCTAACACCTGGTCGCGCAACGCCTGGAACGTGATCCCTTCGCCGGCGAGAATGTTCACGCAGTCATCCGAGGCGCTATCGAGGATGGTTTTGAGGGTGGTGTGATATTCCTCCAACACCGACTGCACCGGAATGTGGTGGGCGCGCGCGGTGGCCTCTACCGGCAGCAGCGCTTCCAGCTCGGCCTGGGCAAAGCGCTGGAACATCTGCGCCAGCACTGCCTCTTCCACATCCACTTCCTCGCCGGTCAGCGCTTCGTAGCGTTGAGCTGCGGCGACCAGCGTCTTGAGGTTGATACTCACACGGGGCGCAAACGAAGCGGCGCGAAATGCGTTAGTGCCGGTGAAAACCGCCCGCACCTGCGGATCGAGGTGGTTGCGGTAACGTCGCCCCTGATAGGTCACTTCGATGGCGCCGCCGCGCAACAGCGTGGCGACCGCCAGCCAGATGACCTCACGCTCCCAGCCGTACCCCAGGCCGCTGAAGGTGTTTTCCAGGCTCTTCCCAGAGACCTTCTCGCCGTAAGAATGTTGGCGGGTGATGTAGGTAGAAACTTCCTTGAGCACCGGCGCGGCTAGATGGATGACATACTTGCTGCCTTCTTTGACCACCAGATCGAGGCCCTCCGGCGGCCCGTAGAAGACTTTAGACAGCCCGGTCAGATTGACCGCTTTGAGAATCTCTTCCGCTTCTTTGCCTTCCAGCGCGCAGGCGCCCAACTCGAGCTTGGGGTAGAGATCGGGGACGGCAAAATCGAACAGCGCCTTGAAAATGCTACCCAGGGTCTTGCCCAGGGCCGCGCCGTCTTTGGCGATGCCTCGAAAGAAGCCCTGTCCGCTGCACATGGCCGCGGTCAAGGCGGCCTTGAGCGCTTCTTCCCGGCGTGAGGCGAGCTGGCGTTCGCTTGCCAGGCTGCTGGCGTCTGCCGTCGTGATCTTGTCCTGCGCGCGCAGTGAATCATACTTACCTATCATTTGCCGTGAGCGATACACCTCTTCTACCAGGCTGTCAATCTCGGCGGTGAGGCTGAAGAGCCAGAAGATTTCGTTGTGGTGTGCGGGAGCGCGGCTGTCCTCCCGCGTGCGGACGGCGGCCTCGGCATAGACTTCCGGCCCGTCGGCAACGCTCAACTGCACCGGAATTTGCACCTCGCCGGCCGTGAGCGGACGGTTGGCCCACGTCACGCCCACGCGGAAGTTGCGCAGGTTTTGATAGCGGTAGCGCGATAGCGCGGCATCGGCAAAGATCACCCGCAGCACGTCTTCGAGAATGTCGTGGCGATCCTTGGGTGTGGGGCTGAGGGCATTGCGCTGCGTGGTCCAGCTCTTTTCGTGCGCGGTCTGCAGTTTCCAGCCGGTCTCGGCCTCGCGGATGAACTGCGCCTTGTGGAGCAGGTTCAGCGCCGCCTGCACCTCGGGCAGCGGCGAGGGGGCGCCCAATTCCCGGTAGAGCAGCGCCGCCAGGTTGGTGGCCGAGCAGGGAACATCGCGCACATATTCCATGAGCGCGATGGCTTTGGCGACCCGGCCCGGCCATGGATCATCGGGCCAGCGTTGCAGAATGTCGGTGATGTCTTTGCGCCGCTCGCTGGAGAGCGTGGCTTCCACCAGATCGTAGATGCGGTCGAGCGTGACCAGGGTTCCAATCGGCGCATCGGCCAGGCGGGTGTAATCGCTCACCAGCATCTCGTAAGCCTGCTTGATGATGGTGCGACTGCTGCCGCCGATGTGCCGCGCCGCCCCCGGCTGGGCGCGCATCCCCGACACAATGTCAATGGAGAGGTCAATGTAATGGGGCAGGTAGGGGTAGAACTGGATGAATTCTTCCAGGCTCACATCGGAAGGGCGCGCGGTGTTCTCCAGGTGCGCGTGCGTCTTGAGCAGGGCCTGCGATTGGTGGTAGAGCTGGGTGAGCACCGGCTCGGCGGCGGGCGTCTTCGCCAGCACGCGGCGGCTCGCTACCTCACGAATGTCAGCGGGGGCCATATCAATGCGCGTCTTGAAGCGATCCTGCAAGCGGGCCAGTTCCACGCGCTTGTCATCAATGGCGGCTACCACTTCATCGAGTTTCTCCTGCGAGGTGACGATGACCCACACCGGTGCGACGGCCTGCCCGGCCTGCACCCGGTTCTTGCTCTCCGTTCCGAAGTGCTCGACCACAGCGCGCAGATTTTCGATTTTATCGGCGCTGCGCGCCACATATTGCCCCACTTCATCAATGATGTAGATGATGGCATGGCCGGGCCGCCGCCGCGCGGCCAGCGTAAAAGTGCGTTCTACCAGCAGGCGAATGGTGACCTCGCTCTGCGCCTGGAGCGATTGCGCCCACGAGTCGGGCGTGGGGTAAGTGGCGGGGTTGAGCTGCTGCAGGATGGCGCTGGTGCGTTGGATGCGTTGCGCGCCCACGCGCACGCGCTGCCACACACCGTAGGCTTCGGGCGTGACGCCGGACAGGGTGACCGGGAGGCGCGCTGCCGGGCGCGCCTGACCCTGACCGTAGAGCTCCGCGCAGAGGGTGATGAAGTCGCCCAACCGGCCCTCGCTCTCCAGTTCGATCTCCAACTCGGCCACATCGTAATCCTGCGCGTAATCCAGTTCGCGCAGGAGCACGGTATACATCACCTCGGCAATCGGCTCAGTGGCGCGGCGCACGGCGCGATCCACTTGCACGTCGAACATGAGCACCTGAGTGGGGATGCGCGCGGTGATGTAGCTCAGCAGTTCACGCAAACGCTGTACCTGCGCATCGCCGGGGGCTTGCTGTTCCAACTGGTGGATGAAGAGCTCCGCCGCCGGCTGCGACAAGACGGAACGGTTTGCCAGGATGTAGCCTACGTTTTTGGCAAATGAGGACTTGCCGGAGCCGAAGAAGCCGGAAATCCACACGCCAATGCCTTCGGTCGGCGCGCTGGGGCCTTCGGCCACGCGCTCCAACAGCTCCCGGTACTGGCGTTTGATGCGCTCGGTCGCTACATATTCGGTGATTTCGTTGTAAACCGTTTGCTCGTCCTGCTGGTCGAGCTTGATGACCTCTTCGATGGGTTGTGAGAGATCGCGAGAGAGTAGTTCACGGATGGTTTGCATGAGTCCTCCTGTTCCGATTTACGATTTACGATTTACGATTTTAGATTGCCGAGATCGTCATCGTTGCTTTTTTGCGCGTAAATCGTAAATCCGCTAGCCGGGTTTGCCGCAGCAGTGTTTGTATTTCTTGCCGCTGCCGCAGGGGCAGGGGGCGTTACGCCCGACCTTCTGAGTGGACGGGAGCGTCGCTTTGGGAATGACCGGAGGCGGCGCCGGCTGTGATTTGAAGCAGGCCCACCGTTCCATCTCGGCGATGGTGTCTTTGACGAGGGAGTAGTGCCGGTTCTGGCGTAATTCGATGAACGGCGTGGCTTTGCTCTGGCGCATCACTTTTGTAAACCAGGCAAAATCCTCAAATAGACCGGCATCTGCCGCTCGCTGGAGGTCATCCAGTAACTCCTCAGCGCGGAGATCGATGCAGCTGTCCAGCAGGGCGTCCCAGATGAACGACGGGCGTTGTTCCAGGCCGCCTCGAAGTAGATGTCGGAAGTAGGTGATGACGGCGTCCCGTGGTTGCAGGTCGTTGGCTACCAGACACACGAGGCCATCCAACGCCGCGGAACGGGTATACTCGTTGATTCGAGGATTTCGCACCAACCGCTTCATCGGCGCCATCGCGCCGCCGGAGACGGAGGCGAGCACCCGGCCCAGGTCTTCGGTGACGAAATCGCCGGTCACGTTCAGAGGCATTTCGCCGGGGATGGAGAAGAGATCCACAATCAGGGGGCATGCCCGTCGCTCCCGGAATTGCGCCAGCAAGTAGAAGGCGTAGAAGGGCAGCATGTAGTTCTCGTCTGCCTCCATGCGCGCCAGAACGCGCGGCGCGTCTTCCAATGACGTGAGCAGGTACGGCGTGATGGCCTCCCGCTGCGCGATGGCGGCTTGCAGCGCTTGCCGGGGGAAATATCCCGGAGTGAGTGTGGTCAGTTCTTGCAGGATGGCTTCGAGTTCCATGGTTATTCTCTCTGAATGCATTTCGTGCTGGTAGGTGTTGATATAGCTTATTCGCTCGATTGATCTGAGACAAAGATCTGTCATTTGCTTCCTGAGATGCGTTTGTAGGCTTCGGTAAGCAATGGCTCCAATTCGTTGATTTGCAGGACTTTGGCGGTGACAGGACGGAATATCGCATTGCGGAAAGTCTCATCGTAACTTTGAAACTCCCAATGCGCGGCTTGAAATGCGCGGGCTAATTCTCTGGGAAGTTTGATAGCGAGTTTCCAAGCATAGGTGCCGCTCCACTGCACACTAAATACAACCTTATTTCCCAATTTGAAACCAGTGTAGTATTTGTTAATGTTGTATGGCAGGTCCCACCCTTGCTGTTGGACAAAGCTGTTCAATGCATTGACCGCTGTGCGAAACTGCGTAGTGGCTTCTTTGCCGTGCTCCGCTTCGTAATAATCCCAGTCCCAGTTGCCCATTGATTTTGTAGTGCTAACTCTTGGGCGTTTTTCCTCTTCCAATATTTCTACTACCAGAAATTCTTCGTCTTCAAAATAGTAGCGGCGCACTTGAACTAAATCTATTGAATAACCTATTTTGCTTGCCATGTGTAATACAGTTGCCTTAAAAGCCGGGGCAATAAGGATGAGGCGAATATCCATATTGTCCCAGTCAATTTCAACATCCTCTGGCTTCTCTTTACTTTCTAGCCATAACGCTTTCACCGAATCTGGATTAGTCTCTGCCCAAATACCATAACTTAAAGCTTGAGGGAGAATGCTTTCATCTGCCTCTACATTCTTGAGCTCGATAATACAGATACGTGAATCTTGGTCCACACCTAACATATCCGGTATTCCCTGTTTGTGACCTGTTCGGATTTGCCGGTAAATAATGAAAATATCTCCCAGAAGATCTTGATTCTCAAAGATGTACTTTTCAAACTCTGCCTCTGATTTGAAAGGTTTTTCAATCAAACTACGGGTTTGTCCGCCAGTTTTCCAATATAGATTCAACATAGTCTCACCTCGAGTTTTGAAACTTCATCAGAGTTCATTTATAAGCAAAAACTCCAAAACTTGATTCAAGACGCAAATGGATACCTGAATCAATTCTTGGTCTCGCTCTGTTTGAATATTTCGTGCGTGCAGGCGTTTGTCACCATGCACTAAATTGCAGCGTACCTGGTAAATGATTCGTAACAGCGCTGCCATTTCTCCATCTGACCAATTCTTATAGGTTATTGGCCCACAGAGAGCCCGCTTTTCTTCACGACAAAAGTCGCACGCACCAACTTGAGCCGTTGGATGCACCTGAAGCTCACAGCGAAGATACACAGTCGCTGACTTAATCCAGGGATCAGGTGCAAGAAGCAAGCGACTTCCTTCTCTGTTTCTACCGCTCCCGACACATTCGAGACGGACCAAATTCCTGGCTAGGTGCTGTATCCCAGCATTCCAATGATGCTGTAGCCGCCTCCCTATTCCTATAACTCTTTTCCATTCTTCACTGTCGCCCTCAAGTTCATTGTATGCGCGGTTGAATGCGATCCACCTGCCGAGAAAATCCTTCCACTCAGGCGAAACCCGAAAATCACCGACAACTGCTTCTATTTCTGCCCTTGTCTCATCAGTCATTGGCATAACTTCACTTCCCCTTGTACCACTCCTCGTGCCCATGCGCGATCGCGTAGCTTTTGTTCTCCCGGCATGCGGCCTTCACCCGCTCCGGCCAGTAGCGCATCGCGATGTGGCTCCAATCGTATTTCCCCGCTTCCAGCGCCTCCCAGGCTTTGCGCGGCTCGCTTTTCCACAACGGGATGACTTCCCACAGGGGGGCGAGGCGCAGCAGGACGCCATCGTCAATCCAGTCCGGCGCGGGTTCGTAGCCGGCGCGGGCCAGCCGGTCGAGCGTCCTGGCGAACTCCGCGAGCTCTTCCTGCAGCGCGGTGACCTCGGCAATGCGGCGCTCGGTGCGTCTGCGCGCCGCGCCGCTCTGCGCCTCACGCTGCTCAGCCAGGTCGCCCAGCGCCAGTTGCACGCCGTTGCGCTTGTAATCAAGGTAATCCCGCATGAGGATGTAGAGCGTGTACTGCTCCACCTTCTCGTGGAAGAGCACGAAGCCGTAGTTTCGCTTAGCCGATTGCAGCGGCCAGTAGACCGGGCGCTTGCGATACCATTTGAGATGCCATTGGGTAAAGAAGTCCTTGCTCAAGAAGGCGCGGAGGTCGCCGCCGGCGCCCAGGCGAATCACGTCAGCCGTATGAGTTCCCTGATATGCACTATGCACTATGGAATTGTCCCCATTGCATGTTGCATATTGCATATCAGAAGAATCAAGCATGAGCGCCAGGGCTTTCTCCACCAGTGCGGGCAAATCGCGCGGATGGCCCGCATCGAGCACGGCGATGCCATCGGGCAGGGCAAGCGTGCGCAGGGCGGCTTCGACCTCGGCGGGGAAGACGTGCCGGCCCCCGGCTTCATCCACATAGGCGAAGCGCTCCGGCGGACCGACAAGCGCGTCGAACTCGGCCGCGTCCGGCGCGGGGAGCGACCCCACCGCGAAATCCTCGCGGCGGTAGACGGCGCTGCCGAGCGCACCGGGCGTGCCGGGGCTGAACCGCCCCAAGACAACACCGACCGCGTAGCTGATCCGGCGCACCGCAAGTTCTTCTGGCGTCATGGAAGGCGTGGTGTCCGTAGCGTCTTCGTCGGTATTGCTTAGTGCAGATTCCATATCTTCGTCGTCATTGGCGAGGGATTTTCCGGCGAGTTCGGCCTCGATGGCGGCGCGGTCGGCGTCGCTGATGCCGTAGAGGCGGTAGACTTCGTCGTCAATCTGCGCTTCGAGCGCGGCGAGGCGCGCTTCCGCGGCGGCGAGGTCGGCCAGGCCGGTGTCCCAGCGCGGCGGGGCGATGAAGTCGTAGGTGGTTTCGTCTTGGGTGCTGGTGAGTTTGGCCTGGACGATAGATTGCTGGGTCAAAAATTCTAGAAAATCAGAGGAATTGGGCATAAGAGGCAGCCGAGATACATCCCCAACTTGGAAATTGACTGTTGGATTAATCAATTTAAGTGCATAGGCTGCATATGTCGAATTCATCATTGCTAGAACCAAAATAGGATTAGCTGGAAAAAGAGAAGAACCTGCTACATCAAAAACAAAACCTCCTGGCGAGATACGCGCACTGAAGTCTGCTGACGTGAGATAAGAATAAGTGACGCCCTTCTGAAAATAGTATTCCGTGTTTTTGGCGACCCACTCCCATTTCCCGTTAAGATAGGGGTATCGTGCAATAATGCCTGCTTTGATTTCTGCGCCATCACTTTGCCAGTTGACTACGTTATTAAGATTGCCATACCATTTACAGTAGCCGCCACCCTTCATGTATGGAAACCACCGCTTGCCTGTCGCTTGAGCTTCCTTACGGCTCTGACAACCAAATCCAATGCGCGCTGTGCCTGCTTCCCACCAGTAACGTAAAAAACGAGCATTGTCGGCAGTTGCCAATCCTTGTCGCGGCTGCGCAACGTCGCCCAGCTTCGGCAGCGTCTTGAAGAGCGTGCGCAGGCTATCGGGGATCCAATACACCCACGGGCTTCCGGGGATGGCGTCGAAGTCGCGCTGGCGCACACGGTAGACGTTTGGCGGTAAGTCAGTCATGCAGTACCCTCCAATAAAATCCAAAATCTAAAATCGTAAATCAAACTGCTGGGGATGGCGTCGAAGTCGCGCTGGCGCACGCGATACACGTTGGGTGGTAGGTCGGTCATGCTTTCTCCTCAAGTAATCCCTGGCGGCGAGCCGCCCACAGGCGAGCGGCCTCCAGGTCGGGGGCGTTATCGGCCAGCCGCAGGATGGCGGCGCGGTAGAGGTCAGTCAACGGCGTCTCGATACCGTGGGCGATGGCGTCAGCCAGGTAGCGGATGCCATCGCGTTCCTCGGCATAGGTCTCCGGCGTCACGCTGGCGAGGGCGAGCTCGGCCAGGTGCGCAGCTTTCGCCTCGGCGCTGAGGTCGGCGCGCAGAATCTCCGGGATGTTGGCTTTCAAAGAGGCGTAAAAGACGGTGGGTACGCCGCCCAAATCCCGCGCGGTTTCGATGGCGATAACGTCTTCCCGGGCGCGTTGCCTGGCATCGTCATAGATGCAATTGTAATCCTCCACCTGGTTAATTTCCCGACGATAGAGGCGATTTTTGACTTCTTGCTCCGACAGGTCGGCGCGCAGCACGAGAATCTGAGCGGAGACAGGGTTACCGAATTCCGGCGCTACCGGCACCAGCGTCGGCGCGCCGGCGCGTCTGCTGCTAGAGCGGGCATACTCCACCGCAAAGGGCGTCGTCACCGGAATGCGGTCCACAATCGCCTCCGCCAGTTCCGCGCCTGGGTCGGCCAGTAGGGAGCCATAAGCGAGAATGCCAATCATTCCGACTCACCATCCCCATAATCGTGGTCACACACATATCCCATTTTCTTCACAAAGAGTCGGCGGAGCTCATGATTTTCCACCTGAGCAAGGCGTGTGCAGTACTCACAAAATTCTTCTTTTAACAAGCGATGAAATGTATCTCGATAGAGGATGATCCCTTTTCCCCCTTCAATCATTTCAAAGAGTTTTGTTTTGTCATCGCCGGACTTGTGAACGCGGATCAATGAACGATTCTGAGTTTCACCTGAGTGCAGTATTCCACAACGTATGTCCTCATAGAAAATGACCGCTGCCATTTCATGAGAATCAAAATAAGGTTTGAATTTAGACGAAGCCGTCGTGAAAAATTCAGCATAAAACTGTCCATTCCTGCCAAGTTCTGCAATGGTTCGGCGGCGTCCCTCAATCCTCCCGGCGTTTCTTCCGCGACCCCCCGGACTTTTTTGAATTCCCTTGTAGAACTGATGGAGAGTCTCAACTAGCAGGCAATCTAATGCCATTATTGCGAACCCAAACTGTTTTCTATAGGGCATTTGGTCAGCTTGAATTAGTGCTTGAACAGCCGTCAAATAGCGATTATTGATGCGGTCACGGAAAATCTGGATCATGTCATCCCAGTTTTCGTTCTGCATTGCTGTGTTCCAATCAGCAACTCGCCAATAACCGCCACCGGTTTTTGGGGCAATCCTTATTGATAAACCAGAATCCACTTCTGTGTTCATTGTGAATCTCCTTACTCAATAACTATTCTCTTCAAAACAGGCACTGGAATGGGGAAATTCCCCGTTTATTCCCCCGTTTTTTGCGGTTGGGCGAAGGTAATAATAGCCCCCCTAATTCAACTCAGATCAAATCTCAATCTGAAATCGTGAATCTCCGCTAAAAACTCCGAATTCGGAGTTCTTGGGACATTCGCCGCACGGCGCGCGATGCGCTCGTGGGCGTGGGCCGCCACGTTGTTTCAAATCGTCAACCTTAAATCCAACATGAAACGCGCGGTATAAATTCCTAAACGCACGCCGTGCGTTTTAAGTGTTCAATTTATACGCCACGCCGCGCACGGTGCGGTTGGCGATGAACGCCGCCAACGTCGCCGGCGCGCTGCGATGACGGGGATGCAAGCCCGTTACCCGACCGTCATCCTCCACGCCGATGAGCAAGGTCCCGCCCTGGCCGTTCGCCAGACAGGCTACCGTTTCGATCAGATCGGCGTCGGGCAGCGGCCCCTGGTCGCTTTTGAATTCCACCATCAAGGTCTCGCCCCCGGCGAGGAAGGCGCGCAGCTCCTGCTCGTTCATCGTGTTTGCTCCTTCAACGCGGCCAGCGCTTCCTCGAACGCCGCGCGTTTGGCGTCGCCGTTGGGCGCATGAACCAGCCGGAAGTAGGTCCCTGTGTGGGCCGCGCGACGTTCCGCGTCAGCCTCTTTGCGCAGCACAAAAGCCGCCGTCTCGAGGGTGCCGGGATTGCCTACCTCGAACA
>Ga0116188_1002823_pt1 | contig 13230 bp, 15 predicted proteins | sample AD_JPNTR2_MetaG_FD_89807 | JGI IMG/M metagenome (GOLD analysis project Ga0116188, IMG submission 89807) | Active sludge microbial communities of municipal wastewater-treating anaerobic digesters from Japan - AD_JPNTR2_MetaG | ecosystem: Engineered > Bioreactor > Anaerobic > Digestate | place...
CGAATTTTGAAATTATCCCTGGCGATGAAAAGACGAGAATGGTTTACGGGATTATGGTTGGGGGTAAATAATATCAACTCACCTCCATTATTCGAGTTCTAATGACAATTTTGGGATAATTTTCCATTCGTTTTCATACCATAACACTGAATTAAACGTGTCAACAAACATCATTTCGCCTGATTTTTTATAGTGTTTGGCAGAAATTCGATTGATTTTTCCGCTGCAAATATTATGAACCATGGTTTGCACCGAATCCTCGGGTAACTTGTTTAAGTCGGAAATTTTCTTTTGTTTAAATTCTTCATGACTATAACCATAAGCTTCAACAGCCGCATGATTCACCTCCTCAATGGAAAAGCTTTGCGGATTAACTATAAACATCGGACTTGGACTATCAACAAAAAGCTTCTGATATAATTCTCTTTCTTGATAAAGTTTGGCATTTGTATTTCGTAATTTTCGAATTAAGATAAGGGTGAATAATATTATTGAAACTAATCCTATTATTATCCCTATCAATGACTTAACCCGATTTGCCGAAATATTGATCAGTTTTTTTTCGCTATCGACAACCAGAACATTTTCCGGAATGTTGAGTGAATTCAAACCGTTTCGATTCAGTTGTGCTATGTCAATCATTGAGACCAAAGGGGTGTTCTTATCAATAGGCGGGATATGGTTGTTTATAATCACAGAATCTAACAGGCCAAGACATTTATTAGTCAAAAGTTGATGATCAACTACAACTCCCCCAACAATACCTTGGCCAATTCCATGCTTGTAAACATGAAATATCGGCATATGTGCCAAATCTACAAGGCTTTTTAATCCTTTGAAAAACGGGAAATATTCTCTATTTTTGTCTTTATGCATCGCTAATAAAAGAAAAGCACCATTTTTGTCGTAAAGGGTTGACACGTAATTGTAGAATTCTTCAAAAGTGTAATCTGTTAGTGAAATAATTTTATAACCCAGATCAGGGAATTGTTCCATTGTTTTATAAAATTTCATTAAATCCGAATTGGCAGTTTCTGTTTCGTCGGTAATGATGTAAATAGTGTTCAGGTTGGGTTTGAGCGAAATCATCAAGTTGATGGTAGAGGATATATCAATGTTTTCAACCACACCTGTTATTTGAAATTCTTCAATTGAAGTCAATGTTGATTCATTATTAAGTCCGCCAAAAACTATAGGTGTTGAAATGTTATGCTTTTTGAAAATATTATTCGCAATTTTTAGTGCATTGTCATCGTAGGTCAGAATAGCTTTGTACTGATGGCGTCTGAGGTATTTTTCAAAAACAAAATCGGAAATCATAGACAAATACTCATCCTCCGAAGAGTATTTTGTGTCGAGATAGAAAAAATCAGCTATAATCTTGTCGTGAATTGGATGCTCATCGAATGCTTTCCTAAAATCAATATATGTAGGAAAATTTTCTTCATACGACATTAAAAACAGAACTCGTGGTGAGTCTATATTGGCTTTTGAAGTGAATAGTATAGTGAAAAAAGTAAAAAATAAACAATATCGCATGAAACGGGATTATATCGTAAAAACAAAAATTGAGACTTAAAAGTTTATAAAATTTGAAAAAAAAATTAATTTTGCACTTCGAAGCCCGAATGGCGGAATTGGTAGACGCGCTAGTTTCAGGGACTAGTATCCGAAAGGATGTACAGGTTCGAGTCCTGCTTCGGGCACAAGGGGAGGAATATCCTCCTTTTTTATTTTTTATTGCCGTAGGCTAAATCGCCGGCATCGCCTAATCCCGGTACGATATAGGATTTTGAAGTTAATTCATCGTCAATGGCCGCTACCCAAAGCGTAGTATTGTTGTTTTTTATTCGCAGAGTTAGGTATTCGACTCCTTCTTTTGAGGCGATAATAGTAGCGATATGAAGGTGAGCTGGCGTTCCGTTTTTAAGCAAAGCGTTGTAAGCTAGAACCATACTTGCTCCTGTAGCCAGCATAGGGTCGCTGAGAATGACTATCTTATTTTCAAGTGGGGGCGTAGATATGTGTTCGAATTGAATTGTGAAGGAACCATCGGGTTCATAGGCTCTGTATGCTGAAATGAAAGCATTTTCGGCGTTATCAAAAATTTCTAGCATTCCTTGATGCAAGGGCAATCCCGCTCTTAAGATGGTGGCCAACACCGGTTGCGTTGAAGGAACCGGAACAACAGACGTTCCTAATGGGGTTTGAGTTGTTCGGTCGGTGTAGGGTAGTGTTTTACTTATTTCGTAGGCCATGATTTCACCAATCCGTTGCATGTTTTTTCGAAAACGCATTCGGTCTTTTTGAATCTCAACATCGCGCATCTCCGCTAAATATTGGCATACGATTGAATTGTAAGAACAGAGATTTTGAATTTTCATAGGTTTGTGATTTTGGTGTTTAAGCCTGCATGACACTTGAATGCTTTATCGGTATCTTTCTGGAATAAACGAAGTGGGAAATGTTTGTTCATGATTTGTTCACTAAAGTAATCCTTGATCGGCAAAACTTAGATATGTTTCTCCTGCCACAATAATATGGTCGTGCAATTGGATCTGCAATAACTGGCAGGCATCTTTCAGCGATTTGGTTAGGGTCTTATCGTTTTGACTTGGCGTCAGATTGCCCGATGGGTGATTATGGCATAGAATGATACCAACCGCATTTGCCAAAAGGGATTTTTGCAGAATTAACCGCACGTCAACATGGGTTGCATTAATTCCACCTTGGGCTATCTTATGCTTTTCAATCACCTGATTCGATGTCGATAGAAGTAAAATCCAGAATTCTTCATGGGGTAAATCATAAAGATGAGGAGCAATGGCTTTATATGCATCTTCCGGGGAAGTTATTCTTATGTTCTGTGTACTTTCTTTTGCGGCTAAGATCCTTCGAGAAAGTTCCAGCGAAGCCATTATGGTAACTGCTTTAGCTGTTCCAACTCCCTTGAACTTTTTCAATTCGTTTATGCTTGTTTTAAGTAATTTTGTTAGCGAATGATCGTATTGTTGAAGAATGCGTTTAGCAAGGTCAACGGCGTTTTCTTCATTATTTCCCGAGCCAAGTAATATGGCCAAAAGTTCTGCATTGGTCAGAGCTAACGGTCCTTTTTCGACTAATTTTTCCCGAGGCCGGTCTTCTTCTGCCCACTGAGTTATTGCTAATTTTTCCGGTTTGCTCATGTTAATTGTTAACCTTCCATTCACAAAGTTAAAAAAAAAGGGATAACCTGCTGGTCATCCCTTTCTGTTTTTTCTTTTTTTTATAAACTGTTAACAAATTTTGTGAGTTTTGATGTTAAATTGGCCGCCTTGTTTTTATGAATGATTCCTCTTTTTGCAAGACGTTGGATGCTCGATACAACTTTTGGAAGAGCTGCTTTTGCTTCTTCTTGGTTTGTTGTAGAACGTAACTTTTTGATCAAATTACGAGTCGTACGTGCATAATAGCGATTATATAACCTGCGTCGCTCGCTTTTGCGTATTCTTTTGATTGCCGATTTATGATTTGCCATTTCTGTAAATTTCTTAAAAACATTTAGTAGCCCGTAGGGGAATCGAACCCCTGCTACCAGAATGAAAATCTGGCGTCCTAACCGCTAGACGAACGGGCCTTGCTTTCTCAAGGTCTCATACCTCGTTTGCGGATGCAAAGGTAGATATATTTTTTTAATTGAAAAAAAAACTCTGAAAAAAAACTTAATTTTTTTAGTCACATTTAACTAAGTTGCATATTATCAAAATGGTATGTAAACAACTTTTTTTTCTTTGAAGTATTCAGTTTTGAACATGGAATGAATGTCGAATAGCTCCACATGGGTCTTGAGTTGCTTCAATTCTGTCGAAAAATTTCCTCCTTTTAAGTAAAAAATTCCATTGGGCATTGCATTTCGTTGTTTGTCTGAGACAAGGTGTCTTGAAAATTTTACAAAGGTTGGGATATCAGTAACTGCTCTACTTACAACAAAATCAAATTTTAATTTCAGATTTTCGGCTCGAGTTTGTTCGGCTTTCACATTTGAAAGACCAAGTTTTGAAATAATGTCATTTACAACGGCAATTTTTTTTCCAATGCTATCGATAAGATAAAAATCGATGTTAGGAAAAAAAAGAGCAAGCGGTAAACCCGGAAAGCCACCTCCCGTTCCGATATCAACAATAGTGGTTTGTGGTTCAAAGCTAATGATTTTAGCTATCGCTAAAGAGTGTAATATGTGATGTTCAATCACATTTGCAATATCTTTCCGTGAAATGAGATTAATTTTTTCATTCCACGATTTAACAAGCGTTTCAAGATCTTTGAATTGTTTTTGTTGGGTGTCAGTGAGATTGGGGAAATATTGCAGAAGAATCTCCATTCATTAAAAATTTTGTGTTTTATCTTTCAAAATATTGTATAGCAGCTCTTTGGCTCTAAACAATTGGGCTTTCACTGTCCCGATGGGAAGATTTAAAATTTCGGCTATCTCAATGTAGCTTTTTTCTTCAAAATAGCGTAATTCGATTAATTTGCGATATCGTGGTTTTAGATTGTTTACAATGTTGCGTATTAACGCTGATTTCTGTTCAAATATTAATTCTTCTTCAGGATCATTTTCAGGATCTTCAATTTGCGATAGTTTTCTGTCTTTATCTTTTGAATCCAAGGTGGACGGTTTGTTGGAGGTGACAATTTGATTTTGTTCTTTTCGTTTCCGTAAAAAGTCGATGCAATTGTTCGAGGCAATTCTGAAAAGCCATGTGCTGAAAGCAAATTTAGGTGAATAGCGATGGATGTTTTTGAAAGCTTTTCCGAATGCTTCAATGGTAAGATCTTCGGCATCGATCGGATTGTTGACCATTTTTAAAAGCATAAAGTAAATTGGATCCCTGTAGCGTTCCCAAAGAGCAGCAAAGGCTTTTTCATCACCTTGTACGGCCCGTTGTACAAGATTGAAATCTTCTTGTGCCTTTTCGGAAAAGTTAGGATTTACTTCCATATATTTTTACGCGGCGATAATTGGTTTAGACCCCAAATCCAGAGATGCAACCATGGCAAAATAAGATCGAATAAAGGAGCAAAGAAAATTAGCTTTTGCTCGTTGAGCTTTTGTAAATTTAGTTTGGTAACCGTCAGAAAAACCAAAAATCTTGCCAAAAAGATACCTACTCCATAGTACATCCATACCGGATTAAATAATAGGGTTAGCGGTAATATCCAACAAATTTCCCGTGTAATTGGTTCTGCAAATAATAAAAATTTGTGTTTTCTTTTATAGATCGAGAATGTTTTAAAATGTCTTCTTTTTTGATAAATCCAACTCTTAAAAGACTTTGGGGCTTCCGATAGAGTATGTGCTTGGGGCGAATAAACAGGGTAACAATTCTGTTTATTCGCAACGGCATTGACAAATAAATCGTCATCCCCTGATTCAATGTGGGCGTGCTTTGCAAAACCTTTTTCTTTATAGTATAGTTCTTTGGTATAGGCAAGGTTTCTTCCGACTCCCATGTAAGGGATTCCTGCTTTTGCCATTCCTAAATATTGTTGGGCTATAAAAAAGGTTTCGTAACGGACGAGTTTGTTTAAAAGCGATTTTTTTCCCGAATACTTTCCATACCCTAAAACTAATTGATAGCCTTGATTGAATGGCTTAACCATTTCTGAAATCCAATGTTCGGAGGCCGGATAGCAATCGGCGTCGGTTAGCAACAAGTGCTCATGTTTTGCTCCCTTAATTGCAATAGTCAGCGCAACTTTTTTCCCATGATGAAACTTGGGATCTTTAGGGATTATTGTGTAGCGAAGATTGGTGTAGTTTTCTAATAGTGTTCTAATTAGTGTTTCCGATTCGTCGGTGCAGGCATCAAGAGCTACGAATACCTCAAAATTGGGATACTTTTGGTTTAGAATTTTGGGAAGGTTTTTCCTGAGATTTTCCTCTTCGTTTCTAGCACAGATAATTACCGAAACCGGAGGTTGGATGTTCCCCTGGAGCGGAGATTCTTTTTGCAGGATACGACTATAAAATAATAGGTAATAAATCCATTGAACCACCACAGCAACTGAGGAAATGACTATAATAAAAATTGCCCAATTGTCTGATAAATAGTTAAATATCTGTTCCACAAAAGTGTTCATTTGTCCTTTTTTTAATAGCGCAATTTTACCAAAGATTTATGAGGTGACAAGCAGAATAAGGAAGTATTTTTGGATTAATTGCGGAATTTATCTAAATTGCCGCCATAAGATCAGAGAGTATGCGTAGGAATTTTCGATTTTTGTCTTTAGCTATAATGCTATTTCTTTTAGCATTACTCTTTTCACGAATTGACTTTTCAACCATTTTAAAATCAAAGAAGCCGAAAGTTAAGTTCAGAACGCTTTCTGAGATCATCGATTCAGACACATTAAGAGTATTGCACGATCACAATGCAATTAACTATTTTAGTTATCGCGGACACGTAATGGGATTTCATTATGATATGGCTACCGAGTTGGCTAAGCATCTTGGAGTGAAAATGAAGGTTATGCTATGCAACAACTTCGACGAGGCGTTTGAATTAGTTAACAAAGGTGAAGTTGATCTAGTAGCCATGAATTTGAGTGTAACTCCCGAGCGATCACAACGAGTCTCATTCACTATACCTTATTCCGTTTCCCGACAAGTTTTGGTTCAACGTAAACCTGCAAATTGGCAACAACTTACACGCAATGAGCTAATGCAGCGTATGATTCGATTCCCCGGCGATTTAGCCCGGAAAGAAATATACGTTCAAGCCGGGACAATTCATGAACAAAGACTAATAAACCTTTGCAAGGAAATTGGCGACACCATTTATGTTAAAATTATTCCGGGCTATTCTACCGAGCAACTTATTTCTATGGTAGCTAATGGAACTATTGACTTCACTGTTTCCGATGAAGATGTTGCCATGTTGAATGAAACTTTTTATGAAAATCTCGACATACAGACACCTTTAAGTGTTCGATACGATTTGGCCTGGGCTGTTGCCAAAGGAAACTCAACGTTGCTTGATACGGTTAACTTATGGCTTGAAACTTTCATTCGTAGTGCTAATTTTAAAGTGCTCTATCAAAAATATTTCCTTTCACCCAAAGCAACGGTCAGGCTATCGAATGAAATGGTTTCGGTGATTGGAGGAAAAATATCACCATTCGATGATATTATAAAGGAGGAGGCACAGACACTAGGTTGGGATTGGCGATTATTAGCCAGCTTAATTTATCAAGAAAGTCGATTCAATCCTTCAGTTGTAAGTTGGACAGGAGCCTTTGGCTTAATGCAATTAATGCCCGAAACAGGACGAGCTTTTGGGGTTTCAGAAAACAGCTCACCCAAAGAACAAATCAGAGCCGGTGTTAGGTTTCTAAAATATCTCGATAAATTTTTCTATGATTATGTCCCCGATTCTTTGGAGCGGATTAAGTTTGTTCTTGCCGCTTACAATGTGGGGCATGGCCATGTTTTAGATGCTATAAGACTTTCTGAAAAATACCAAAAAAATCCTAAAGTTTGGAGACATAACGTTGATAGCTGTTTATTGAAAAAAGCTGATCCTGCTTATTTTCTCGATCCGGTGGTTCGCCATGGATATTGCAGAGGAGAAGAACCCTATTTGTTTGTTAATGAGATTTTTGATCGATATCATCAATATAAAAATCTACTTCCTTGATTGACGATGATATTCAATGGTCTCTTTAAAGATTGATAAATATTTCTCCCGGTTAGCTTTCACCGAGTAATGTTGTAAAACTCGTTGGCGACCGTTCATTCCAATTCTTTTACGGAGCTCTTCGTTATCAATTAATTGCGACAGATATTCAAACCAATCTTCTTCCGAATCAGCCAGAAATCCGTTGAGCCCATGGTCAACGATATCTTTATTTACACCTACCGGCGACATAATGGTAGGAATTTTTAGTGCCATGTATTGAAGACCTTTAAAACCGCACTTCCCACGAGTCCATTCATTGTCGGGTAATGGCATTATCCCAATATCAATTTCGGCCAACTGTTCAATTTCTTGCTTTGGATTCCATCGGAAAAATTTCAGTGGAAGCCCATCAACTTTGGGTTCTAGATCTGCAATAACTAAGAAATCAACCTTGTTTCCGTACTTATCATGGAGCGATTTAAGGACCGGAACAATAGTGTAAAAATGTTTAAGGGTTGTACTCGTCCCTGTCCAACCGATGGTTATTGCGGTTTTATGAGGTTTGTTATGTGGCAACGCCACGTGATAGTCGGTGTCAATGGTAGTAGGAACAATCTCAACCCTAGGATTGTAACGTTTGGCATAGTCAGCAAGATATTGATTTCCGACAATTACCGTTGAAGCCAAACGGCATATATCTGCAGTTTTCGACGGTCGTTTCAGCCATTTTAGTTTCTGATTTCCCGGAGAGGTATCGTTTAACCAAATACTATCGTCAAAATCGAAAATTATAGGAACGTTCCGCAGGCGAAACATTCGTTCAATGATGGTTGTGCCCAACATATGGGCTTCACGATAAATAAAAACTAGATCATATTTTTTACAAAACCAGACATCCTTCAAACGTTTAAAAAAACTCTTTACTACAATCCATATTTTTCGATGCAGGTTGCCAAAACTGTAAAAATAATGATCGTCGGTTTCGGAAAGCAGATTTGAATAGGTTATATCGAAACCATTATCTTTTAGATATGGAATAAAATGTTCACACCGGAAACGTTGTCCGGGAGAACGTCCCATTCTGTGAGGAACAATGTATAAAATTTTATACTTTTTCACAGCGACCGATATATTTCTACATATTTTTTTGCTCCTACTTCGAGTGAGAAAAAAAGGTGCGACAAAGATACAAATGTTTGTGGGTTGAAAGGATAACGTTGGAAAAACCCTTCCCAACTTTGTTTATATTCACTCTCGGTCAGCTTATTAATTTTCAGATATGGAATAGTTTCGTAATAGAGATCGATATCACCAACATTGGCATTGCTAAACACTGGAATCCCCATTCCAAGCAATTCTGCAAGTTTGGTAGGCGATGAAGCTTTTTTGCTGAAAGTTGGCTTTATAAAACTTACCGAAGCATGACACAACGAAAGCAGCGAGGGTAAATCATGGCGACTCGAAGAGGTGATTCTTAAATCATCGGGATTAAGGCTTTGTTTTGAAAATTCGTGAAGAATAATTGAGGAATCTTCTAATGTGATAAACAGAAACACGGCATCCCGACGAAAGTTATATTTTAGAACTTTGAAAAAATGAACCATTTCCGGTAGAAGATACCATGTGCCAATCGATCCCAAATAGCAAAGAACAAACGAATCATTAGGTATATTCAATTTTTCAATCCATTTTTTTTGCAGTTCCGGCGAAACATTCTCACGATTGAAATGAGAAAGATCTGCACAGCATGGAATTACAACAATTTTTTGAGGGTCAGTCATTGGACTAATATGCGTGGATATCTCAGTGGCTCCGGCTTGGGTTAAACTTATAATGCTATCGGCTTGTTTCAAAAAATCTAATTCCTTTTTTTTAAAATACTGAAAAACAGTTTTGTATATAGGTTTTGATAGTTTCCAAACGCCTCCGTCCACTCTTTCGTCAGCCCAAAAACCTCGCATATCAAAAATAAATTTTACCCCAAAACGCTTTTTTAGCCACAAGCCAATAAGCGAGGTTATATAACTTCGGCAATGAATGGCATCAAATGAGATATGTTTATGAAGTGATTTTGCATTCTTTCTCATACGCATTAAATCCCAAAGCGTAGAGATTATTGGTGGAAATTTTGTGTATTTAATGGGGTGCCAATGAATGTCAAATTGTTTTAATCTATTTTCAATAGTTTCTTTCCCTGTTAAATATCGTTCTCTTTTTTCAGCGCTGATAATAAATATTGTGTTTCCTTCTTTAGCCAAATATATTAAATAAGGTATGATTTGCGATTGTCCCAAAGGATCAGTCAATCCATCGTAGCTCAGGTAGAGAATTTTCTTGTGCCCCATGATTGTAGTAAATGCAAGAGGTGCAAAATTAACCAAATCTTCCAAGAGTTTATTTAAACAAATCGATTTATTTGTTGTTTAATTATTTACAAGAATCTAAATATGAAATATTTAAATCATTGAAAAAGGTCGTTTATATTTTTTCTGCAAAGCAATTTCCACGAAAATGAAAGCTTATAAAGAATTAACTCGTGAGGAAAGAAAGGAGTTAGCCCGAAAAGAAATACTAAGGGTAGCAAAGGCTCTTGGAAAAACTCCAACCAAAGCCGATTATCGTAATTTCCCCAATACTGAGATAACCTACGGGCAAATTGTTTACATTTACAAAAAATGGAATCTTGCTATTCGTGATGCAGGTTTAAAAAATAACAAAAACTTTATCAGCTCTATTGAATCACTAAATAAATCCGATTTAATTGAACCGTTCATTGACGTTGCCAACCGGGAGAAAAAGATGCCTACATACAGAGAGTTCTCTCAATATTATAATATTCCACTATCACTGTACATTAAATTCTTCGGTAGCTGGAATAATGTAAAGAATTTTATCTATTCGAAATATAGAGATTCATTGCTTTTTTTACCTCCTCGTTTAGCCATTAAACGAAATCGTCGAACAAAAGCACAAATAGAAGCAGATCGACAAAACGAAAACATGTCGATGAAATAAATCCTAAGCAGTTATTTTTTTTTCATCCATTCCGGATAGTTTCCCAAACACACTGGCATTCAGCTCAAAACCTATCAGGATAATATAAGAATTGAGCCTGACCCAAACTAAAAGTATTATCAAAGTTCCAAGCGAGCCATACAAAGCATTGTAACGACCAAAGTTGTTGATATAATAGCTAAAACCGATCATCATTAGTATGGTTAGAAGGGTAGCTAGGATAGCTCCCGGTGAAAAAAAATGGAAATTCGATTTTTTGGCGGGGGCAAGATAATAAATGGAAGCTATAGAAAAATAAATTAATGAAATTGTAATTATCCATTTTCCAAAAATTAGCAAATAATAGGTAAAGCCGACTTGTAAAATTCTGTGAGCAACCAAAAAATCAAACACATGGGAGCTTGCCGTAGTTAAAATTATAGCTATCGTAACAAACACAAAAAGGAGTACGACCAATAGAAGTGAAACTAATTTCTGTGACCACCAAGGTCTTTTTTCAATAGAATTCACGGTTTCATTAAAAGCGGTAATCATAGTTGAAAAGCCGCTGGTGGCAAAATATAGCGAAGCTAAAATCCCAAAACTTAATAGAGATCTTCTTTGGGTTGAAATAATATCCACAATCGTCGATTCAAGCAGTTCAAATGCAGGTTGAGGCATCATCCCTGCAAGAAATGTAAGTAATTGATCTTGATAATTTTGAATGGGAAGAAAGGGTATGAGGGAAAAAATAAATATGATGCCGGGAAACATCGCTAGAAAAAAATCAAAAGCAATTGCTGATGCTTTTAGAGACAATACTCCCTTAGACAAACCATTAAAAAAACGTTCACCAACATCCCAAAGACTTAAACCGAAAAATCCCCATGGATGAATCTTAGAAAAGATCCTTTTTGTTTTCGTCAGTGCAAATCTTATCAGTAATGGAAACCCCATATAGCTGACTATATAGCTTTAAGACTCAAATCTAATCCTTTCACATTGTGCGTTAACGCTCCAACTGAAATAAAATCCACTCCGCAAAGAGCATATTCACGAATATTTTCAAGCGTAATTCCCCCGGAGCTTTCAACTTCAAAGAATCCATTAACTAATCTTACCGCTTTATGAGTGTTTTCAATCGAAAAATTGTCTAACATAATGCGGTTAATGCCTTCGATTTCTAACACCCTTTTTACGTCATCAAGCGATCGAGTCTCAACCTCGATCGCTAAATTTAGATTATTTCGTTGAAGATATTCCTTTGTTTTGGCAACCGCTTTTTCGATTCCGCCGGCAAAATCAATATGATTATCTTTTATCATAATCATGTCAAACAAACCGTAGCGATGGTTATGTCCACCACCATGAATCACTGCTTCTTTGTCAAAGTAACGTAAACAGGGTGCAGTTTTTCGAGTATCTAAAAGTTTTGCCTTTGTGTCTTTTATTTTGTCAACATATTCTGCTGTTTTTGTTGCAATTCCACTCATGCGCTGCATGAGATTTAAAAGAATCCGCTCCGCTTTTAAAATTGAACGTGCAGGCCCATAGGCTTTAAATACGATGTCGCCAAAATTAACTTTTGAGCCATCGACAATAAAAACTTCAATCTCAATTCGCGGGTCACTATATAAAAGCACACTTCTTGCCACCTCAACTCCCGAAATGATTCCTTTGTCCTTTACCTTTAAACTTACCGCATTTGTTGAATTTTCATCAATACATGCCGTTGATGTGTGATCTCCCAAGTAGCTATCCTCTTGAAAAGATAATTCAATTGCTTTGTTTCGCAAATCTTTGATAAATTGTTGAAAATCAGTCATTGTATTTTTTCAATTTTTAATTGATAAATTTTTAACGATTCTGAGGTTCTTATCGATAAAAATAAAAGTTTAAACTGTTGTTTATTTTTGCAGCAATAATTCACTATATAATATTGAAACTGTAACCCTTCGTTCATTTCTTTAATTGATAATTCCGAAGGCTCATATTTATTAATGAAATCCGATAAAATAGCAATAAATTGACGTTTTGAAACAACATTTTCCTGCCCATCGTACTCAAACTTAATAAAATCATTAAGATAAGATGAGAGAACATCTGCTTCATTCTTTTCAATGGCTTTTTGTATGATATTTATTATGGCTGATTCTTGCGCAAAGGTTGTGTTTAATGTCAAGTTTGTTGCAGAAAGAAAGGCCACAATTACCTTAAATATACCAAACATATTGTCGTTCCTTTGATGCAAAAATATAAAAAAACGGTGGGAGTGTTCTAATTTCTAACACCATAATCATTTTTTTTCAATAATCTCAGACTGAGCTTACATATTTGCTTACCATAATAATAAGTGTGAAAATATGAAAACACTTTTTTTAGTACCTCTATTGAGAACTATTATAAGAAAAATGAAAGTTAGTTTACATAAAATCAATGTATTAAAAAAAAAGAATAAAAAAATCCCCCATAAATTTTGGAGATAAAAAAAATAGTTTCTACTTTTGCACCCGCTTTCGAAGGGGAAACAGGAGGGTTTGAAGATGAAGATTGAGAGCGAGGGAAAAAGTAAAAA
>Ga0116188_1002826_pt1 | contig 13217 bp, 9 predicted proteins | sample AD_JPNTR2_MetaG_FD_89807 | JGI IMG/M metagenome (GOLD analysis project Ga0116188, IMG submission 89807) | Active sludge microbial communities of municipal wastewater-treating anaerobic digesters from Japan - AD_JPNTR2_MetaG | ecosystem: Engineered > Bioreactor > Anaerobic > Digestate | place...
ATCCTGTACCGCAGCCGAATCCTGTACCGCAGCCGAATCCTGTACCGCAGCCGAATCCTGCATCACAGCCGAATCCTGTACCGCAGCCGAATCCTGTACCGCAGCCGAATCCTGTACCGCAGCCGAATCCTGCATCACAGCCGAATCCTGTACCGCAGCCGAATTTTGTGCAGCAGCCAAATCCAAATGCACAGCCGTTCCAACCATTGGGTTGGCTTACAAACGCGCAGGGATTTTTAAATATGCTTCAAAATCTCAACGCGACTCCAAATAAACCGTAATACAAAAAAATGTAACACAATTCACATGGTATGCAACTATGGCTAAAAATAAAAAAAAGTCAGCAACAAATACAGGGAATTCAGGTAAAGGCAACAACACTGGGAATGCGAATACTGGAACTACGCAACCAGGTAGCTCTACGCCCTTATGGTCGAGTATAAACAATGTATTACAAAACTTACCGGCAGGTGCAACGCAACAACAAATCAGTCAGGCTATAGCTAACAAAGTTAGTCCAGCAGCGCCAGCCATACAGGCAATACAAGTGGCGAAAAATGCTAAAAATCAGCCAAATACATCAGGAACGCCACAGGCTGGTTCTGGCGGAGCTGGAATGGGAGTATATAACGATATAGTTCAATATATGGATAAAAATAAACTGAGTTATTTTAGTGGTTCTGTTCCAGATACAGAAAAGCAAAAAATGTTAGATGAGAATTGGAAAGAGCAATACGCTGCTGGCAAACAATGGATAAACGATGTTAATACTAATCTTATCGACAGAGTCAATAGTGAAATGGACAAGCTTAATAAAAAAGCATTGGGTCAAGTAGAAGGAACTGCCGAGCAAAAATGGAAACAGGATGGATTAGGTGAAGCAGATACACTAATAGGAGAAACAGGAACATTAAGTTTAGGGGCACCTAAATACAGTCCGCTTGGCTATATCCCACCAAAACGTGAAATTGCAGATAATAAACACATTCAGCTAACGCGTGAACAAGACAAGCAGCCAAGTGTTCATACTGTTACCAACTTACCCGCCGCAAATCAACAGCGACAACATTTCGGCTATTCTACATTGGGTGCAGATCCGGCCAATAATCAAATCGTTGGTATAGCTACACACAATAAGACACATAACGGTTTAGCTAACTTGTGGCATAGAGCGTTTGACAAAAAAGAATCATTTGAAATACTTGCTGGTGCAGCTAAAGATGCATTGAAAGTAAACTTAAAAAAAGGTTTAAATCCATTATTTATACAGCAGTATAATTTCACAAGCAGAAGTTTTGATCCAAAGGAAAGTAAGTGGATAGAGCAAGAAGAAAATCTTACGTTGCCTCAGGCACTCGAAAAGACAATGGTTGCAGTTTCAGACGCAATGCAAAGCACATGTAGAGTAAACGACAAAGTAGTTGACGATGCGATATTAAAACGAAACGAAAAATTCCCATTTGTTGTCGATGCCAAAGGTAATACATACATCAACAAATATTATTTAAGTAATCCGGGTAATCGCGATCAATTGCAAAAAATCGCATCTTTAGCTATTAGTAACTTAATGGGACAACATACTACAGAAGGTTTGAAGCACATGTCAGATGCAATGACGACGAACAACGCAGCAATAACAAGCCAAATAGTGAAAGAGAACCTCAATCCAAGCACTGGACTTGTAGCTGGAGAAGAACATTATATAATCACAGACGTATTGATGACATCGTTAGCCGAAGCACTAACACGGAACCGTAATGGAAAATTAACAATTATGTCTACAACTTTATAATTTGGGGGGATGGAATGGCTGTAAGAAGACTTGACCCTGAAATAGTAAAACCACCAGAGCCGTATAAGCCAATGCCATCGCCATATGGGTGGGAACCACCATATCAGGGTGATGAACCTATTTGGGATGTAATTAGCGAGGGCTTAGACAAAAAGAATAAAAAAAAGCTTGCAAAGAAACAGCCAACTCTACAAAAAAAGGAGGAACCGGATCCGCGTTCTTGGTGGGAGAAGTTATACAAACCAGACCCAAGAGAAGTCAAGAAAAATATCTCTAAAATCAAAGAAGGTATGCAAAAAGATTTGCAGGTCGGCTTAGATCCACAAAAGGCGTTACGGTATAGATATGCAACGCCAACTGATTTTACTCCAGACAAGGTTGGCATCGGAATTAAATATGGGAAATTAGTAGTTGAAGGAGACAAGATATACAGAACAAGAGAATTTAACGGGAACGTTGAACCTGAAATATTGCCTATTGCCGTAATAAATAACAAGGGCAACATTCAGGTATTTCAATATAAAGGTGTAGATAGAAACAAATTTGACCAATACACTTCAAAATCAAGAACAGAATTAGCAAAAAATTGGAAAAGCGATGCTTTCGAAGCGTTTAATCAAGGACTTGAAAGAAGTGTGTTAGCACCGCTAACAACTGTAAACAATATTTTTGGTGATAAATCTATAAGATACGAAGCAACGCATACGCCATTCCTAACACATGCTAAATCAAAGCAATATGAAGATTACAGAACAGCTGGCGAAATCGTTGGTGAGATAGGGAAGGCTGTTGTTCCATTGAGTGTTGCTGGGAAATTTAAGTTAGGCGCACGAATATTGGATAAAGCATGGAAGGTTGGTTTAGCTACAAGTGCGATTCAGGAAGTGCCACAATTAGCAAAAACGTTGCACGATGATGAAATGCAACCATTCGGAGCGGTAATGTCCTCCACTCTGAATACTGCTGCCAACATCGCCGGTGTTAAAAGTGGTATGAAAGCAGCCGAAGCGATGCATAAAGCAATCGATGCAGGTAACCGCATACGTGGTGTAGCGAAAACTGTTGGAAAAGAAGTGGCGAGACAAACAGCCATAGCTGCTATGCCAACGGCACATTCACAATTTTCTGCTATGGCATCGAAGCAGCAGTTTGCGAAGGAAATGAACAAGCAAGGTTTTGACTATGAAGCGTATAATGATTTTCTTAAAGAATATTTAGCGAATATGGGCACTGTTGGTGCCGTCAATATCATTACAGAAGTAATGGGTATAGGTGGTGCATATCGCGCGAAACAAGCGAAAGAGACAGGAGTGCCATTACGAAATGTTGTGTCCCGGTTTTTTGCTCCGGGAGCCGAGCGAGTTGATGATTTCGCGACTCTTAGCACTCACAGATTAGGTGGGGATATTCCTACAAAAGAATGGATTGATAAAACTATTACAGAGGCTAAACAGGGTGATGTAATTCGCAAGCCAAAAGATGAACAAAGATTGCGTAAAATTCTCGAATTCCAAAAGCAGAAAATGGGTGGCGACGCAGAGGATCATCTCATTAATCATTTTAACGATAGCAAAGATAATGTGTTTACAAGTCAGGATGTCGAGACCGCTATAAAAGATGCGTATGAAAAAGGAATTATAAAATCTCCTGAGGATGAGAAATCTTTATATACGTTATATAGAAGACATATATCAAATCCGGAGGAGACGTATAATTATATAGAAAACCTTATTAAGCGTGGCTACACAAAAGAGGATATATTAAATTTATACGACCAAAAATATACGGCAGAATCAGGTACAAAAAATAAAAAGATTCTTGGTTTCATCAATCCAGAGTTACTAACTGCTACTAAGGCTAAAAAGAACGAAATGCGTCAGGCAACAAGAGATGCGGTGGAACGCATTTATCATCAAATTGAAGAAAACATAGCAGGTCAGGAATCAACAGATGTAGTTAAGTCAGCAACGGTTCCGGATAGAAAATTGACGTTCGAAGATTTAGATGAGTTTTACAATACATATGCAAATCAGTATCGTGATGCTCGTATAGACCAACATCTTGATCGGAGAGTTTCTAATGCTCGCAATAAAGCAAATACTATATTAAATTTATACTACAAAATAACCGGTGAACAACCGTTTGGTAAATCGTATTCTGAAATTATAGATAGAGTAGGCAAGCATTTAAACGGTGAAGAGCCATCACAAACAATCACAAAAGATCCGGGACTAAACATTTTAGACGCCAAACAGCAGGGAGATGTTGTTAGCGAGCTTGCTGGTTTAGGAGACATGCAATACGTTGTAAAGAATATGCTTGATGAGTTAGATGAGCAATCTTTGCAGCGTGGTGTCGTGTATTCCGATTCTAAGTATAACGCGAAATGGTCAAAGATACTTGGCAGCAAGTCTTCTGTCGATTTCGCAAAAATGGGGAGCAATACAGAACGTGCGAAAGCCATAGCGACGCAATTAAACGGCAAAATTACTTATGGAGAATTAGTCGATAAATTATCGAATGAATTCGGTTTAATGATTAACAAGGATGATTTGCACCGTCGTCTTGGTGTTGTAGAAGACCCTGCGCTTAAAGGAGCTACAAAAGGAGAACCAATAGGTGAAGAAACAGCGACAGAGCAATTAAACAATTTACCATCAAACACAACACAAGAGACAAAAACTGCGACAGCAAGTAAACGGACGAAGAAGACCGATAGACTATCAAAGAAATCACAAGAAATCACAACAGTTGAGCAGACTGCGAAGGCATTGCCAGCGCCAGAAGAAACAAAACAGGACGACCCAAATGTGATTGCAGTGGAAGATGCTTTTATGAAAGCAAAAATAAAGCAATTAGTAAAGCAAAAGGATATAAAAAACATAGACCCTGAAACAGCGAAAATGGTGTCGTCGCATCCAGAGGTTGCATATGTATTTATGAGTAAAACGAAACAAATAGAATCCGCAAAAGATGTAGTAGCCCAATTAGCAAAAGACGAGTTTATTAATCTCGAGAATGCGATAAAGAATGGTGAGATAACAGATCCAAACACGCAAAAGATTGTAAATGATATTCGCTTCTACGCAAAGAATGATGATAGATTGCAGGATGCGTTTCGCAAGTATTTAGATGGCAACAGACGTTTACCAAAAACGATTAAGGGCAAAATCGAAACACTATTAAATAATGAGTTATCAAACGTTAAAGAATCGTATCATCAAGCAATTAACGATTTATATGATGATACAGCGGATTTGATACATAAACATTTGACTGGTAAAATTATTGATGATATAAAGGCTGATGAAACTTCAACACAAACTGTCGATAGTGAACAGCAACAATTAAGTACCAATGAAAATGTTAGCGCTATAAATGAACAAAACAATCTGGATGCCACAACAGAACCGCAGACTTCACAATCTGTTGCAGAGTCGCCAGCAGTAAAAGAGTTGCCACCAACTGAAACAGTGCCAGAAGGTGAAATAAAAAAAAAAGAATACGGCGAATCACAAAAAAGTGATACGCAAGAAGGGGCGATAAGCAACCAGGAAGAAGCTGTAAATACAGGTCATTCCGCCATAAAAGGAATAGAACCCATCGCGTCGCAACAACAACCACCAGCAGTCATAGAGGAACCAACGACTGCTGGTGCCACTGATGCTCAGCAACCGGAGCAAGCCATACAACAAACCGAAGTTACCGCAAACGAGCAGGAAACGCCAAGTATTACACCAGAGCATGAAACTGAAATGCAAAACGCTTTCGCACTAATTGACAATGTGTCAAATACTATCAATGAGATAGATAATTTATTAAAAGATAACGGCATAGATTTTAGCGAGGCAACGACCAAACCGAAAAAACGGAAATCTAAAACCGAAACTAACGAAGAACAAGTGGAAGCGCCGCAACAATCAAGACGTGGCAATCAAGGCAAAGAACGCGTATCAAAAGAACAGTTCGATTTAGAAGCTGAAGTAAACAAACTAAACTCCGAAATATTACAGCTTGAAGATGCGATGTCTAAAACAAAAGACAGCAAGCATTCTAAACGGTTACGTAAACAAATTTTTGATAAGAAAGAGCGTATAAGATTTTTAAAACAACAGTTAAAATCAAAGGGTTATAATAGTCCGGCGCAAATAAAAGAAAACGTAATTAATAAACTTGATGATTGGATTAGTAGAAATGAACGCTATGAGGATGATTATGTTAGTGTTTGGAAAGATGGAGACAAATTAAAAGTTACATTTAAGACAACTGTTAAGTCGCCGCAGTTATCTAACTTTGCAAATACATTTGGGCTTAACGATAAAGAATTAAGTAAAGTTTTCTTTGGTGTAAGTAAGGATAAGGCAATAACGAGGGGTCTCACAGCTACATTTGCCGTCCCACAATCTAACGCAATAAAAGCAAGCTTGAAAAGTTTTAGCGACGAAATTGCTGGTATCGGTTTATTGATGTATAGTGGCAATCAACAAAACGACGATGAAGAAATAAAAGAAGGTAATATATTAAGCACATTGGCTGCAGTTGCTGGGACAGCTTTGGTTATGCGTGGTGCAGCAAGATATGCTCAAACGAAGCCAAATAGCAAGATCGCCAAATTGATGGAGCGTCTTGGTGTATCTAAAATGTTTATTGACCAGCCAATACCAAACGACAAAGTATTTGAACGATACAAAGCTGATATGTTGCGTAAAGCAGAAAATCCAAGTGAACAACAAAAATTAATTAATAAATATAACCAATACGAAGTAGCTGGAAAGGATACGGAAGAATCTACGATTTCATTGTTTCGCTCCCTTAACCATATACAAAGTGATGCCGAACCTGTAATTGAGTTGAAGTCAGCATTCTACAATGGCAAAACAAAAGCCAATGAAGCTTTGCAAGAAATAAGAAATGCTCAGGACTCTTATACTTCCGCTTTGGATCATTTTTATCGTCTTTATGCAGAAAAAGTAGGAGATAAATCAAAGAGTGAATTACAGGAAATATTAATTAAAACGAACGATGATTTATTTTCGGATGCTATTAATATTAAAAAGAATTTAAATCCAGAAGAATCGCGCATAAGGTTAAGCGAATTAAATACATCAGAATATTTAAAGAATAAAATGAAGGCTAACGGAATTGCAGATTCAATGCTTGACGATGCCGTTGTTGTTTACAGACAACAGCGTGAAGTAATCGAAGCAATCACGCAACATCAAGCCAAAGCAAATTTATTACAGAAATATGGATACACATTTAAAGAATCCGAACAAATCACAGAAAAAATAAATCAAGAATTATCAGCTGTTCAACTTGAAGCTAACGATATACGTGCTCAAATAGCAGAGCGTATAGAAGCAATAAAACAAACAGAGGCATATCAAAAATTAATCGATACAAAAAATAAGGCGTCAGGACGCATATTAAGAGATTTGCGTGCTGCCGAAAAAATATTGAGTAACGATAAAGAGCTTGCAGTATTAAACGCCCGTCTATCTATAACAAAGAAGAAGCTTGACAACTTCAAAAATGAACTGTCTGCAATAGATGAGCACACCAAGTTTGTGTTGATGTCATCACAAATGCACTACATGCCTGAACGTTGGACTTATCAACGTAGTAAAGGAGATTATGGTTTATCAATTTATATGATAGATTCAAATGGAAAGCGTTTATCATCTTACGACGACAAAGTTAATCTGTTTAAATTCTTTAAAGATACAAAGGAGCGTAATACTTATTTAAATGATTGGTTAGAAAAGCACAATGCTAAACCTCTGGATTCTCCTGACTATCCAAACGTATGGGAAATCGAATATACAGATGTCGATGGCAACAAGATAAAAGGGCGCGTAAAAGTAAAAGAAGACTTAAATGTTCGAACTATCGAAATGCTTGTGGCGCAAACTACATCTGCGATGCGAAGACGCTTCTTTGCTTTATTAAGAAAAACCGCTGATTACAATATAAACAAAAAAGAATTAATCGAAGAATTAAGCAAATTAAAAAGCGAAATACCCGCAGACGAGTCTGTTCCATCAAGTGAATTTGATGAAGGCACCACAAAAACAATCAATGACACGATAGAGGCGTTAGAAAAATTGAACACGCAAAATATCGACTCGCAAGTCTTAAAAGATATATTCGCGTATGTCTTGAAGCCAAGATCAAAGAGTTTAATCGAAACTAAAAACACTCGTGGATATAAAGATGAAGACGATAGGTGGATTGATTTGTGGGATGCTGGTATACAACGCATGGTTAATCGCATATCAACACAATACGCAAATGGCAGTTTAAAAAATGCTGTTGAGAAACAGATATTAGAAACAAAGACACTTGGGATTAATAATACATACACTGAATTTCTTGATGGATTGCATGGTGATTTACTGTTTTCGCCAGCGAGTAAATCATTTGCAGACAAAGTATTGTCGCCAAAATTTAAACGCGCTTGGCAGGTAACAGAAAGCATAATGACTGCTGGTGCATTAGGTTGGAATACATTATCTGGTATTAAAAACAAATTGGGTGGTTTTACTACTGCCAGCATACAATTGGTGCGCAAATTTGGTATTAACAATTTACCTAAAATAGTAAAAAGCATGGTAACTGCTCCACGCGGTGAATTGAAATTTTTACGCAACATACAGTCGGATAATATATACGGAAATATACTTGATGACATTCGCAAAACAATTATTGAAGACGGTATTCCAGAAACAACAGCCGTCAAGTCGTTGGACGATGAATATAGTAATTTAATGGGTAAGGTGTCGAAGGTTAAGGACAAACTATATGCATTAATGCGTCTAACAGAGATATCTAATCGTTATGAAACGGCAATGGGTTTTGCGCAGGTGTACGCTGATATAAATCCATTCGAAAAGTCTGGTTTAACTAAGGACGAGTACATATCACAGGTTGCAAAGAAGGCAGCTATCTTTGTTGGAGAGACGCAAGGTATGTTTGATTTTATATACAGAACTCCTGTTGAAAAGTTTGTTATAAAGGAGGTGCCATTTTTAGGAAGATCATTTTTAACACTTGTATCGCCGACTATAAATCATCTCGCGTTAGTTAGTAATATGTATAAGCATGCCATCAAAGCAAGTGATAGTACTGCGAAAAGAAATGCGGTTGCTGGCGTATTATCTCAGGTTGTGGTTGCATCGATGTTGGGTGGCGTCGAGTTTGTAGTAGGGCTATGCGATGCATTAAAAGTAAATGATATATTAAGTGGTGGTGATGAAAAGGCTATCGACAAGTTAGATGGCGATTTGAGAGAGGCGCTTTACGATGCTGGTTTCAGTAACGAGACGATAGATAAGATAGTAAAGTCTGCACGTTATGGGATAAAATCAGCGTTGCTGGATGTAGATTTACATATGGATATATCAGCGTACGAACTATTAACTCCATTTATGATGAGAGCTATTGCGGAAACATTCGCTACTGATATTCCTAATATTTTAGAAAATGGTGCGGATGGATTACTCGATGTGTTATCTAAACGTTTTGTTGCATTGGGTCGTGCTGTCAAAGCAGGGCGACAATATGCGGTAGGCATGACTATGGATAAAAAAGGCAACCCAACCGGTGAAGAGTATGACTTTGGCACAATGGTAAAAGAAGGATTATTTGGAGAATCGTTGCATAATCGTTACTCGCGTTTAGCATCAAATTCTGCTAACTTAGCTTATTTAAATTCAGGTGGAAAGCGTAAATTTGTAAACGAGTTATTAAGTGGCGTAAACAAACAGGAATACGAGAGTAGCGACATTGACGAAGCGATAACAGTGATATTGCAGGATGAGAAACTAATAGATGATTTTTACTATAAATACAATAATGTGATTAAATCTGACGATGTAAAGGAATCCATTGATCACAACAAAGAGTTATTAGATAACTTCATCAAGTCAAATTTAAAAGAAATTTATGGATTAATGACACGAGATGATACAGGCGTAACCGGCGCAAAAGCATTTGCGAGGAAAAAGGCATCGCTATATAATTACATAGAAGATTACATATTATCATCCAAGAGAACAGAATTAGCAAATGAAATGTTTAATAGGTCAGGATTTGATGTGGAGTTCCCATCAAAAGTAGAAGACTACGACCAGCTTGATTTATCTGAGTATTTACCAGATGGAACCATGTTGATGAATTATCCGGAACAAGATAGACCATTTTATTATGCATTGTATAAATTATACAGCAAACAAAAGAAGGAGGAAGAATGAAAGATCTTGTAGTGCTTGATGGGCTTGCAGAGGCGCTCATCTTGGAAAAGCAAAGCTACATTAAAAAACTGCTTACGTATTTTTTGATAGGTAAAGCTGTAAACGAATCGCGCTCACATTTAAACGTTCCGCAATTAGCGGATATGATTGGCTGTCAGGTGAATACCTTGCAGCTATGTAAACGTATCGCAACATACTTTAAAAATGATGTTGTGGCGTTTAAACATTTCATTGAGGCGAATCCTAACATTCGTTCACTTACAGCAATAAAGAAGGCGTTATTTAACGAGAGTCCAAAGACAAGTGATGCAACGATAGCATTAAACAATGCATTGAGAAATATTATCAACACAGCCAACAGTTTAGGTTTTGATGACCGTGCGGAACTAATAAAAAAAACAAATAAGTCGCTCAATCATTTTCGCAGTAAATTACCCGATAGTTTATTAATAGGAGATACGAATTACATTAAATATAATGAATGCGTATTTTGCGGAGCTTATCCACCACCAGAAGAAGGATTTACATTAAAGTTTCTTGATGAGTTTGGATTTGAGAGGGTTGCTCTACCGATATGCAACGAGTGCATTAAAAATGAAATAGAAGAACCAGACTGGAAATTAGTCGCGAAACTATATTGTGGATATGCAGTGGAGTTAGATAATGCGTTCGAAAACATTTACAAATGATATTGCGAAGCGACAATTTAGATTGGCATTACATCCTGTTGTTACACCATACATAAAGATTATTCGCAAGTGGTTTTTTTTAAAGTTCGGTGTAGCAATTTCGAAGAAGCATGCTGTTGCTTTGGCAATCGCATCCATCGATGTTATATATCCAATGAGATTGACCAGAATATCGCAGCGGTTACGTTTGATGAGCGAAGACCCGATATACATCACATTAGATAATACATCATTGTTTTTATATAATAAATTAAAATACATAGCAGACTTATTGCCATTTTCAAGCAGGAAACTCGTCGCAACAGCTTTTGTTGTATTATTTGCTTTACATGTAAAACGCGAAACAAGTAAGCTAAAAATCAAAACACTGAGAATATATACAGACGACGTTAAAGATAAACTCGTAAAACGTTACTCTGACATTTTGCATAATAGGGTTAAAAATTAAATTTAATTCACAAATCAAATTTAGTTTTGAAATTGTAATTTTAAATTTTATATTCGCAACAAATCATTGCGTTTATTTCTATTGATTAACTACGGAGGTTTTATGGTGTCGCCAAACAGTATTAATTCAGAGTTTATACTTCGTATTAGGAGGATAATTCCATTAAAGTTTTTTGCTAATAAGATTGGAGTAAAGACGCAAACATTTTATCACAGGTTATATCGCAAATCGAAAATGAACAAATTAGAGATGAATGCGATAGCGGAACTTATCAATCAACTTATTCGCATAGGCGCTATTGACCAGCAAGAATTAGAGCGGTACATCAAAACTAACGAGAAGGAGCAATAAGTAAATGAATAGCGTTTATATAATAGGCAAGGTATCTGGTTTGGATAGAGAGTATGTAGAAAAGAAATTTGCTAACGTAGAAGAGCATTTAGCGAAGCATTTCAAGACTGTTGTCAATCCAACAAAGTTAGTTCCCGCAGATACGGATTGGGAGACAGCGATGAAAATGTGTATCAAAGGTATGCTTGATTGCGACGCTGTTTATGTTATGAATGATGTAAGTTCATCTATTGGTGGGTTATTGGAATTGCATATAGCGCGTGCCTTAAAGATACCATTGTATCTTGAAGGCGACGTATAGAAATAAAAATAATGTATTATTTAAAACAATTTAAAGAGGTTCATATGTATATGAAAAGTTATTTAAAGTGCGATGCAGTGCTCACATCATTAGATGTGCCGTCAAAATTACATCCACGCCAGCCAAATATGATATGCAACATCGATATGGCAGAGAGGGTAACCGAGAATGCTTACAGCGAATTAAGAAATGCTCTCGCTATAGCCGATGTTACGCTCGATGCATTCTTTGAGCAGTATATAGATGCGGAAACGTTTTTGCAGCATATATTGCCACACTGTATGCGAGCCATTACTTCAGTAAGAAGACTAAGCGCGTCAGCATACAGATTGCTATGCGACTTCTGGGAGGCAGTCGAGTGGGGAAAAATCGAGGCGATGAATGCAGATAAAATAGATAGCAACGACGACGTCAGCTATCCACTAATAAAGCATCATCGACAAGATGACTGGAAGAGTCTAAAATTCCAGCGTAGCGTTTGGATAGAATACGAAACGAAAATCTTAGGTATAGTTTTATGGTGCAAAAAACTTGGAGCGACAACGAGCGATCAGTTCACAGATGATAAAATCGAAGAGATAGAAAATCATCTATTGTGGCTTAAAGAGCTTGGAGAGGATTTATATAATTACTGCATTAGGTTAATCATTGATGTGGAGCTTGCTTTACACTGGGCTAACAACGAAGCTGTATATCACGATACGTTAGTAAGCAAATAAAAATAATTTCAATAATATTTACAAAGGTCTAACATGCATAAAAGGGAACCTGTAAAGAACACTTGTCCTTTGATTGACAAGTGTATTCAACAGATTAAATCTGTTATTGATAAAAGTGTAGATGTTTCGTACAGCAGAGATGTTGATACGATGGAAGAATGGATTTCAGATACTATATGGTTAATGGATAAAATTATTGAAACATTAGAAGAGTTGCGGGACAGCAATTCTAAACTTAGGGATTGGGGATGCAGTGAAGCATCCCGTGTAGATGAATTAATTGAAAAAGTAGATGAATTAGAAGAAAAAATTGAAAAATTAGAAGAAAAAATTTATGAACTAAAAGGAGAAAAAAAATGAAAAAAACATTTGTTTTGGATTTGGCGAACGAAAACGTTGACTTTTTAAAAAAGTTAGCAAAAGAGAATTGGCGTTCTGTATCGGCACAGTTGAGCATTTTGGCGAACGATGTGCTTGAAAAAGAACGTAAAAAGGTAAAGGACGACCAAAAAGAACAAAAACAACAGGAAGTGGTGGAACAATGATACGAACAAGTGTAACGAAATTAGACGCCCTGCACCTTTACCAGCAGGGCGTAATAGAGTTAGATGATTTAATTAAACGCTTGCGTGGCGAAACAGTCGAAACGGAAGCGATGCAATTCG
>Ga0116188_1002831_pt1 | contig 13204 bp, 10 predicted proteins | sample AD_JPNTR2_MetaG_FD_89807 | JGI IMG/M metagenome (GOLD analysis project Ga0116188, IMG submission 89807) | Active sludge microbial communities of municipal wastewater-treating anaerobic digesters from Japan - AD_JPNTR2_MetaG | ecosystem: Engineered > Bioreactor > Anaerobic > Digestate | place...
AATACCTGCCAGCGTCAAGGCAATTCCCGTTATTGCAATCGGAATATAGATGTGATCTGCGATGCTTACCACAAACCTATCAATTGTAGAAAGTACAACATATATCAGCACCCCTGCTGATGTGATGAGACTCGGGTTCTTCTTCACTGCTGCTTCACCTTCACCAACTGCATTATTTACGCACAAACCAAGGAATCTGCCGCTTCAGTACAGCAGAATTGTCTTGGGCGTGAAATGACCCCTGCCTGCAGCTGCAATGAGTCTCAACGCTCGGTGGGTCTCATCTGCCTAAGCAGGCATCAACAGGCTATTTTCAACAATCTCTCATCAAGCTCCGCATCACCTGTCCATTGAAAGAGCGACAGCAACTCTAGCGTCTGCCGTATCTTGTCTTCATCCTTCCAGTCAATGTGGCCGAACATTTCGTTGAACTCTCTTGCTATATTACTCAATGGATCCATTTCCAGTTCAGGCATGGCACCGCTAACCTAGAGTAAGCAACGCATCAGAATGACTGCTATGCATGGACATGATCATAGATTTCCCGATAAAGCGTTTGCCGAACTAGATATTGGAACTCCTCATTATCGAAATACTCAGCCACCATGTCATTGTTCTTATCCATACGGTTCATGACCAAGTCATCCACCAACCGTTTAGCAATATAGGTGAAGTTCTCCAGGGTGTTAACTTGGGCCGCTTCTTGTATGGTAGGGTCTTGAACTGCATCTTCCGTAATGGACTCCCAGAACAGCCGATCTGACTCCGTTAGCCTAGTCCCAAATCGCTCATTCAATGTCCGAATCAGTTCAGATAGTGGCGCTTCCTCCTCGTGCGCCTGCCCTGTCCCTACAGCTGTAGGTCCAGATACTTCACCATCACCTCCGGGTTCTAAAGTAATCCTCCCCTCTTGGATCTTCTCCAAACGATAGTAACGCATATCCACATCGTCACTAAAATCGTACTCCGGCCCGTAGTCTAGCTTCGGCAGCTTTGCGAGTAGAAAGCGTATGTAGGTATAAAGCTTCTCCAGATCAGAGTCTTGAAAGGGGATAATCTGGGCCAAAAAGGCATATAAACGCTTGTAGGCACCAGCCGCATCTCGAAATTCCCGCTGGGCCTCGCCGTCGAGCTTTCGGAACCGCTGTACTGCCGGATCGATAATGGAATTGAGCTTACCGTGGTCCTGCTTCGTCAAGGTTTTCTTAGGCCTGAAAAAGACCTTGCAGAATTCCTCTACTTCAGCATCACAGAAGACTTGGTATGACTCTAGTTTGGCTTGTAATTCATACAGTTGCCTATAGTCCACCCTGTCCCCCACTAGAGTTTTCTCATAGTAAGGTTGAAAAGCAGCTTGGATATCCTCGGGATCATTCACAAAGTCCAAGATAAATGTATCTTTTTTCCACGGGTGCTTGCGGTTGAGCCTAGAGAGAGTCTGCACTGCATGGACCCCTGAGAGCTTCTTATCTACGTACATTGTGTGTAAAAGAGGCTGATCAAAGCCTGTTTGGAATTTTTCTGCCACAATCAGCACATGGTATTTGTCCGTATCGAACTGCGTCCTTAGCTCATCCTCCCTGATACCGCCATTCATCTGGACTTCAGTATACTCTACACTGGGGTTATCCGGATCGATCACGGTGCCGGAGAAAGCCACCAGGGTACGAATGTGATCATAGCCATGTTCCTTAATGTAATTATCAAAGGCTTGTTTGTAACGAACAGCATGAAGGCGGGAGGATGTGACTACCATGGCTTTAGCCTTGCCACCAATCTTATGCCGGGTAAAGGTGTTGAAGTGTTCCACGATGACTTCGGTCTTCTGGGCAATATTGTACGGATGGAGACTGACAAAGCGAGCCAGGGCCCGAGATGCCTTTCGCTTATCAACGTTCGGGTCCTCTTCGATAGACTTGATCAGCTTGAAATATGTCTTGTAGGTGGTGTAATGCTCTAGTACATCCAATATGAAGTCTTCTTCGATAGCCTGGCGCATGGAGTACAGATGAAATGGTTCTGGAATCCCGTCTTCGTTCTCCTGACCGAATACTTCTAGGGTCTTGTATTTTGGCGTTGCTGTGAACGCAAAGAAGCTGATATTCTCCTGGCTTCCACGCTTAGCCATGGTGCGCAGGATTTCTTCTTCATAGTCAGCCATGCCTTCCTCTTCTGCCTTTCGCCGGGCCTCTGCCACTAGTAATGCTCCAGCTAAGGTTCCCTTGAGTTCTGTCGCTGTTTCGCCACCTTGAGAGCTATGGGCTTCATCAATGATCACAGCGTAGCGTTTGGTCTCTAGAATCCCGATTCGCTCAGTGACATAGGGGAATTTTTGCAAGGTAGTGACGATAATAGGTACACCCTTTTTCAAGGCATTGGCTAACTGCATAGAGTCCTGGTCGATTTTTTCGACCACGCCCGCCTTATGTTCGAATTGGTAGATAGTATCCTGTAGCTGCTGATCTAGGACCCTGCGGTCAGTAACGACCACCACAGAATGGAAGATCTTCTCATCCTGGTCATCGTGGAGGCTGCTCAATTGATGCGCAAGCCAAGCAATACTATTGCTCTTGCCACTGCCAGCTGAGTGCTGGATAAGATAATTCTTCCCTACACCTACAGCCTTAGCGTCTTGGACTAGTTTGCGCACAACATCTAGTTGGTGGTAGCGAGGGAATATCATCGTTTTCCTCTTCACCCGCTTGCCACCTACTTGCTTTTCGCTGACTTCAAGGTGCATGTATTTAGCCAGGATCTCCATAAGGCTGTCCTTCTGCCAGATCTCCTCCCACAGGTAAGCAGTCTTATGTCCATGGGGATTTACCGGGTTGCCTGCTCCGGTGCCATCACCTTTGTTGAATGGCAGAAAGACCGTATTCGTACCCTCTAGCTTGGTAGTCATATAGACCAGGTCTGGATCAACGGCAAAGTGCACTAGGGTACGCTTGCCAAACTGAAACATCAAATCCCTAGGGTCTCTATCGTGCTTATATTGATAAATGGCATCTGTCCTCGTCTGCCCGGTCATATGGTTCTTCAATTCAGCCGTGATAATGGGGATGCCATTAAGGCTTAGGACCATATCTAAGGTCTTAGTATGGTGTTTGGCATAACGTACCTGCCTTGTCACACTTAAGATATTGGCTTCATACAACCGCTCGGTTTCGGGATTCAATCCACTGGCTGGAGCAAAGTAAGCGGTCCTAAAGGTCTTGCCAAAGCACTTGAAACCGTGGCGCAGCACCTTCAGGCAGCCTTCGTGCTCAGAGTCAAGGGCACGACAGAGATCATCTAGCAGCGTCTCGGCTGCTTTGTCCTTACGAAGCCTAACAAGGTACTGCCACTCCTCAGGCTGTGTTGTCTGAATGAACTGCAAAAAAATCTCTGTATCCAGACACAATCCGGGATCAAAAGTCTTTGTGGTACGTTTCTGATAGCCTCCGTAAGTCAGCAGATGCTCTTCGATGCCAGCCTCAAAGGCCGTCTCTGTGTACTGTCCAGCCATGATCACATCACCTCTTCACGTACGTCGATCTGCCCAGTAACAGCGGCGGAAATAAGGGCGGAGCGGTATTCTTGGAGGAGCTCGATGGAGTGCTGGATTTTGTCTTTCAAAGTGTCGATACGAGCAGTTTCGCGGTCGAGGAAGAAGGCAATACTCCGTTGTTCATCCCTAGTTGGGTAGGCGATTAGCTCATCAAGATACAACTCAGCATCAAGGTTTTGAATTCCCGTAGTTTGCTTAATGGAGCGAGTGTTAACTTTGGCTTGGTACAGATGATAATGAACATAGACCAAGAACCTTGAATCGAAGGTGTTCTTAGGTATGATACGTGCTATGAAGTTTGAGCAAGCCGCTCTCGCAGAAAACGGAAACCACACAACAGCCCCTACAGGCTGAAGCTCACCACCTCCAGACTTTTCAATAAGCAAATCATATGGTCTCAATAGACGGCTACTTAGTTGATGTTGGGGAGCCGAACGCTTTGTCTGTTGCTCTGGAGAAACACTTAGCCCAATGCGGTCAAAATCAGCTACCCTCACGCACCAATAATCGGAGCTTCCTTCAGGTTCGTCGCCCCATATACCATTCATTATGCCATTGACGGTTTGCTTTAGCCGACCCAAATCCCAATGCTCCGGCACTTCGCCCAACCACTCCACGCCCGAGTCCTTCATCTTAACATTCGGATCAAGACCATTGGTTACGGCCTGGGTTATCAGAGCGATGCGCTTTTCATCGAGCAGTTCCATTTGACGCCGCTTCTTGTCGATTAACGTATCAATGTAGCTTGTTTTGCAGTCCAGAAATTCAGCAATCCTATGTTGTTTTCCCCTTGGAGGAAGAACCAGTGGGAGATCCCCTAACGTGCTCGAATTTATAGCTGGATAGCTTACTCCTACGGAGAATCTCATTATTGATTCTATAAACGGTTGAGAGCGCAGGGCATAAGCTGCAAAGGTGGATTTGAATTTGTCATCTACAGGGCGAACCACGGCAAACCCCGTTGAAACAACCAGATTGTTTTCCGGATTAACTATAGGTGCAATCGCCCGGAGGTATGTTCTCACAGTAGAAACGATCACATCACCGTGCTTAACGAGTCTCCGGGCTCGAGAAGGTGCCTCCTCAAAGGTTAGTTCCTGTTTCCGCAGGATGCCCTGGGCTTCATCTACACTTGATATGTCTACATAGAGCATCCTGAATTGGTCATCGGTGTCTTCAGGTAACGTATCATCATTGATCGATGACACCCTCTTAAGAGGCTTCACTTCCCAATCCACCGGAATAGCCTCGAGCCATTCCACGCCCGACTTCTTATATGCTGGATATCGTTTCCACCTCATAGTCTCATCTCCTCCAGCATATCAGCGATCTCCTCTTCAACCTGCCTTAGGTCAGCCTCGATTTCATCCAAGGGACGGGGAGGCTCATATTGATAAAAGTACCGATTGAAATTAATCTCATAGCCTACCTTGGTTTTGTCTTCATCCACCCAGGCATCGGGCACAAATGGTAGCACTTCCCTGGCCATATAGGAGTGTATATCTTCGCTTAACGGTACGTTCTCATAGTCTCGCAGCTCAGAATCGGGCTCTGGGTTCCCTTTCTTGTCTACACAGATGTCTGCCGTCTCGTCTCGCTCAGAGAGTGCCATGAGAATCGCTCTGAATCGTCCGGCAGGCTCTTTGATGCCAGCCTTTCTCATGGCTTTTGCCCACTGGTCCCTGTTTTTCACTAAACCTAGAGGACGAAGAGACTCCAGGGCCTCTAGAATTTGCTCCTGTTTTTTCTTTCCCTCAGCTATTTCTCTGGCTGCCTCTTCCCTATTCTTGCGCTTTCTTGATTGGGCTAGCGACTGGAACTGCCTTGTTTCCTTAACACGCTCCAGACGCTCATCTGTAACAGCGAAATTAAGTCTTAGGGGGCGCTCCACGGTGATACGTTGGTAGCCAAAGTCCTCATTATCGAAGATGCGGACGAATTCTCCCTCTTGGAAGTCACCGTAAAGTCGGGTGATCTCCTCCCGCTGTTCGTCACAGATCTCATTGCGCTTGTTGCCCAAGCTCTTTCGCATTTTCTTGTAAAAGCTAGTGGCATCAACTAGCTGCACTTTTCCCTTTCGGTGGGGAGCCTTGCGATTAGTTAGAATCCATATGTACGTACTGATGCCCGTATTGTAGAAGAGTTGATCAGGCAGTGCCACGATACCTTCTAACCAATCGTTTTCTAGGATCCAGCGGCGTATCTCACTCTCCCCAGAACCCGCACCTCCAGTAAATAGTGGCGACGCATTGAATACTATGCCAAGTCGAGTGCCGCCCTCACTCACAGGCTTCATCTTGCTAAGCATGTGCTGCAGAAACAAAAGAGAACCATCGTTTATCCGGGGAAGACCCGCACCAAAACGGCCTCCAAACCCTTGTTCTCTATGCTCCTTCTCGATATAATCCCGCTGGGGTTTCCACTCCACACCAAAGGGAGGATTGGCCAGCATATAATCAAAGCGCTTCCCCTTGTGCATATCATCAGTAAAGCTATCGCCATACTTGATATTCTCCATATCCTGTCCCTTAATCATCATGTCGGAACCACAAATAGCATACGCCTGTGAGTTATAGTCTTGTCCGAATAGCTCTAGGTGGCTTTGTGGATTGAGCTTCTGCAGGTAGTTATCGGATACGGAGAGCATCCCACCTGTGCCGCATGCGGGATCATACATGGTCTTAACAATGCCTCTGATTGAAAGTATGTCATTATCGGGTAGGAAAAGTAGATCTACCATTAGCTGAATCACTTCACGTGGGGTGAAATGATCCCCGGCTTCCTCGTTGCTAGTTTCATTGAACCGGCGGATGAGTTCTTCAAAGATATATCCCATCTCACGATTCGAGACTGTATCTGGATGCAGGTCAAGTTCACTGAAACGGCTCACAAGTAAGTACAATCGATTGGCTTTGTCAAGTTTAGCTATATGCTCTTCAAATTCAAAACTATCGATGATTTCCTGGGCCTTGTCACTAAATCCCTTCATATACTGGACGAGATTAGCAGCTAGGTTGTCTGGATCACCCTTAAGTGATTCAAAGGTGAACTTGCTGATATTATAGAAGTCATAGCCTGATGCCTGCTTCAGAAACGGCTCCAAGTTCTTTACCGGGCCATCCTTCATTTCTTCGTACACACCCAGTACCTTCTGTTTCGTAGAAGCCAAAACGCAATCAAGACGCCGAAGGACGGTCATTGGTAGCATTACATCTTTGTATTGGTTAGGACGATATGGACCTCGCAATATGTCGGCGACCGACCAGATGAAACTGACTTTTCCACTCCAGTTATTCATGGGATCATCCTCCCTAAGATTCGGCAATATATCAGAGGAACACAGAATATTCCTAGAACACTGACCGCCTACCTTTCAGATGCCGTGTCTTTTCTGTTCTTAGGCAACATGCAGCATATTTCCTGTCAGACAAATAGCATTGCCAGTACATAATCTTTGCAATCGGACTCATCCATACCCGCTTAGTTCATCGAAGTTCTGCCGCAGCTTACTGTACAGGCCGCACTCGCTTAATGCTATTTGCTCACCCCCTTAGTACCTAGATCGGCCCCCTACCCGATTGAGACATCTGCCAGCTCAGATGGCAACCTGGCTAGCAGGCAACATATCCTTCGGCAATTAGCTTGCTCAGCACATTTCTGAAATTGCTCTTGGTAATCTTGAGCTCATTGTTGCTATGCAGCCGTTCTACCCTTGGATATCCTGGAGTCTCCTCCATCCGCACAATCGCACTCGAGAAACCGCTTTTGCCACGGCTGCTGTGTGGCCCGGGACCCACAAGGACTACACGATACTTGGCATTGTATCGGAGTTTTTCAAGTGGATAAGACTTTACCTCATCAAAATCAAGACAGAACTCAAAACGGTCTTTATTGAGCCCGAGAGTGCGGCCAATCCCAACTAAATCGCTCTTACTTATTTTGGATGCTCCCAGGACCACAATCACTCCGCTCTTGTAGCTAAAGAAATCCGCACTCTCAGCTTGAACTAGGCCGTCGCATCCTAACCGTTCCAAGTAATCTTCTAGCTGCCCCATCCTATTAGCGAGCAGCAAGTCTTGGCGTACCTTGTCCAGGACTTCTTCGATGATTGGCTCCAGCTCGTCTAGCCCTAATACCATTTGCTGACTTCCTCGTTATATCGATTGATGAGATCTCTGAGGTCGGATTTCGACTTGCAGACTTTCAGTTGCAGTAGCTTAACATCATCCATGATGGCTCTGTAGTGCTGTTCGAATCTCTTCTGTTCTTCCAAAGGAATGAGCGGGATCTTGATGCTTCTCAGTTCTCTCAGGCTAATTGTCTGTAGTGCTGAACCAACAGAGATGTTTTTCAACAGAGCTTGGCCCAGAACGCTTTCAAAAAAGGCCTTGATGTAATAAGGGTTTGCCTGCGATTCATCAACCCGAATGATGTACAAATTGTGCGAGCACACAATCGTTTTCCCTTCGGGGACTTCTACCACGGCCGTCTTTATAGGTGTAGCCTGTCTGGAGAGAACAATATCCCTATCTTCCAGGCAGTACTTGTCCCAATTAGGTTCTATCGATTTCAGAAATGGCAATCTCTCCGCAACGAATCCATCCTCAACGCTCTGCAGAGGCAAATACTGAATCTCAGTCTCAACTGCCGATACCAACCCGTCAAGTCGATCAGCTCTTATCTGGGCACCACGTCTTATTTCGCTTACTAGATCTCCCAATAATACACCTGATTTGATTTCAGGGGCGATATCTACGTATCTGCGGGGAGATAGATAATAGTCCTCGCTTATTACCTTCTCGTAGGGTACCGAAGCACTCTGTTTGCTTGATGTGCCCAGAAGGCTCAGGATTGATTCGATGTTTTCCTTTGAAAGATAGTTACTGCGCCTGCCCACTGTGTATATGTCAGTAGCATCGATCATGTTTATGGTTCTGTTGTCACGGCTAAAAACGACCATTGCAGTGCTAATCCCTGTATTACTAAAAAGCCTTTCAGGCAGAATTATGACAGTCTCGATGTAGCGTCGATCAATGAAATACTTCCGCAAGGCCCAATCTGAATCTCGGAATGTAGCTCCGTTTCCCATGATCCCAATGGCACGCCCATTCTCTGTAAGACTCTGGATCATTGCCAGATTATAGGCCCACTCGCCTGATGCACTACCTGACAGCTTGCTGAAGAGGGCGTTCAGGGCCGGATTCTGGGAGATCGATTTGGCCAAACCACCTATCTTGAGTCCAAATCCACAATTGGAAAATATCTTATCGTACTTTGCGTAATCTCCGGCCTGAAGGAATAGATCGGTCTGTCGGACATCCATCGGAAGATCAGCTACTAGCTTCCGTATACATAGATAGGTCAAGGCTTCAGCATTTCTCTCAATACCTGTATAACACGCGTCTGGACACTTCAGATAGCTACTGATTAGGAAATTGCCTCTCCCTGCCCCAAAATCTGCGACCTTATCGCCTTTATCGATGTCCATTAAGGCAAACACTAGGTCACTGACAGTATCGGGCGTATCAAAAGCCAAGCATTGATCGGAATCGTGATAGTCAGCATAAAGAAGAGTAGCCAATAACTTGTCCTTAGGAAAAATATTGGCCTTTTCCATGATGAATTGCTCATGGCGTCTGGCTATATCTTTCAAGTAATAGCATGTACGTTCCTCTTCGATTGTTGATTCAATAATGCCAGTAACGCTTTGGCTCGATAGATCTAGGCCATCCACAATATAGAGAATAGCCGTTACCGCCGCAAATGATAGCATGCCGCTAACACTCGCGGATTCGTGTCCGCGCATGTAATCGAGAATCTCCCTACTGACATCAAAAGAATCGGTATCACGCAAACTCCTCAAGTATTCAGTATTCATCCCTGACCCCTTTTCTTGCTCTTCGGTTTATAGTAACCGGATTCGGTTATTATAAACCGTCAGATCCCGGATGTCAAGTGTTGCGCGGACAGAGTGTTGCGCGGACAGAGGTGAAACCCTTAAGCGATAATCGAGGGCCTCACTTCCTTAAAGAGAGGTGACTTCGCCTGTGGTCATGCTCAGCCTTGTATCAACCAGGAACCTGTCAGCCCTGTCTTATGACAACTTATGTAGCTGCTTCTCAATTGCTCGACTATTGCACGCAAGTGCGTTCGCGCGAGCACCTGGCGTTGTGCATTTGCCCGCACGGCAAGGACTTCGATGTTCCTCTGACTAATACAGTAACTTGACAGAAACATGGCATTACTGTCCATTTTCGAAGAAGGGGTGAGCGAGATGTGCATGTTCCGACCTGGAAAAGCAGAGAAGCACGAGAACCCAGGAGCGAATCTTCGAGAGCTGTGTAACCCTATTGTCTCCCAGGCGATGTCAGATGCTATCAAGCTGGCCAACACGTTTCAGGATGTGTTAGCCAAGTGTGCTGACAGCACCTTGGAAGCCGATACCCATAGAACTCTCGTAATCGCCTTTGCTGGCATGAGCTGGATGTTCGCTATTGGCAGATGGACGCATATACGGGACACGAACTTTCGAAGAACCCTAATGGCGGAAAGCAGTTGGCAATTGGCACTTGCTACCGCTACCCACCTATGTCCAGATGGGAGCGCCGCAGACCGTGCCTTCCTCCATACCAAACTGCTCTTTGATGAGTTTGGACCATTCCTTCAGCTCTGTGAAGACCGAGCAGAAGAACTGGAACAGGTCGGTATGTCTTTCGATAATAACCTGATAACGCTTGTTGTATTGGAGTCGATACAAGAACGGCTTCAGATACCAGACTCCGTCATGAATCTCATTGTGACGCCAGAGTTCTTAGCCGAAGCTGGCCGCTGCGCTCTCGCAGTGGACAGACTGGCAATAGAGGTAATGCATGCCGAAGAAGAACTAATGGATCGATGAGTGCCGTCAGTCGGGAATTCGGGGGAGTTCCAGCCTGCAGCAATCAGCAGATAAGCGCATCAGTGTAAGGCATTTCTGGAGCCCAGAAAAGCAACTGAAATCCAACCAGTTGCCAAACACAGGCAGTATCGCTGATCGTATTACTGTCATTTATAGACGATGTGATAAGCATGCAAGGGCTCACTCCAGCTGGTGTATTGCTACTTAGTTCTGAAGTATCCTTCAAATTACCGCGTTGGTGCATAATGCAGATTAGCCTTGTAGTATTCTGGGTTGCGCCAACGCGAAAGAAACAACCATCTCTTGACTAGAGGCATGCAGTATCTGCCTCTTACATGCGAACGGCCGTTTAGTTTGGATGTTCTTGCTCCACCTGTACTCCTTTCATACACCTTGAGTGTAATGGTCCGGTTGACTGTTCAGGTAAAGCCGCAGCACTCTGTGTTACATTTAGGAAATCCATACAGGTAATGCGGGAAGCAATAACGAACATGTTTGCTGCCAGGGAATTAGGAGGTGTTTCCCATGAAGCCCTCTCGCGCTATTGTGCTGATTGCCGCGTTGCTAGTCATCAGCTCTTCAGCTTTGGCTTCCGAAGCTGAGACTATCTGGGATTGGATCGCTATCAGACACGACATGGAATTATTCGAGGGCGCGATCAGCCATACAGTAGGATATAAACGTATGGGAGCATACGTGCCCGGCTATGGTGTTGTTTTCATGGTCAAGTCAAGCAAGGATCTAGACGTCGTGCAGCGAGCAGTAGAAAGGCTGCTTGTCTACGTCGCACCCTCTATGAGCGCACTCCCGGAAGGCGAAACGATCGCCCTAGTTATTTTCTACGATCCTGACACATGGAGTTGGGGAAACCGCACTTGGGACTAGCTAATATACATATCAGACGCAAGCACAAGCAGCGACCCAAAGACGTGGGAAATGTACATCAGGGGACCGGGCGGGGTCACAGCGCTCCTTCCGGACACGCTCATGTCTTATTTCCCCCACGAGGAAGGATGCTTGTGGGAATATGTGGGCACCAACGGATATTTCCACAGGGTGATTTCGGACGACACCTATGAGGACCCATCCACTAACGAAGTAATCTACACTATCACCGGTGAAAGCGAATTGTTCGAGGAAGAGGAGCTGGAAGATGACTGGAGCCGCAAAGGGAGCACTCCCGCATAAGTTCACCAGTCTTCAAGTTCTGAAGACTCCCATCAAGAAGGGCGTCGGTCTCGTAGAGTTCGGCTCCATCAACCCCGACGGTTCCGAGTTCAGCTATTCGGTGGTAAGCTGGTCACCCTGACATACGCAAAGTCAACCAAGTTCACAGGGGGACGTCATATGCCTCGCCCCGAATCTTGCATCAACCAGCGGAGCCAAGCCTCTTCAGGACTCGCCTTCCGCACTCAATCCCCATCCATTTAGGGTAAGCAAGATGCAGCCCACTTCACGTTTACTCCGGGAAGGGTAAATCCTCTTCAAGGCGAAGGATGTAGTATAGGTAGAATTATGTAGATATTCGAAGTCAGTTTGCAGAGTAGAAGCCAAGGTATGACATATTCCGTGTCACCATAACCAATGACAACCTGCGTGCCTAATGTGCGCGAATTCACACAAGACTAGTCTTGCTGTTTTAGGCTTGCCAAAGCAAGCGGCAGAAACTAAAAGCTGCGATATCACAAATAAGACCTTGGGGGGTTCGGTATCCATGGCGCAAGAGAGTAGAACAGGGTTCCTAGTCATAATGATTGTGACGTTGAGTGTATTTGCATGTTCTCTGTCAGGGTGCTTCGGTCGAGGTGATCCTTCGCCCAAGTATTCAGTCTCAGGAAAGGTCGTCTACTTTAATAACCCGGCGAAAGGCATTCCGGGCGTAACTCTACATTTCTCCGGGCACTCAGGTGTTGCGACCACATATTATGATGGCGATTGGTCTATGGATGGACTCCAAGGAGAAGTGATAATTACTCCCGCCTTGGAAGGCTGGGTGTTCGAGCCCAGAGTTCTTAAAGTGTCATCAGCTGCTAGCAACCTGAATTTCAGGGGGACCCGAAGTGGGAACGAGATTCTCGTACCTGAAGACTATTCCACGATCCAATCGGCAATCGATGCTGCACACGATGGGGACACTGTTTTGGTAGCCCAGGGGACATATAGAGAAAACATCGACTTTAGATCTAAGGAGATTACTGTTAGAAGTGCAAATCCTCTCGATCCAGCAGTTGTTGCTCAGACTGTAATTGATGGAGGATATGATGGTCCTACCGTTGTCTTTCGAAGTGGTGAGACTCCAGCCTCTGTTCTTGAAGGATTAACCATCACTAACGGATATGGCAGCTCGGTAAATGGGCATGGCGGAGGCATTTCCATCTACGGGTCATCTCCCGTTATACGACACAATAGCATAACCGGCAATACGTCAGTCAGCGAAGGAGGCGGCATCCATATTAGGGGAGGTAGCCCGATCATCGAAAACAATGTAGTCTCATACAACGAATGTGGGAAGTATGGAGCTGGGGTCTGCGTACACTCGGCTTCACCATCACTTGTCAGCAATAGGATCGAGGCCAACTCTGGAGGTAATTATGGCGGAGGGGTATGTGTATACGGTGGTGCACTTATAGGTAAAAAACCTCAAAGTGAAATCATGATGCCTTGAAGTACGACCTGGCGTCCACGCGCCTTCTCACTTTGCTTGGTGTGTTGTAGGCGTATTCGAAAAACTTGCGTATCCTCTGTGGCAGCTCCTTGTC
>Ga0116188_1002833_pt1 | contig 13190 bp, 8 predicted proteins | sample AD_JPNTR2_MetaG_FD_89807 | JGI IMG/M metagenome (GOLD analysis project Ga0116188, IMG submission 89807) | Active sludge microbial communities of municipal wastewater-treating anaerobic digesters from Japan - AD_JPNTR2_MetaG | ecosystem: Engineered > Bioreactor > Anaerobic > Digestate | place...
AGGCGCACCGGCTGCCCGGCCTTCAACGTCCGGGTGAATTGCGGCGCCAGACTGCCCTCGATCCGGTTGTGGCCGTCGGACTCGGGCCAAATCACCCCCAAGGCATGACCCTGGCTGCCAAACAAACGGTCGGGCGAGTCAAACACTGCGCTGAAGGACAAATGATCCTCATAGCTCAGCCCCACATAGTGTCCGTCATGCTGAATCGCCATGAGCGGAAAAGTGATCTTGTGGTTGGAAGGCACCTGGCGTCGCGATTCCGGGCCGATGATATCCGCTTCGGAGCTGCTCGGCTCGTTTTCCAGGTATTCCAGCCCGGCGAAGAGCCCCTGATTTTTATTGGTGCCAAACGAGCCTTCCCCCGCCGCCAGCAGAAACATCGGCGCGAACAGCATTTCGGCGTCCCGATTCGATTCCAGGGTGGATTCCACCTCGAGGACGCCCTGGGCGCCGGGTCTGAACCTCTGGCGATAAGTCCAGTTTGCGCCGGTGGCATCCTGCCAGACCGATTCAACCTGATACTCCCCTCCGCGGGCGCTGGCTTTGGGCGGGGGAATGTCAAGCCATACCGGTTCGCCGTCGCGCAAGAATCCGATTCCAAGCTGCGGATGCGAAAATGCCATGGAACGGCCATTTACGCGCAACTCGCCGCCCCAGGCATTCGCCGGGTTCTCCCACCACTCGAGCGCCCCGGACTTGACCACCACGCGAGTGCCGGGCCGGGGTGTCCGCCAGAAGAACGGCGGCGGCGCAAACTCGGGGCGCGCCTCGAACCGCAGCCAGGCAATGATGACGTGGCCGTCCTCGCCCGGCGGGTCCAGCCGCACGCGGTGACGCGGTCCCAACGGCGGCAGCGCAATCCGCACCTCCGTCCACTCCTCCTTGCCGGTACTGAAGGGGCGCGAGGCCTCCTCGCTGGGCAGGCGGTCGAAATAGAACACCTGTCCGAACCCTCCCTGCGAGGATTTCAGGCGCATGACCAGCCAGAGCGGCTGGCGGGCGGGAAAATCGAGCGCCGGACTGGAGAAGTAGGGGTCTTCGCCCGTGATGGCCACCCGCAATCCTTCGGCAGTCGTTTGCAGCGGACCCACGCTGTGCAACCCGGTCCAGCCCTGGGCCGCCTCAGGTTTGGTGAAATCGAACTCGTGGATGACTTTGGGGGCGGCCCACACCTGGCCCGCCAGCCAAAGGCTGGTCAATACCTGTAGCAACCATCGCGACGACATGCGTTTCATTAACCACGAATCGGCGGTCAAGGCGAGCAAGAACGAACCCTGGCGAGGCCAAGGATGACAAACGAGGGATGAAGGATGAGGGATGAGGGATGAAGTGAGGGGGCGGGCGGCCTTGCCCCGGCGGGCGTCCGGACTTAGTCTGGGGCTGATGTATTACCGAAGGTTTGGACGGACGGGGCTGTTGCTGCCGGTGATCTCCTGCGGGGGCATGCGCTACCAGCACAAATGGCAGGACGCGCCGTGGGAGGAAATTCCGGCGGACAACCAGGCGAACCTCGAGGCATGCATTCACCGCGCGCTCGAGCTGGGCATTCATCACATTGAGACCGCGCGCGGCTACGGCACCTCGGAAATGCAGTTGGGCCGGATTCTGCCCACGCTGCCGCGGGACCGGATCGTCGTCCAGACGAAGGTGGCGCCGAAGGCCACGGCGGCCGAATTTTTTGAGGCGTTTGAAACGTCGCTGCGCCACCTGCGGCTGGAGTACGTGGACCTCCTGGCCCTGCACGGCATCAACAACCGCCAGCTTTTGGAGTGGGCGCTGAAGCCGGAGGGCTGCCTGGCCGCCGCCCGGCGGCTCCAGAAGGAGGGCCGCGCGCGGTTTCTGGGCTTCTCCACCCATGCCACGCCGGACCTGATTCTTGAGGCGGTGGAGACGGGCGAATTCGATTACGTCAACCTGCACTGGTATTTTGTGAATGAGCTCAACTGGCCGGCGGTCGAGGCGGCCCGGCGGCTGGACATGGGCGTGTTTATCATCAGCCCGAACGACAAAGGGGGCAAACTTTACGAGCCGCCCCCGAAGCTGGTGGAGCTGTGCGCGCCGCTGACGCCGATGCAGTTCAACGATCTGTTCTGCCTTTCCCGGCCCGAGGTGCACACGCTGAGCTGCGGCGTCCGGCAGCCGTCCGACTTTGATGAGCACGTGGCGGCGCTGCAATACTACGAGCGTCTGGATGAAGTGGTGCCGCCGGTCGAGCGGCGGCTGCGGGCGGAAATGGAGCGGGCGCTGGGAGCGGATTGGTGCGCGCGGTGGTTTGAAGGGCTGCCGCAGTATGTGGACGTTCCGGGGGAAGTGAACGTGGTGGAGATTCTGCGTTTGTGGACCTATGGGACGTCCCTGGGCCTGGAGGGATGGGCGAAGATGCGCTACAACTTGCTGGGGCAGGCGGACCACTGGTTCCCGGGGGAAAACGCGGCCCAAGTCACGCCGCGCAGCCTCCAGGACTGCCTGAGGCAAAGCCCCTTTGCGGACCGGATTCCCGGCATTTTGCAGGAAGCGCACCGGCGCTTCTTTGAGAAGCCGGTTCAGCGGCTCAGCCAGAGCTGACCGGCGCCCGCGGCGCGGCCGGCTATTTCTTGCTGTCGGTCGAAGGGCTGGACTTGGCGTCGGAAGCCGGCGCGGTCGCGTTGAGCTCCTTGAGGACGTCCTGGGTGAGGTCGTGCTCGTTGCTGCTGTAAAGGACGAACGGCGTCCGGTTGACCGTCTCGGCCGCGACGTCAATCACGAGGGAGTAGGCGGCGGATTTGGCCCGGGCGTTGACGATGGTGCGAATCTCCGAGAGGATGTTATCCCGCAGCCGCTTGGTTTGTTCCTCGATGGTCACGGCGGCCTGGCGTTGGTACTGCTGCATGACTTCCTCCTGATCTCGCAGGTACTTGAGTTTGTCCTCGGCGGCGCGTTTGCGTTTTTCCCGCTCCTCAGCCGAAACGGCCGGGTCGTTGGCCTCGGCCATCAGCTTGTCGTACTCCTCCCGGGCGGTTTTGCGGTCCTGGACCATGTTGTTGTATTCCTTTTCGATGTCGGCCCGGCGCTCTTTGATGATGGTCTGGGCCTGCTTGGTCTTCCAGTAGTTGTCGAAGACCTTGCCCAGGTCAATGGTGGCGATGCGGCTCTGCCCGTAAGCGGAGACGCCCAGGAAGCCGGCGAGGATCAAACCGGCCATGATTCTGCTCAACAAATATTTCATAAACAGGCCAATAGGAAACCAGATTCGGGACGCCGCGCCAATCCAAAACTGGGGGACCGGGCGCGGTCAAAACCTGGCGTTTGATTAGACCGCCGGCGGGGGAATCGGTTCGAAATCAGAATTCGCGGGTGTAGCCCACGCCGAACTGGAAGCGGCCGGAGCCGCTGCTGTATTCGTCGTGGTGGATGGGCACGCCATAGTCGAGGCGCAGGGGACCGATGGGCAGGTTGAGGCGCAGGCCGATGCCCCAGTTGTCGCTGAAGTTGCTGGCGCTGAAGTCGTAGGCATCCGCATTGACCGCCCCGATGTCGTAAAAGACGGCGAAGCGCAACCGTTCGATGATCGGGATGCTGTATTCGGCGGTGCCGAACCAATAGGTGTTGCCGCCCACCGGCTCGGAAAAAAACAGCTCGCGGGGGCTGATGCTCCGGTAGCGGAAGCCGCGGAGGCTGTAAAGGCCGCCCAGGTAAAACCGCTCGTAGAAGGGAACGGCTTCGTCGGAATCGAACGACTCGGCCACGCCGGTGCGGCCGACCACTTCGAGCACGTGGCCCCGGGCGAAGCCCCGGAAGTACCAGGCGGTTTTGAGTTCGAGTTTGTAGAAGTCCTTGTCTCCGCCAAACGGTCCGCCGACAATCTCGCCGCTCAACTCGGTGCGCTGGCCTTTGTCCGGGAGCTGGACGCTGTTGCGGGTGTCGTAGGCGAGGGAGGCGCCGACGCGCGACAGGAGGCTGTGTCCGCGCTCGGCATAAATCGAAGGCGGCGTGTTAAAGGCGAAGTAGCCGTCCTCGAGCAGGATGCCGACGTCTTCGAGGGTGTAGCTGACGCTGCCGATGAGGAAATCGCTGCCCAGGGCGCGGGTGAGGCTGACGCGGCCGCCGCCGCGCGTGACGTTGTAGAGGTCGTTGAGGCTTTCGTAACGGAGGTCGCGATAAAAGAGGTCCACGCCCAGGGCCAGCTTGCGTCCCAAAAACCAAGGTTCGATGAAGGAGGCCAGGTAGTCCTGCCGCTGGGTGCCGATTTGCATGCGCAGGCGGAACTTCTGGCCGCCGCCGGTGAAGGTGGGCGGATGAAACAGGTCGAAATTGCCCTGGCTGATTTCGGCGAAGCCGACGATTGAGTCCACCGAGCTGAACCCGGCGCCCATGGTGAGGTTGCCGGTGTTTTTCTCGTCCACGCCGATGACCAGATCGCGGCGGTTGGGGATGACGGTCGGCTCGGGGCGGGCGTCCACTTTTTCGAAGTACTGCAGCCCCTCGAGGCGCTGGCGGCTGCGCTTGACGCGGACCATGTCGAAGACTTCACCGGGCGAGACGGCCAGCTCGCGGCGGATGACGCGGTCTTTGGTCTTGGTGTTGCCGCGGATTTCGATTTTTTCGATATAGGCCTGCTGCCCCTCCTGAATCCGGAATTCCAGGTCCATGGTCCCGGTTTCGGTGTTGGGGATTTTGACGATGTTCAGGTTGCGGCCCGCGCCGACATCAATGTAGCCCTTGGAACCGTAGAAATCCTCGACCGCCTCGGCATCCTGGGCCAGGCCTTTGGGGCTGAAGACATCGCCGACGTCCATCGGCAGGCCGTTGGGGCCGAGCTTGCCCTTGCCCCGTTTCATGGCATGCACCTGGTGCAGCCCGTTGGTGATGTCGGCGTGGCTGAAGATTTTGTTGCCTTCAAACTTCACCGACCCGACATGGTATTGGCGGCCCTCTTCGATGACGAAGCGGACCACCATGGCGCGGGGTGAAAGCTGCTCGGTCTGGACGTCTTTGAGCTCGAAATCAATGTAGCCCTTGTTGCGGTAGAATTCGGCGAGTTTTTCGCGGTCATCCTGCAACTGGTCGTCCTTGAGGTAGCCGCTGCCGGTGATCCAGGAGAACATCCAGTGTTTGCGCGTCTTGACCACCTTGCGCAACTGTTTCTCGGGCACGGCTTTCGCCCCGACGAACTGGACTTCGACGATTTTCAGCTTCGGACTTTCGGTGATCTCGAACGTGGCGGTCCCCCGCCCCGCGGCTTCGTCAATGCTGACCACGTATTTGACCTCGGTGCGCTGGTAGCCGGCTTTCTGGTAGAGTTTCTGGATTTCCTGGGTGTCAGTGAACAGCTTCCTCTCATCCAGCGGCTCCTCGACCTTCGAGGAGATTTTTTTGAGCAGCTTGGCATCGCGGTATTTCTTGTTGCCCTCGAACTTGATCTCCACCAGCCGGGGCTTGCCCTGGACGATGTAAGTGAGGGTGATGCCGTCCGGCGAGGAACTTTCGGCCACCTGGATGTTGTAGAACAGGCCGGTGCTGTAGAGGTTGCGCACGTCGTCATCCACGGCGGTGCGAAGAAAAGGGTCGCCCGGCTTGACGCGGATGTTGGAGCGGATGAGCTCTTCGCTGACGGACTGGGGCCCGACGAATTTGATTTCGATGCGGGCGACCTTGGGGGGCGCCGGCTGGGCTGCGAGGGGCAGCCCCGCCAGGGCCAGCCACACCGCGCACGCGCAGAGCAGAAGTCGTGTCATGAGGATCGGTCAGTTGGGCATGTCTTCGTCGCTGACTTTGGCGGCGCTTTCAAACCGGGTGTAGGGCTTGAGGAACGTCAGATGCACATCGCCGGTCGGCCCGTTGCGCTGTTTGGCAATGAGGAGGTTGACGGGCACGGCGTCCTCCTCGGCGGCCGGGGCCGCGGCTTCCTCGTCATCCGCATTCGGCTTGTACAAGAGGCCAATGAGGTCGGCGTCCTGCTCGATGGCACCGGACTCGCGGAGGTCGGACATGCGCGGTTTGCGGTTTTTTTCGCGTTCGAGTTCGCGGTTCAACTGGCTGAGGACAATCACCGGCACATTCAACTCCTTGGCCAAGGCTTTGATGCCGTTGGAGATATCGGCGATTTCCTGTTGCCGGTTTTCCGCACGGCGCGAAGTAGAATGCAGGAGTTGGAGGTAGTCAATGACGAAAAGTTTGATCTTGTATTGCTGAAACATGCGGCGGGCCTTGGCGCGGAGCTGGAGGATGGACAGGCCGCCCGAATCGTCAATAAACAGCGGGGCGCTGGCCAGGATCCCGGCCGCCCCCGTCAGCTTGGGGAAATCGCGTTCGGCGAGGAACCCCTCGCGGACATTGCGGAGGTTGACGCGCGAGCGCGAGCAGAGCATGCGCAGGACCAGCGACTCGGAGGTCATTTCGAGGCTGAACACGCCCACCGGCAGCTTCAAATCCACGGCCACGTGCTCGGCGATGTTCATGGCCAGGGAGGTTTTGCCCATCGAGGGCCGGGCCGCGATGACCACCATTTCGCCGCCGTGCAAACCGCTGGTCATTTTGTCGAGGTCGGGGAAGCCGGTGGCAATGCCGGTGAGCATGCCTTGGCGCTGGTGATAATCTTCGATGGTGTTGATTGCCTTCTTGACCAGGTCCTTGATGGTGTTGACGTGCTCCTGTACCCGGGATTCGCTGATGCGCAGGACATCCCGCTCGACTTCATCCAGGAGCGTATCTACCTCCCCCTCGTAATCATACACCCGGCCCACCACCCCGGTGCAGACGCTGATCATTTTCCGCAGCAGATGCTTCTCCCGGACGATGTCCAGGTAGTAAGTCAGGTTGGCCGCGGAGGGCACCTTGTCCGGCAGCGAAGCCAGGTAGGGGAGGCCGCCGACCTGCTCCAACAATTGCCGGTCCTTGAGCCGCTGCTGGAGGGTGATGAGGTCAATCGCCTCGCGCGCGTCGTACATCTCGGCCAGCGTCGCGAAGATGGACTGGTGGCGCAGGTCGTAAAAAACCTCGGCGCCGGCCTTGAGTTTCTCGAGGCATTCCCCCATGGAGTCGTTCGGCGACAGGAGAATGCAGCCAAGCACCCCCTGCTCCGCCTCGGGGGAATGGGGCGGCAAACGATCCACCGAGCCGCCTGCGGGAGCGGACGGCGGTTGCGAACGGCGGGGGCTCCGCTTCAAATCCGGAGCCGCAACGGCACTGTCACCAAGGGCATCAATCATCTTATCACCAAACGAAATTCCGGGCTGACTCACAACCCGGAGTTATTCAACCTTAGTCCCAGGTTCTTCACAAGTCCGGAAGGGAGGGCCGGATTACCCCTCCCCGGCGGCAACCGGGGTGAGGCCCGGGAGGAGGCGAGGCGCTGGCTCGCGTCCCCCATCTCGACGGCCTTGCAGAAAACGACGCGGTCAGTCTTAATATCGCCATGCAGAGAATTGAATCCCCGGCCCTGCATCGGGCGGATCGAACAGACCGCCGCAGCCACGGACAACCCCCGGGTTGTTCCGAGGCGTGAATCCAGACCGAACGCCGCGCCTTTCGCCGCCTCGAACAAGAATGGGTTCCTGAACCTCCCTCCCCGGCCGGCAGATGACCTCGAAAGCCAACCCATGATGACGCCCCTTCGAATCGCCACCTTTTTCCTCGTGTGCATGATTTTTGTCAGCGGGTGCGCGACGCCCCGCCCGCGCAGGGCCGCGACGCCCATGAGCCTGATCCAGGCCACCGCCGACCTGGCCCAAGCCGGCGCCTCGCGCCTGCCCCCCAACTACATTTGGGCCACGCTCAAGGACCGGGGACAGGACCCGGCGATTGCGGCCGCCTTCAATCGGGCGCTGGCGCAGCGCAACCGCAAATCCCGGCTCGCGCTGTTGCGGGCTTTGGAACTGAAATACATCCATGACCCGAACACCTCCGGGCTGGACATCCTGGGCCCGGAATTGAGCCGGCATTTTCGCGCGTTCAAGTGGCACGAGGACGATTTTCCGGGCGGGCCGGAAGGGCCCAATGAACAGTTTGCCGATGTGATGGTTGACGCGCTGGACCTGGTGCGGCCGGAACGGCGGGCCAACCGCTCGCGCGAGGCGGTGGTTCTCCGCGAAGAGGCCACGCCCGCGGTGTGGGAGTATGTCACCAATCAGTGGGTGACCGTGCCGGGTCAGGAGCGCTGGAAACTCAACCGGCACGCGCGGGACGCGTTTGTCCGCATGCGCGCGCAGGCCGCCCGCGAGGGAGTTGACCTGGTCATCCTGTCGGGACACCGGCATCCTGAAACCGCCCGGGCCAACGCGGCGCGAGCTGGCAACCCGAATGCCGTGGCCAGCTTTTCGGCGCATTCGCTCGGACTGGCAATTGACTTCGAGCTGAGTCACCGCGACCAGATCAAGTTCGACCGGCTCTCCACGCGTCCCATGTCCGAACTGGTGCGGATGCGCGAATCGCCCGTGCACAAATGGCTGCTGCTGCGCGGGGAGGCATTCGGGTGGTATCCCTACCAAAATGAGCCGTGGCATTGGGAATTCAACCCGCCGGGTTTTCGGGAGGTTTTCTGGGCCGATTTCCCCGGCGGCGCGCCGGAGCGGGGAATTATTCTTGATGAACCTTGAACGGCCTTGGCGGGCCCGGGATGCGGGCGGCGATGCTGACACGGTTATGCGAAACCGTCAGCCCGCCACGCCGGACGCCGGCCAGAGCCAGAGGATCGCCAGGCCCCCCGCCAGCGCCAGGCCGAAGTAGAGAGCCAGGCGCAAGCCCAGCCGGTATCCCCCCAGGAAACCCGCCACGAGGCCCTTGAAAACCAGGTTGGAGAGCGAGGCGGTGAGAATCAGGCGCCAGCCCTCCCCGCTGCCCAGCCGGCCCTCCGAGACCATCCTCGAAACCGAGAGGGTAATGGCGTCCATGTCCGTCAGCCCGGAGATGAGGGCCACGCCATAAAGGGCGGTTTCGCCAAAGTGGTTCTTGACGGCCGCGATGGCAAAAAGCACCAGGGCGTAAATGGCCGCAAAAATCAGCGCCGTCTTCAGTTCGGCCGGGTTGGACGGCGACGGAATCTCGTTCTGCGCGGGCCGCGGGTGGAAGCAGGCAGCCGAGGTCACCAGGATCATGCAACACAGCATGGCAGCGATGGGGGGCAGGAGCGCGCCGGTGTGCCCGGGGGCGACGACGGAGATTTCAATCATCACCCGCACAAAAGCCACGCTGGAAGCGGCGAGGATGGCCAGGATGGCCAGGTCCGCCCCCTGAAGGGCGGCGCGCGCCCGGCGGGCGTAGGAAACGGTAGTGGCCGTGCTCGAGATCAGGCCGCCCAGCAAACCGCCCAGCAGCGTTCCGGCCTTGGGGTCGAGAAATTTGTAAACGACGTAGCCGGCGAGGCTGATGCTCACAATCAAGACCACCATCCGCCAGATGTCGAAGGGGTTGAGCACCTGGTAGGGACCGTAGGCCCGGTCCGGCAACAAAGGCAGCACGATCAGCGAAATCACCACCAGTTGCATGATCGCCGTCATGTCCTGCCGGCCCATCTTGGCCACGAACAGATGCATGGGCTCTTTGAGATGCAGGAGAATCACCAGCACCCCCGCGCCCACGATGGAAAGCGTCGGGTCCACGGCCACCAGACAGGCGCCCAGGGCAAAAGTCAGCAGAGCGGCCACTTCCGTTGTCTGGCCGTGGTCACTCTCCGGTTGCCGGGCCACCAGGGCATTGTGAACCGCCCCAATGCCGAAAACCGCCACGAGCCCCGCGGCGACGACCCAGCCGCCATAAGCCTGGGCCAGCCAGGCGCACAACGTGCCGAAAAGGCTCACAATGGGAAACGTGCGGATGCCGCCGAGGCGGTTATCGGTCCGCTCGCGCTGCAGGCCGATCAACAGGCCGAGTCCCAGCGAAACACCGAGCGTCGTCAAAGGCTCCATAAGGTCCTGAAGCGCAGCCTACCTGAAGCGCCCAGGAACTCAACCTCTTCAGAGCCCGCTGCGGCCTCACCAACCGCCGGCGCCCTGGCCACCGTCAGGCGCGCCAGCGCCTCTCCGGTGTCGAACCCGGAGCCGGGACTTCTGAACAACCCCGAAAGCCCGCCGGGTCGGTCCCAAAGGGACAACCGCCAGGAACCCAGCGGTTCAACGGCGGGGCCCCACTGTCAACCGGCAAGGACGGCGGGACGGCTGAAAACCCCGACCCACCCCCCGGCGCTTGCCCACTGTCACCCCGGCTACGGTGAGCCGTCATTTCAAGGCGTGGAGGTCCATCTGCGAATATCACCAAACTTTAATGCGGCGGACTGCTGCCAACCGTCCTTCGGCAGGGGGAACTCCGCCCCCCACCACCGCCGCATTCCGGCCGGGATTGAAGCTGGCGGCAAGATGAGCCAGACGCGTGTTCGCCGCCTCAGTTGCCGGCTTGCGCCGGGCCCGCGGGTTTTGATATGGTTTGGGCGCGGACGGCACACGTGGTGACACGACGTGCGGAACGGCTTGCAGGCCGTTCGAGCATGCGTTATGTTTCGTGGCCACTGGGTTGTCCAGTGAGCGGCGAGCCCGTCCCCTCGGGGGACGCAAGCCGCCGGCAGTCAGGTTGCCCGCGTGGCGGAATTGGCAGACGCGCTAGATTCAGGTTCTAGTGAGTAACATCGTACAGGTTCAAGTCCTGTCGCGGGCACCACTCTTCCGGAATTTCAATTCTTCATAGGGTTTTTTCCGTCCCTTCTTCCGTTTTGGTGGTTAGGGGATTTGGCCTCTCCAAGGCGGGACAGTTTGCCCGAGTGCCAACGGCGCGGCCCATCCCGGCGGCGCGCCAGGGCCAAAGGCCCCTTCCATACCAGCATGGGGCACCGCCCCATGTCCGGGGCACCGCCCCATGTCACGGATGCAACAAAACCCCAAGCGCCAACGGCGCGATCCATCCATTCATTGCATACCGATTGGGTGTGGCGGATGTGGGTTGCGCGGGATCATGGAACGGGCCTTCGGCCCTCGTGTGGGGTTGCGGCCGGATGCCTGGGGCGTTGCCCCAGGCTGGTATGAGGGCGCGCCGTTGGCGCTGGCCATCGCCGCCGCCCCCAGGGCCGGAGGCCGTGCGTGGCCAGCCCCACATCGCTCGCGCAACGCGAGCGCGAGCAACGTCCATCTCAGGGCCAAAGGCCCGCACGATACCAGCATGGGGCATCGCCCCATGTTGTGGACATCGCCCCATGTCACGGATGCAACAAAACCCCAAGCGCCAACGGCGCGATCCATGCCTTCACCGCATCAGGGCCAAAGGCCCGGGCCATAGCCGCATGGGGCATCGGCCCAGGATCCAAGTCTGGCCTTTTCCTCCCCCAAGAAGCCGGTATAATAGTGAGGATGCTTCCGACTCAAAATTTGCGGGTGGAACAGGTGGTGCGGCTGGCAACGCCCCGGGCGTTGAAAGCCCAATTGCCGTGTACCGAAGCCGTCAACCAGACCGTCGTGTCGAGCCGCCGGGCGGTCGAGCGGATTCTGCGCCGCGAGGACCCGCGGCTGCTGGTGGTGGTCGGCCCGTGCTCGATCCACGATCCGAAGGGGGCGTTGGATTACGGGCAGCGGCTGGCGGCCCTGAGAAGCGAACTGGCGGACACGATGGAAATCGTCATGCGGGTGTATTTCGAGAAGCCGCGGACGACGATTGGCTGGAAGGGGCTGATCAACGATCCGCACCTGGACGGGAGCAACGACATCGAGTTTGGCCTGAAGACCGCGCGGCAGTTGCTGTTGAGCCTTGTTGCGATGGGGCTGCCGGCGGCGACCGAGTTTCTGGACCCCATCGTTCCGCAATACATTGACGACCTGGTCACGTGGGCCGCGATTGGGGCGAGAACCACCGAGTCGCAAACGCATCGGGAGATGGCCAGCGGCCTCTCGATGCCGGTCGGTTTCAAAAACGGCACGGACGGCAGTTTTCAGATTGCGCTGGACGCGATGGTTTCGGCCCGGACGCCGCACAGTTTTCTGGGGATTGACCAGGATGGGGTCACGAGCATCGTCCGCACCAAGGGCAATCCGGCCGGGCACCTGGTTTTGCGCGGGGGCCGCGGCCGGACCAACTACGATTCGGCGAGCCTTCAGGAGGCGGAGGCGAAGCTGCTGCAGGCCGGGTTGCCGCCGGTGTTGATGGTGGATTGCAGCCATGCCAACTCCGGCAAGCAGCACACCCGGCAGGAGGAAGTGTGGCACAGCGTCATCCAGCAGCGGGTGGAAGGCAACGCCTCGCTCATCGGGCTGATGGTCGAGAGCTACCTCAATGCGGGCAACCAGCCGATTCCCAAAAACCCGGCCGACCTCCGCTACGGCGTTTCCATCACCGACGCGTGCGTGGATTGGGAAACCACCGAGCGGATGCTGCGCTGGGGCGCCGAACAGTTGGCGCCGACCCTTCTTCCCCGGCTCCCCGGCAGGACTTCACGTCCCGCCCCGGCCGCCGCCTGCGGTTCCTGAAGCCATCCCCCCCAGCCGCCGATAGTGAAGAATGTCGAACTCGGGGGTGGACCGCAGGGTCCCGGCGAGCTGGAACAAGTGTTCAAAGGGGGGAAAGAAGGTGTCGCCCTCCACCTCCCGTTTCACCAACGTCAAGTATAGGTCCGAACACCGGGGCAGCGTCTGCTCATAAAGCCGGGCGCCGCCACAAATGAAAATGGTCCGGCCCGCCAGCCCCGGCCGGTCCGGCCTGAGCTCCTCGAGGGAGCGGATGGTTTCCACGCCCGGGATGGCACGGCCGGAACGGCTCAGCACAACGGTCGTGCGATTCGGCAGGGGTTTGCCGATGGACTCGAAGGTTTTTCGCCCCATCACAATCACGTGGCCGGTGGTCGTTTGCTTGAACCATTTGAAGTCCTCGGGCAGGTGCCAGGGAATGCGGTTGCCGGCGCCGATCACGCGGTTCAGCGACATCGCCGCAATGGCTTTGAATGGATGCTCCAGGTTCATCGGGAACTCATTCGTGCCCTGGCAAAGCCCTCCCGCCCCCGCCCAGACGGCGCCGGGTCATTCACGAGACAGGTTCGATTAGTCATACACACGATTCAGCCTATGCGTTGACGCGGACTCTGCCAATATCAGAGGATGGATCGTGCCGTTGGCGCTTGAGGACGTGTTGTGCCCGTGGCATGGGGCGGCGCCCAACATGGGGCGGTGCCCCATGCTGGTATCGCACGGGCCTTTGGCCCTGATGCGGTGCCGGGATGGGTCGCGCCGTTGGCGCTCGGGGAC
>Ga0116188_1002836_pt1 | contig 13181 bp, 8 predicted proteins | sample AD_JPNTR2_MetaG_FD_89807 | JGI IMG/M metagenome (GOLD analysis project Ga0116188, IMG submission 89807) | Active sludge microbial communities of municipal wastewater-treating anaerobic digesters from Japan - AD_JPNTR2_MetaG | ecosystem: Engineered > Bioreactor > Anaerobic > Digestate | place...
AATACTGCATGTACATCTAGGGTAGCTTTTTCAAAACTCCCTGAGTTTTGAAAAAGCCTCGTTTGTTTCATCTATTTAAAGCCAGCTGTAAAGCCGTTTTGGTTTTATAGCTGGCTTTTTTTTATTTAAGGCTCTTTCCAAACTACCTGAGTATTGAAAGAGCCTCATTTAAAAAACTCCCATTACTGCACTAATTCTTAAAGCATTACATCAACCTGAACCTGTACTGTCTTAAGCATGGTATGTTCAGGAGGAAATAATGTTTCGAAAGTGCAGTTCTAAAACCTTATTCATACTGATCATTAGTCTGGCAATTGTGGTCCTTGGATCAGTACTTGCAATTCCGCTCTTTAGCATGGCTGGGGAATCTAAAACAAATAGGCCTTCTATAGCAACAACTTCTAATAACAATAATGTAAGTCAGACTACTTCAAAGGATTATCAGCAGGCGCTGCAGAATCTTGCTGAAGAAGAGCGGCTTGGCGGCTTTAAGCCAGGGATGGGTCTGGCAGAATCCAGCATCAGAGAGCAGACGGGGGACCTGGCTGGTGCGGTGTTTGCAGCCTTTAAAGACCTCTTTTTTGCCTATCAATACGGATATCTGTCTAAGAGCCAGGTTGATGAACGGCTTGCGGAGGTGGGAAAACAGTTCCCGGAACAAAAGGCTGTACATGCCGCCCTTGGGGCATGCAGGGCACTTATATCGGGTGATGCCGAGGAAGGGCTCGCTCAGCTTGGGATGATAGATTTTGCCTCCCCTGCTGCCTCCTATGGGCTGGACGATTTTCCCCGATGGATGGAACGGGTATTCATCCTTTCAGTAAGCAAAAGCGGTAATGGCAGGATTGGTTCCTTAGAGGAGCGTAATAAGATCTGGGATGAATACCTGGCAACCCGGTCCAGATATATCAATTATCCCCTCTACTGGTTGGTTTTAAGCCGTAACAGCAGGGGAGCCCAGCAGATGGATGGGGCTGAGCGCTGTGTTTCCCTGGCTCCAAAGGGACCCTATGCGGATGCAGGACGGGCTCTTTTAGCCCAGCTTACAGGTCTCAGTACTGGGGACAGCGCAGCCATCAAGACCCGTCTGGAGATTGAGTCTGTTATAGAAACGGCGGTAGCATCTGGCTCCGGGGAAGACCTTAATGAACTACTTCCCCTTCTTGCCCTGCCGGATAATCCCTATACCCTCTACGCCCTTGGAGCCTGCCGCGGACTCGCAACCCAAGAGAATTTCGCCCGTTATTTTCAGGACGAAATGAAGAAGAGCTCAGGTCGGCTACATGAACGGCTCCGCTATATTCTTGGAGGACAGTCATGAGGTACAGACCGGATTTTCTCGATTCATCGGAAAATTTAAAAATTGGAAGCCCTCATGAGAACATTGATCCGGTAATGGGCATTTTTACGCTGGTGCTCCAGGTGATTCTGGCTTTTGTGTTTCTTTTTACCCTACTATTGGGTACCTCCAGTTGCAGTCAGCAGAATAAGCACCTGTCTGGGGATGTTTTGAATCAATACAATAGAGCCCTCCTGCTCTTTAGTGAGGGCCGCTATGATGAGGCTGCAAAAATTGCAGAACAGCTCCAAGCTGTCTATCCAGCCCAGCTATTGGGAGGGAAGGCTCATTATTTTAACGGTGCCTACAATGAGGCTGAAAAATGCCTCAAGAAATCTCTACGTTTACGACCCTCTTCTGTGGAAGGGCGACTCTTCCTGGCCTATACACAAAGGGCTCTGGGAAAAGAAGTGGAGGCTCAAAAACTTGCGGAGGATATTTTAGCAGATGATCCGGATAATATCCGGGCATATCGTATCCTCCTGGAAGCGACTCAGAATGACCGAAACAGGGCAGCCCTATTAAATCAGGCCCTGGAATCTGCCCAGGAAACCGCATTCCTTTTCGTAGAACGGGCCCGATACCGTTGGGTTTCAGGTGATGGAATCGGTGCCCTGCAAGATATATCCGCCGCCTTAACTCTTATCCCTACTGATTCAATGCTCCGGCAACCCATAGCAGCCCTTCAGAAAACTATAACCACCCAGATGCAGGGAGGGGCTGCCCGATGAGATCTTATGCCATAGTGTTTACCCTTCTTTTTGCTTGCCTATTGGGAAGTTGTTCCTCCATCCCGTACTCGAGCAGCAGCAGCTGGAATTCTGCTATGAAACAAAAGGGTGTATCCAATGGTGAAACCACGAAGGCTGTTGGCATTGTTATTGATGCTGTTCAGGTAGATAAGGCCCTGGGTGCAAGCTCCATAGAAACAGAAATGCGGCGAATAGCGGAAATGCTCATGTTGGAACATGGATTTTATGTGACAGGCGATACTGACTCTGCATCCTTTCACTTGAAGCTCGTAGGGGTCGAACGGGAATTCCTGCAGGGCTTGCAAAATCGTCGTTCAGTATCGATAGAAGCCTGGCTCTGGAAGGATCAGCAAAACGCTACACAACCCCTGGCTGTTGGAAGGTCGGTTTCGGTAGGGAACGGGAGCCTTTCCTCCTCCTTGGAATTGGAGCGGATGCTCGGAAAAGCCCTGTTACCGGTTTTGCAACAGATCCTTCCAGCTAAACAAAATATGGGACTGGAGACGGCTCCGTGAATGAAAAAACTCGCTGGTTGGCGGTTTATCTAATCTACCTTTTTATTGGAACGGGATACCTGGCCGGGCAGGACAATCCCTGGGGAACTCCTCCAACGAAACTTTCTATGAAAGAGGCGGCAGAACGGGCTGTAGCGGTTTCTCCGGAACTGCGGGGAACCGAGGCCCAACAGGTTCTGAAGGAAGGATCCTGGGCGTTGGGTTTCCGGGCCTTTTTCCCCAAGCTGAGTATTTCTGCCTCTGAAGATGACCGCCTGTCCCTGGTAGGGACCGACTCTTTCACAAAAAGCTACACCCTGAGTATTCAGCAAATGGTATGGGATGGAGGGCGTTTAGCGGCGAGCCGGAATATCGAAAAGGCAGAATTGAACCTTGCCCGGCTGGCTTTAAAGCGGAAAACCGCAGAAATCGGGGAGTCGGTCATCAACCTGTATAGAACGATTATCTATAATCAGGCTCTGCTGGACATACAAGAGGCAAACCTGAAATCCCTGGAAATGCAGTATTCCATTTTGCGGGAGGAGGTGTCCCGTGGATTGGCTCTCGAAAGTGATTTGCAGGAGGCTGAACTGAGCCTGGAATTGAACAGGCTGGCTGCCCGAACGCTCCAGATGGATATGGAGACTGCTCAGATGGAACTGGCGGATGCCTTGGGACTGGCAAAATTACCACCCCTTTCAGATCGGATTGATACTGAATATGTTGCGGTGGTTCAAGCCTCAGATTTGAACAATCTCGTTTCTTCTGTGGGTCAGATAGCCCTGCAGGTGCATCCTGAGTTGATACGTGAACGCTTTGCCATACAAAAATTGCAGGTCCAGCTCCAAAGTGCAAGCCGGGCCTGGTGGCCTACCTTTAAGCTGTCCGGGGATGTTTCGGTTCTGGGCGATCGGTATCCCCTGAGCCGATATAATTATTCTCTTGGACTGGTAATGGAATTTTCCAGCCCCCTTATTTCAGGGTCCCTGGGTGCAAGGGCAGGCAAAGAAGGTCCCTATGATACAACAGGGCGGCTTCAGAGTTCCCTTGAACCCATTCCAGACCCCGCTTCGTCCCTCTCAAAACAATCCTTGAACGCTATGCTCAGTCTGGAACAGGAAAAGTATGAGCTCCAGCTTAAGCAGATTGAACGGGAGACCCAGCGGCTTCTACGTTCCTGTGTGATGGCTGAGGAACGGCGTCTTTTAGCAAAAAAACAGGTAGAGCTTTCCCGGAAACGCTTTGAGTTACAGGAAATTAAACATTCCCTTGGCCAGGCTACCATGCTCGATGTAATGAAGGCTCAAAATGAGCTTGCACAGGTGGAAACTGCCCTGGTGGAGGCAGCGGTGAACCTGCTTCAGACAGAACGGAAACTGGAACAATTTCTTGACCTAAGTCCTGGCGAGTTGGGGACTTTTTTACAGCATCTGCAAGGAGTCCAACCATGAAAAAGTCTAATGCGATGTTACTCATTCCGCTTATTTTCTTGATTCCCCTGGTGATTCCAAGCTGTTCAAAGGCGGAGGCTGAAACGGCAAACAGCAATAGGTCAGAACAAATACATGCTGTACGGGTATGCCAGGTCAGGGAGCTTTCTATCCCGGATGAAGTCTCTGGTTTTGGTTCCCTTTCCTTTTTAAAAAAGGTTGATATTACCAGTCCCCAGGAAGGAACGATTACACAATTGCTCCGTAAAGAGGGTAGCCCGGTTGTAGGTGGGACAGTAGTGGCGGTTTTGGAAAATCCTCAGATTAGATTGGCAGTCCGCCGGGCCCAGAATGCCCGAGACCAGGCTGCAGCGGCGCTCACACTTGCCCGGTCCAAACTGCTGGAAGGCTCATTTCAGGCAGAGGCCAGAATCCTGGAGCTTGGAAAAAATGAAGCAGAACTTGCGCAGGCAAAAAAAGAATTTAAGGAACAGGAACGAAAACTGGCTGACCAGGAAGCTCTTTTTAAGGCCGGCGGCATTACAGAAGAGGCTATCCGCAGTGCCCGCTTTGCCCTGGAGTCCATGGCGGAACGGATCCGGCTGCAGGAGCAGGATTTGGCTATCCGCTGGGTCGGTCTCAGGGTACAGGATTTCCAGGCCGCTGGCTTCAGCATACATGATACCCCTGCGGATTTGCTCAAAGACAGGATTAAGCTGGCGACCATAACGCTGCAGGCGGAGGTAGAAGCCGCTGAAGCCCAGCTTGCTGCAGCCAACCGGGAACTGGAATCGGCCCAGCTTGCTGAACAGGAACTCACCCTTAAAAGCCCCCTTTCAGGAATACTCGCGTGCCGTAATGTGGAAATTGGTGAACGGGTAAAACGGGACGATAAGCTGCTCACCATTATCGATACCCGCTCCCTCTATGCTTCAATTCCGGTACGGGAACTGGATGCCCAGCGGATCATCGGAGGTATGAAAGCTTCGGTTCAGATTGATGGTATGGCTGCTCCCTGCAAAGCCCAGGTGGATCTCGTATCTCCCATGGCTGATAATCAATCTTTTACCTTTCAGGTTCGTCTGCTCCTTGATGAGCGGGATGTTCAGCGAATGAACCTTAAACCGGGGATGTTTGCCCGGGCGGTAATACGGCTGGGTTCGGATCGGAGGGCCCTGGTAATCCCCGAGTCAGCCCTGGCGGAAAAACGGGGCGATACGGGCAGGGTCTTTATTGTACAGCAGAACCGGCTGTTTGGAAAAACAATCCGTCTCGGCAGGAGTATAGGGCAGGATTGGGAAGTTATAGAGGGCCTGGATAAAGATCAGGTTCTGGTGGACCGTCCTGAATCTACTTTGGAGGAGGGGAGCCGTGTCGAGATTAGCCGGTAAACTTCTCCAAAAGCGTCTGACAAGGTTTCTGGCAAAAAGCCGTGCAAGGCTCATTGCCAAGCATCTGACTGCAGGCTCCCATGGAGCACTGTTTGCGGTGTTCCTCTGTTGTCTGACCGCCTGCGGTTTTGTAGATCTGCGGCCGGTCCAGTTCAGCCTGTATCCCCCTGAGCCGGATGGCATGCTTCCGGAAGCCTATTCGGCGGTTACGGTAACCTTTTCTACCGATATGGAACAGCAGGAGGTGGAACGGGCTCTCGCGATTACCTCAAAAGAGGGAACCATAGAAGGGGACCGCTACTGGGAAGGTTCGAAACTTGTTTTTGTTCCCCTTTCACCCTGGAAGGCTGGAATCCGGTATAATCTGGCATTGAATGGACTTGTCCATGCCCGGGACGGCCGGGAACTGCGCCTCTCGGTGAACCACCCCTTTTACGGACTTTGCAGGGGCGAACAGCCGGTCCTGCTTTCGGTTGATCCTTCCTCAGGGGGAATTGTTCCGGTGCAGGCCCTGGAGCCGCCCCTGCCTGGCGCAGAGTCCTCTCCCCATGGACCGCCAATAAGCTTCCGTTTTTCCCGCCCCATGAACAGGCTCAGCGTCCAGGATGCCCTTAAAATTGAAGGGGTGGATCAGCTCGCCTGGATATGGACAGAGGATGATAGGAACCTTTTGCTTATCCCTTATAAGAGCCTCTCCCCATGGACCGTATACCGATGGAGCCTGAAAAAGACCGCTGCTGCACGGGATGGTATTCCCCTGGGACGGGAGGAAAGCGGCACCTTCTGTACTACTCTGGATGCTGAGCGCCCAAGGGTGGAGCGGACCTTTACCCTGGCCCCCGCTGCTTCCGGCTGGACCGATCTGGGCCGGGGCCCTGGAGATCTGGATATTGGACAAGCCCTGGGGGTGCGGTTCTCCAAACCTATGAACCGGGATAGCCTATTGCAGGCGGTACGCATCGAGCCTTCCCTCTCCGGATATGCGGTCCAGATTGATGCACAGACGGTTGCCTGGGTGCCCGACCGGCCCCCTGAACCTGAAACAACCTATGTGCTGGTTGTAGCCGGGGATACCCGGGATACCTCCGGCTTAACTTTGGAGCGGGAGTACCGGGAGTCTTTTATCCCCGCAATTCCCTATTTACAACTGGAGTCCCTGGAAGCCGATGGTTCATCCCCTGTTACAGGTCCATTTCCGCCGGTTAACCCACAGGTATACACGATCCATGTGGCTGCCCCAGAGGGGCTTGTGTCCATCAACCTGCACTTTTCCCATCCCTTTGATTCGGGAGCTCAGGCTGGGGTAATTAAAATGATTACCCTCTCTCCCTATTTCCCCGGAAGCCTTGCTCCCGTCGCGTTACGGGCCGCTTCCTGGGTAACCGACAGTACCCTCAGACTTGTCTGGGAAGGACTAGAAGCAGGAAGTGGCGGGATCACCAATTATTACCGGTTGAGCCTGACGGGAGGCCGCTCCGGTTTAAGTACCAGGCAGAATGGTATCGTTGGGTACTGGCTTAAGGACACGGTAAACCTCTACCTGGAGGCTCAACCATGACAGAGTGGAATACTAAGCTGCTATGGGCCTTGAGTCTCCTGGTTCTCAGTCTGTTATTACAGGGCTGTGATATCCTGCGCTCATCTCCCTTTCTGGTAGTCCGCTGGAGTCCAGGGGAGGGCAGTCATATCGATTTTACCGGACCATTCTTGAGCCTTGAATTTTCCCACGAACCAGATCGGTATAGTGTTGAGCGGTCCTTTACCTGTACCGAAGATGGGTTAGCCCTGGCAGGAACCTTTACCTGGGAAGGAAGGCAGCTCAGATTTTATCCCGCCGGAGGCTTTCGAGCAAACCGGGATTATAGGATAAGCCTTTCGACCGATGCCCAGGATACCTCAGGTCTGTCTTTGGACAAGGGTTTTGAGGGCTCCTTTTCTACCAGGCCTGAAACGAAACGGCTTGTGTTTACCGGAAGCAGCCCCGCCGAGGGAGGAACCTTAGAACCTTCCGGTCCGGGCCCCCTCTTTGAGCCGGTCCTCCTGTACTTTTCCCATTCCCTGGCTGTGGAAAGCCTGTATCAGTATGTGTCATTTTCTCCGAGTATCCAGGGACTCTGGGAACTGAGTCCTGCTACCTCAGATCCTTCGGGACCAGTGACTGCCCGGTTTACCCCACTGGAGGCCTGGCAGACTGGGAAACAGTACCTGTGTGCTATCTCTAAGGACCTGCCTGACCTTTATGACCGCCCCATGGGGTGTGCCTATACACTCCACTTTATTGCAGGGACCGACAGGGAGCCGCCAAAACTGCTTCATATTCAGGCCCTGGATGCCCAGAATGTTGTGGCAGGCTCCCTGGAATTTACTGAGTGGTATGGTGATTCGGGCCCGGAAAGTTCTGTAACGATTAATGAACATTGGGAGCGGACCTATAGGATTGTCCTGGAATTTTCAGAACCAGTAGACCCGTCAAGTCTTAAAAACAGGCTCAGCATACAAGGCGGGCTTGGGTTTACCATCACTCCCCTCTTTCCGCCTTCGACAAGCTTTACCGTAACCTTTACTGACAGGCCAGTCTATGGGAATACTTATACGCTTAGTCTCGGTGCGGGTATTTCTGACCTTCAGGGAAATACCAGTGTCCAGCAGGTCCTCTGTAAATTGCTCGTGAATGGCGAAAGCAGTAAACCTCCCCGCTTCGTGGGCATTCGATTCCCCCTGGCCCCTGGATCTGGAACAGGCGACTATGAGCCAGTGATCTTTGCTATCGATGCCCCCTTTGCAGATTTTCCTGTACAGAATGGAAGTGACCGGTATCCCTATGATGTGCCTTCCAATAACTGGATAGAACTCTACTTTGATGTAGCCCCCGGTGCCAGCATCGATCCAATCTCTCTCATGGAAAGCTTCAGCATCAGCGCTACCAATTCGGCTCTGAGTTTTTCACCCCGTAAAATCCTGAAAAATGGTTTTACCTGGGCGGATCCGGAGCAAACCTGGAGCCACCTGGAACGGGTAGAAGTACAGGGGGTATTAACCAACAGCACCAATGCGGGGCTTGTGACCCTGAGCCTTTCTACAGCTCTTATGGACAGCCTCGGAAACCGGGGAGAATATACCCAACTACTCCCCCTCTGTAAGTAGGGGGGGAGTATGAAGCAGCTTATTTATATCTGCATCCGGCGTCCTGTAGCGGTCACCATGGGCCTCGCAGCCCTGTTACTTGCGGGCATCCTCGCACTTATGGGGATCCCTGTGGATCTGCTGCCTGAAATACAGGTGCCCCGGGTACAAATCTCTGCCCAGTATACCGGACTGGCTGCCCGGGATATTCGTACTGTTCTTACAATTCCCCTGGAAGATGCCCTGGCGTCGGTCCGTTCCCTCCAGCGGATCCGGAGTGTATCCCGGGATGGGGAATCCCTTATTGTCCTGGATTTTGTCTGGGGTACAAAACCGGAGGAAGCGGCCATATTGGTTCGGGAAGCGATAGATGGGGTCTATCCACAGCTTCCTGAGGGAACCCCGCGGCCCGTCGTTATCCCCGGAGATCCGGAAACCCAACCCCTGGCTATTGTGGGAGTCCGCTCCAGGACAGAAAAGGTCCAATTTGCCCGCCAGGTTGCAGAATATGAACTACGGGCCCGTTTCAGACGGATAGAAGATATTGGAACGGTTATTCTGGTCGGGGGACAGAAGGAAGAGATTAAGATAGAGCTGGATCCCCAGCGCTCCTTTATCCGGGGACTCGGTGCTGCCGGTTTTGCGGAACTTGCCGGCTCAGAATGGTCCGATGTCAGTGCGGGCACTGCCCGGGAAGGAAACCGGGAACTGGTTATAGTAAGTTCAGGGAAACCTAAAAGTATTGATGAACTTGCGGGCCGGGTTTTACCTTCCCGTACAGGTCCCCTCTATCCTGCCGACCTTGGTACCGTTGGGTTAAGTTATCATGACCGGGAAAGCCTGTTTATTGCCGACGGTCGGGAAGCGGTTGCCCTGGAACTATTCAGGCGGCCCCGTTCCAATCCACTATCGGTAGCAAAGGCGGTGCGCCAGACTATTGCAGAGGCCCGACAGGATCTGGGACAGGATGTGGAAGTTTTTTTAATCTATGATGGTTCGGAGCTTACCCGGCGAAACCTGATGGATCTGGGACGTTCTGCCCTGTTTGGTTCCCTGGCGGTAGTGCTGGCCCTTTTCTTTTTTATCCGATCCATCCGGGGTAGTTTTCTGACCCTGCTTGCACTTCCAATTTCGGCTGCGGCCTCTCTTGCATCGCTTGCTCTGGCAGGAAAGTCCCTGAACAGCATGAGCCTCGGAGGACTGGCCCTGGGAATTGGACTTGTTTCTGACACTTCGGTACTTATTCTGGAGCTTCTAGAGCGTAATTTCCGATTTAGTACTGAAAAGCCGCAGGCTGGTTCCGTAGCGGAACTGGTTGCTTCGGTTGCTTCCAGTTCTCTGGGGAGCACCCTCACCACGGTAGTTATTTTTGTTCCAGTCCTGTTCCTTCCTGGCCCCCTGGGAGCACTCTTTGCAGATCTGTCAATCACAATGATTTCTGCGGTTACCACTGGCTGGCTATATGCCCAATTCGCCCTTCCATCTCTGTATCTGTTTTTCTGGCGGCCCCCTCAAGCCCCAATCAGTCACATAATCAGGCGCCCCGATCTACAAAGCCCCGGTCTGCAGCACCAACAGCAAAGCCTGGGCCCACAAGCCCGGGGACAGCTCAGCACAGGGCTGCAGCACCAACAACAGCGCAGCCCAAGGCTGCAGACCCGGGAGCCACGAATTCCAGGGCTGCACAGGATGCTTGGCAAGGGATATCGGTGGCTCCTGGGATTTGCTTTCCGCAAACCCCTCATTATGCTTGGGATTGTCCTGGTCTCGGTGATCCTGGGAACTCTACTCCTTTTGAGCCGCCCGGCCCGTTTCACTCCGACTGAAGGAGCAGAAGAACTCGAGCTTGAGCTGGCCTTCAGCCCCGGTACCCGGCTTGATACCATGGTGAAGCACGGCGAGGCCCTCAGTGGTCTTGTCCGGAGCCTTCCCGAAATAGATGCCGTCTTTGGCAGGGCAGGGGCAGAACCGGAGGATCTGCTGCACCGGGCTTCGCCGGACTATCGGCGGGAAATCCTCACCTATCGGTGTATGCTGGCGAAGGGAACAGTCGCAACAGGAGCTGCAGAACGCCTTAGACAGGCTATTCAAGCCTATCTTGATAAGGAAGCCCCGCCGGATCTGGCGGTAAAGATATCCTTTCCCCAGGACCGTATCGAAGGGCTTCTGGGTCTTTCATCTGCCTATACCCTGGCATTAAAGGATAAAACCCCCGAAAACATACAGAAAAGGCTACCGGATGTACTTAAAAGCCTCGAAACCAGATCCCCCGGAGCCCAGTTTGTAAGCCGGCCCTCAGGGCAGCGGCCCGAAGTGACCCTCCGCCTGAAACGGGATATGGCAGCCAGTGCCCAGATTAGTTCCATGACTGTGGCCAGGGTCCTGCAGGCCAGTACCGAAGGTGTAGTACCAGGCCGAATAGAACTGGAGGGCCGTCCCACGGATATCCGGCTTAAGGCCAGACTGGACCCGGGACACCCCCTGGAAGCTCTGGAACAGCTCCCGGTGAATGAAGGATCCAGGGCTCCGGTCTTCCTGGGAAGTGTAGCTTCGCTGGATCGAACCGAAGGTCCCGCCGCACTGGCCCGGCTTGATCGTTCCGATGTGGTATATATCGATGGAACTCCAGCCTCTGGTAATGAGAAGGAACTAGGCAAGGTTCTGCAGAAGGCTGCAAAGGGGACCCAAGGGCTTTCCTATTCGGATGAATCGGCCTTCAGCAGGTATCGATGGACCCTCTTATATACGGTACTTCTGGTAATCCTCCTTCTGTATTTTGTTTTGGCAGCACAATTTGAATCCTTTACCCTGCCGCTGCTTCTCATGGTGAGCATCCCCTTTTCCCTGTCGGGGGCGGGCCCGGCTTTGGTTCTGGTGGGGGCAGGTCTGGACTCCGGCTCTGTCATTGGACTGGTGGTGCTTTTTGGGCTTGCGGTCAACAATTCCATCATCCTCTATGAAGTAAGTAAAGAAAAGATTGATGAAGGGACACCCCGGCTGCAGGCGGTTTACCGGGGGGCGGTCGAACGGCTTATTCCGGTTCTTACCACAACCAGTACCACCCTTCTCGCCCTGCTTCCCATCATTGTCTCACCCCTGGGGGCTACCCAGCGTTCCATGTCCGCAGCCATGTTCGGCGGAGTAGCCGCCAGTACCCTCATCACCCTGATCGTGATACCCCCCGTACTGCTTCGGTTTTTACCGGGAGGAAACCATGCTGCTTGATAGACCCAAACGAGCCCTGGCGGTCCTTCTCTCGGTTCTTTTATTGTCAGTCTCCCTGGTGCTTGCCCCCCGTGACACATCCACCCAACAGGAACGGGACCCCTCCTATGTGATTACATTGCGTCACTATGGGATCGACGGCAGGGAAATGGAACGGACCGTGGCAATTCCCCTGGAAGACGCGCTTTCGGCTATCCCTGGGGTAACCCATGTGCTCACCACCAGCGAACAGGGGAAGGTTCGTTGTTTTGTACGTTTCTATGGCCTATCCGCTGGTTCCTATGAAGCGGTCCGAGATGCGGCCCAGCGGGTGTATGAAACCCTGCCGCCATCGGCCCAGCGGCCAGAACTGAGCAGTTCCCGGGACAGCCGGGTTCCTGTCTGGTCCGCCGCGGTATTTCTTAAAACTGACCTGGCCGTTTCCTCCAGGGCCGGTTCTGCAATGGCCAGGGCCGATGCGCCCAGGTCGAACCTGGCCAGCCCATCCGGGCCTGGTTCTGCAATGGCCAGGGCCGATGCGCCCAGTTTGGACCTGGCCGCTTCCTCCAGGGCCGGTTCTGCAATGGCCAGGGCCGATGCGCCCAGTTTGGACCTGGCCGCTTCCTCCAGGGCCGGTTCTGCAATAGCCAGTCCGGGTCAATCCCTGGGAAGTATCCTTGAGCGGGTAGTGAAACCCGCCTTTGAGAGGCTCGACGGGGCCGGGGAGGTGGAGCTTGCCGGAACGGGTCTGCCGGAACTGGTCATTTACCTGGATGAAAGGGCCTGTGCTGCCCGGGGAATCGAAGCCTGGCAGGTGGCCCGTCAGCTTTCTGAGCAGGATCTCCTGCTGCCGGGAGGCTCTATTACAGAAGCGGACAGGGACATCATGCTCACCATAGACGGCCGGTACAAAACTGCCCAGGATATATACGAAGCTCCGATTCTGCTTCCCGGGGGCCAGATGGTTCCCCTATCCACTCTGGGCCGTATCGTAGAGCAGGACCGAAAGCCGGAAGCAATTGCCCGACTTGATGGACAGGCTGCGGCGGTAATTTCCATCATGGGTTCATCCAGTATTCCCATTGCTCAGCTTTCCCGGAGTATTCAGCAGACTGTTAAAGAACTGGGACGGCTGCCCCTGGAGTTTTATGTACTTTCGGATCGAGGGGCCGAAGAAACCGCAGCTTTCCGTTCGGTTCTTTCCGCAACCCTGCAGGGGAGCCTCATTGTTGCAGTTGCGGTAGCCCTCCTTGCCGGTGCCAGTTCCCTGATGGGAATTCTTTCGGTTCCCCTGATCATGCTCTTTTCTGCCGCAGCCCTGAAATTGGCGGGCTTCTCTCTGGATCGCCTGAGCCTGGCTGGTCTTGCCTGCGGTGTTGGAGCCGCTGTGGATAGTACCATTCTGGTGGTAGAACGGCTGCATCGAACCAAAGATGGATCACAAAAAG
>Ga0116188_1002837_pt1 | contig 13179 bp, 13 predicted proteins | sample AD_JPNTR2_MetaG_FD_89807 | JGI IMG/M metagenome (GOLD analysis project Ga0116188, IMG submission 89807) | Active sludge microbial communities of municipal wastewater-treating anaerobic digesters from Japan - AD_JPNTR2_MetaG | ecosystem: Engineered > Bioreactor > Anaerobic > Digestate | place...
GCCCCTACTGCAACCATACCTCCGAGAGACACATACTGAATAGCCCGACCGATTGACATCATTCGCCTCGAGACTTCTTCTTGGTAGATAACATCGTCTATGATATCAAGAGTCTGAATTTCAGCCACAACGGCATCGATTTCATCCACGCCGGTAGTTTTCACCCTTATGCTTGCAGGCAAAGGATTCTCTTCCTTCAAAGAATCAAGCACAGACGCCTTATCTTTGAACATCAATTTCAACTCTTCAAGAGCATCTTCCTTGCTCACATACTTTACAGTGCTAACACCGGGAATTCCTTGCACACGCTCAACTGCCGTAGAAATCTGTTCAGCCGTGGCATCTTTTATTATATAGGCCTGGATTTCCATTTGCTGCTCCGCCACGGTGTAAATGTATCCTAAGTTAACGCTAACCAAGAAACTGATGCCAAGCAGAAATAGCGCAAAACCTGTTGTTAAAGACGAAAGAAATGACGAAAGTTTGCTGCGCCATAGGCTCCTAAAAGCCTCAGAGAATACATATCCTATGAACCTCAAGAACTATACGCCCCTCTTCTCTCGTCACGTACAACTGTGCCGTTTCTGAGTTCGATCACTCTCTTCTTCAAGAGGTTAACCATATCCTGTGCATGAGTCGCGACTACAACAGTCGTGCCGTACATGTTGGCACGCTCGAGAAGGCTAAAAATCTCATGAGCCGTCTTGGGATCCAAATTGCCGGAAGGTTCATCTGCCAAAAGAACATCGGGATTTCGGACAAGCGCCCTGGCAATGGCAATTCTCTGCTGCTCTCCCCCGGATAACTCATTGGGATAGGCGTCTCTCCTATCCTTTAAGCCAACTAAATTCAGAACTTGAGCGACTCTTTTCTTGATCTCGCGTGTCGGTGTGCCCGTAACTTCCAGAGCAAAGGATATGTTCTCTCCGACAGTCTTATCCTCAAGCAGTTTGAAGTCTTGGAATACCACACCTATGCGCCGTCTAAGAAAAGGAATCTCCCTTCGCCGGAGCTTCGCCAAGTCTTTTCCCAATACCACAACTTGACCAGTAGACGGTGTTTCTTCTCTGTACAATAGTTTTATGAGAGTAGACTTACCTGCGCCGCTCGGACCCACGATAAACACAAACTCGCCCTTTTCTATGGCAAGAGTTACCGATTCAAGAGCTTTGGTGCTACCCCCATAATCTTTGGACACATTCCTCAAGCTAATCAAAAATAGTCACCTACCGTCACACCGCAACAAAAACTGCGTCTGTGCTTGTATACTAGTATTCGACACAATTCCGGCACATCCTGTTCCCAGAAACGGCTAATACGCGCCTTTATGAAAAAAACTGCCATCAGGTTCGAAGAAAGGCCCTTGCTTCTTCACAGAACTTCTCGGCCGTAAGTCCATAGGCTTGCATAAGTTCCTTAGCCGAACCCGACTGCCCAAATTCATCGTTTACACCCAGACGCATCACAGGCATAGGATGGATCCTACTCAGTGTTTCGCATACTGCGCTGCCTAGACCGCCGATTATGTTATGTTCCTCACAAGTTATAATCATCCGACTGCAAGCAGCCGCTTTCCTTAGCAACTCTACGTCGATAGGTTTTACGCACGCCATATCTATCAAAAGACATGATATCCCTTCGTCTTCAAGAGTCTGAGCAGCTTGCAAAGCAGGCAGAACCGTAACCCCACACGCTACAAAACAGACGTCGAAAAGTACCTCATCTGGATTTGAACGGGGTTTCCTCTCTATAAGGTCATCGATGGAACCTTCTGACAATTGAGGCCATAGGACTGTCCCTTTTCCGATTTCAAAACTATGATTTGGCTTAAGTATGGGAGACACCTTCTCCCTGCCCAGCCTAATATAGACCGGCCCTTCATAGGCAGCAGCCGCTCTTACAGCAAGGTGCGTTTCCCGGGCGTCGCAGGGCACTATGACGACCATACCGGGGATCACCCTCATAAGAGCAATATCCTCCAAGGCTTGATGAGATGCCCCATCAGGGCCTACAGTAAGTCCCCCGTGAGACGCCACTATCTTCACATTGAAACCAGGATAGGCGATGGATTGCCGCACTTGATCGTATGCCCTGCCACTTGCAAATACAGCAAACGTCGACACAAACGGGATCTTCCCCGACCGTGCAAGCCCCGCCGCTATTCCCATCATATTGGCTTCGGCTATTCCCACGTTAAAAAACCGCTCAGGAAACGCTCTTGCAAATTCAGATGTTTTTGTAGAGGAAGACAAGTCTGCGTCAAGAACACAAATATCAGGATTCTCCTTGCCCAATTCAACTAGGGTTTCACCGTAAGCGTCCCTTGTTGCTTTCATCTCCGATACCTCGGACATTCTCCCTTCACCCTCTTGAACATTAATTCGGTAGATACAACATAGCACGAGTTAGATTTCTCGGCTCATCAATTCTTCAATCGCTTTCGCTGCTTCTTGTGGACTCGGAGCTTTTCCATGCCATTCTTTCTTGTTCTCCATGAAACTCACTCCCTTGCCCTTTACAGTCTCGGCAATTACAACCGAGGGGCGCCCTTTGGTCATTCGGGCCTTGCCAAAAGCATTGAGAAGATCGATAGGATTGTGTCCGTCTGCCGAAAGCACGTTCCAACCAAATGCTTCAAACTTCTCAGACAAAGGCTCTGGGCACATTACGTCCTCAATCCTGCCATCTATCTGAAGGTGATTGTGATCCACCATTGCCACAAGATTATCTAGTCCGTAGTGATGACCTGCCATCGCAGCCTCCCAGACTTGACCCTCCTGGCATTCGCCATCTCCTAACAATACCCAAACTCTGTATTCCTTACTATCCAATTTGCCCGAAAGAGCCATTCCAACTCCCATAGACAGGCCCTGACCCAAGGAACCCGTTGAGACTTCTACACCTGGCACTTTGCGGCAGTCCGGATGCCCTTGCAGGGGCGAACCTAACTGCCTGAGTGTGGGCAAGAGGTCTTTTGAAAAGAAACCTTTCTCAGCCAAAACCGCATACAGCGCCGGGGCAGCATGACCTTTGGAAAGAATGAACCTGTCTCTATCGGGCCATAGAGGCTCATCAGGCTTTACGTTGAGCACCCCGCCAAAATACAGCGTGCTCAATATATCTGCCGATGACAAAGACCCGCCGGGGTGACCCGAGCCCGCTTTAGATGTCATCTGTATTACATTGACCCTAATTTCTCTTGCCTTTTCTTTTACTAACCGAACTATCTTCTCTGTGCTCTCGGTTGGGGATTCTTGCATCGTCTAGCCCTCCATCTTGCCTTTTCCCTTTTTTACTCTTTGCCGCTCAAAAGGATCCTAAGTGCAAACTCAAAAAGCAAAGCATCCTGTTTAATCCTGCCCGGTTCCAGAATCAGCCGGTACAACCATTCCAAACCTAGATTCTGTATTATCTCAGGTGCTCTCTTCTTTTCGCCTGCCAATACATCAAAAACCCCGCCTACTCCTATGCCTACTTTGGCACCCAGTTCATTTTTATACTTCCATATAAATTTCTCCTGCTTAGGAGAACCCATGGCACAAAGCAAGAGGTCAGATTCTGTTTCCCTAATAGCCCGTACGATTCTAGGCTCCTCATCCGACGAAAAATACCCGTGATGGGTCCCGGATATCCTAACTCCGGGGAATAGCTCCCTAGCCTTTTGAGCCGCTTTCTCTGCTACTCCTTCTTTCCCGCCGAGGAAGAAAACCTTAGGCGAGACTTCTGAACCTAGCAATCCATAAGCCAATTCTACACCTGTTACCCTGTCAGGCAAATCCACGCCCTTCCTGCGAGCCGCCCAAAGGATTCCCACACCGTCGGGAACGATTAGATCGGCAGATTGGAGTATCTGCATAAACTCAGCATCCTTTTGAGCAGTCATCACCATTATGGGATTAGCCGTGACAATGATCTTTGTACGACCGTCGTTCTGAGAGAACATACCTTCTATAGTGCTTAACGCTCCCTGAAGCGTAATAGGAATAAACTCGACTCCAAGAATATCGGCCAACCTCACCTCACCCTTTTCAGTGTAACACGGAGACAGTTTTCTTGATCCAACTTCGACTCTTTCTGCCCGATACCTGTTTAGAGATACAACCCTTCCTTAAAGGTATCCTTTTTTGTTATGATTCAAAAAGACTTGATTTAATATTTGTGCTGTAAATAATGAATTATAACCTGGACCATGCAAGAAAACGAGGTGCGGAAGTGTGAGAAGAGTTCTCCTTTCCGGGTATTACGGTTTTGGGAACATAGGCGACGAAGCCATTCTAGCGTCTACTGTCGAAGCTTTGAGAAAGGCCAGACCTGACCTCGATATCATGGTCCTTTCTCAACATCCTGAGGAGACTAGCGCGGCATATGGCGTAGAATCTTACCCCAGAATGTCCATGAACGAAGTAAGAAAGGCCGTACGAAAATCGGATCTAGTGATCTTTGGCGGCGGAAGTCTGCTACAAGACGCCACTTCTTTCAGATCTCTTCTGTACTACCTTTCGATAATACACCTATCATGCTTTTACAATAAACCCGTGGTAGTATACGCAAACGGGATTGGGCCAATAAACTCTCGTCTTGGCAGGTTACTTACAAAGCGGGCTATGAGGAAAGTGAAAGACATAACAGTAAGAGATAGTGAGTCCAAAGAGGAACTATTGAGGCTCGGCGTAACTAGGGACATAAAGGTAACGGCTGACCCAGCTTTTCTTTTGGAGCCTGCGCCAGACGATCTGGCAAAGAAAATCCTTGAATCTCATGGAGTAAACGGACAGCAAGACATCGTATGGATTGCCTTAAAAGACATAAATGCTCCGGATTGGTTTTACGATCAAATCATGACATTAGTATCTGAGATGAGACAAGATGGCCTATCGCCGTGCTTTCTTGCGATGCAAGAAAGAGATTTGGCTTTGACCACAAAATTGAACCAAGATATCGCAGCCATGAATATGGATCCATTGCCGGTTGTCTCAAATATCACGCCCGTAGATGCTCTCGGGATCCTTGCGGTCGGCCAATTCTGCCTGGGGATGCGATTGCACACTTTAATACTATCATCTAGAGTGGGAGTCCCATTTGTTGGGGTAGATATAGACCCTAAGATTAGCGCATTTTGCAGGACAGCGGGTTGTCCGGTTCTCCCATATCCGGCGAAATACCCCAACTTCGACATCGTAAAAGAATTTTTCGCCTTAATCCGAGATGGCGATATGTACAGAAGATCGCTGAATGAAAAACTACCGGTGTTCTCCTCGCTTGCCGAAGAAAACATAAACATCGTTTTACGTCACCTAGACCACATATAGACCTGCCCGTAACCACCGCCTGAAAAAATCACATGAACTTATACCTAATGATGACTTTCTATCTAATGTCAAACTTGCCTCTTACCATAATAAACGCGTCGGAAGTAACCTTTATCCCTCTGCCGTCATCCCTTGGAACCAAAAGCAGGTGATTTCTTGGCACTTCGGTACCTTTTGCCAGGTCAGAACCGGCAGTGAAGTCGCACAACCCACCAAGTTCGGAATCTATTACGGTAGCAGCTCCTGATCTGAGAATGATCTCTGTCCCAGAATACCCGATAAGGCTCTGCCCGGAAGAAAGTTCAACTACGTTCATCTTCATCATTGAATCTACGTAGGACCTTGATACCAACGGATCGTCCTCGCTCCCGGGTAAAACTGTGCTACCAGCGAAAACTAATCCCCTACCAAACCACCCAACTGAAAACGCGCCTAGCACTGCCAATATCACCAAACATATCAGGTATCTCCTTGGCATTTCAGAACCACCTTCCGTAGGTTTTGATGTGTGTTATCCGTCTGCCGCCCGTTCGGCATCTTGCCGCAGTTTGGCATATATGAAGTCGTCTATATCGCCATCCATAACACGTTCCACGTTGGTTATCTCCAAGCCTGTGCGGTGGTCTTTAACCAGCGTGTACGGCTGAAAGACATATGACCTAATCTGACTTCCCCATGTAATCTCTTTTTGGGGACCCCTAAGGTTTTCAATCTCTTTTAGTCTTTCTTCCTCTTTGAGGGCCAAAAGTTTGGCTTTTAAGACCCTCATTGCCACGAGCTTATTCGAGTGCTGAGAACGCTCGTTTTGGCATGTAACGACAATGCCTGTAGGAATATGCGTGATCCTAACCGCAGAATCAGTCTTATTAACGTGCTGGCCACCTGCGCCTGAGGACCTATATGTGTCTATCTTGATCTCATCTGGGTCGATGTCTACTTCTTCTTCGGCCTCAATCTCGGGCAACACGTCCACAGATGCAAACGAAGTGTGCCTCCTCTGATTTGAATCGAAAGGAGAGATCCTTACCAGCCTGTGCACGCCCTTTTCGGGGCGCAAAAAACCATATGCGTGGTCGCCCCTAACAGAAAAGCTCACGCTTTTCAGTCCGGCTTCCTCACCAGGTAACATATCAAGAGTCTCCAGTTCGAATCCCTTACGCTCAACCCATCTAGAGTACATTCTGTAGAGCATCTCAACCCAATCCATCGCCTCTGTACCGCCTGCTCCGGCATGCAGGGTAACTATGGCATCTCTCGAATCATACGGGCCAGAAAACAAGGTTTCAAATTCTAGGTCGTGGATCTTTTCAGACAATTCCTGCGCCGTTTGCTTCAGATCTTCTAGAAGCGATATGTCGCCTTCTTCTTCGGCCAAAACAGCTATGGAAATGCTGTCTTCTACCTGGGTCTTGAGATCGTTGAATGTGTTTAGTTTGTTTTCGATATGGCTTATTCGTCTGCCGATTGATTGCGCTCGCCTACGATCTTCCCACACTGAAGGGTCTTGCATTTTGGCATTGAGATCCGCCAACTCCATGGATAACTTAACAGGGTCAAAGAGACCTCCCGATATTTGCCAGTCTTTCTCTTAAAGACTCCAATTCACTTATTACTTCTTCGTACATAATCATTCCCTCCGCTAGTTACGGTACCTGTGACCTATTCCCAAACATGAATAATACGACATTTTGCGCCGTTATCCAAGTTTTCCGCAACAATTCTTATACTTTTTTCCGCTACCGCACGGACAGGGATCATTTCGGCCTACTTTTTTCCCGGACTTAAGCGGGGCAGATCTTGGCTGTCCGCCTTCAGTTGTATCTTGAGATTGAGGCCCGCTAAGTCTTATTACTCTTACCGGCCCCGAGGCTCCTTGACCATCTTTTGTGGATCCGACGCCTTTTTGCTTGGATACAGTTACTCTGTAGAGATAGGAAACTGTATCTTTCTCTATATTTTGAATCATGTTCTGAAACAGCTCATACCCTTCTTTTTGATATTCAAGTAGGGGATCTCTCTGACCATACGCCCTCAGTCCTATTCCTTCCCGAAGACCCTCCATGGCACGCAGCTGGTCTATCCACTTTTGATCAACTACCCTAAGAAGGATGAGCCGCTGCACCTCGTTGAAGTTCGGCCCCAGCATCTCGGCTTTCTCTTTGTATCCTTGATCGAAAACCTGCATGACGGCTTCTAGTGCAGCAACTCTGGAACTGGCAGAATCCAGAACTTTTCTGAAATCTACGGCAGGCATTAGCTCTTTGAGATAAGAAACAAGCCCGTCTATATCTGCCTCGTGGTTCCTTTCGCCCGGATTCCAAAATGCATCAAAGCCCGTTTCTACTGTCCTCGTAATCATACTCCGCAGAATATCAGAAAGATCATCAAGTTCAAGTACCTGGCGTCTCTGAGCGTATATGACTTCACGCTGTTTGTTCAGAACATTGTCGTATTCGAGCACATTCTTCCTTATAGAAAAGTTGTGCGCCTCAATGCGTTTCTGGGCTGTTTCCACAGACTTGGTGATCAATGGGTGCTCTATAGGCTCGTCCTCTGAGAATCCTACCTTTTCCATAACGTTACTTATGAGGTCCCCTCCAAACAGCCGCATAAGCTCATCATCCAACGAAAGATAGAACCTCGACGAGCCCGGGTCCCCCTGTCTACCCGCTCTGCCTCTTAACTGATTATCTCTACGCCGAGCTTCGTGACGTTCTGTTCCAAGAACATGGAGTCCGCCCAAAGACACTACCTCATCATGCTCTCCATCTGTCTGACCTTTGAACTGCTCAAAAAGTTCCTTGTATCTGCTTCTCGCCTCAAGAATCATATTAATGCGCTCATCTTGTGTGCCCTCTTCTACCTTTGCAAGTATTGCTTGGGGCAGTACCTTCTCCGAGGCGATAGATACCACTTCAGGATCATAGCCTTCTTTTCTAAGAGCCGAACGCGTCATGAAGTCAGGATTGCCACCTAGTAGGATGTCAGTTCCCCGCCCAGCCATGTTGGTTGCAATGGTTACCGCACCTTTTCTTCCTGCCTGGGCCACTATTTCCGCTTCCCGTTCGTGATGCTTAGCGTTGAGAACTTCATGGTCGATCCCTCTTCTTTTGAGCATAGAAGATAGCATCTCTGACTTTTCCACCGAACGCGTGCCCACAAGAACGGGCCTGGCAATTTCATGCATGTGAGCAATTTCTTCAACAACAGCTTTGAACTTGGCGTCTGCTGTTTTCCAAATAGAATCGGGCATATTCGTCCTTACCAGAGCCTTATTCGGTGGAATAGACACAACATCCAAACCGTATATTTCTACAAACTCCGGTTCTTCAGTGGCAGCGGTTCCTGTCATGCCGGAAAGTTTGTCATACATCCTGAAGAAGTTTTGCACTGTGATAGTAGCGAGCGTATCGCTTTCCTCTTTTATGTTTACTCCTTCTTTGGCTTCAATTGCCTGATGAAGCCCATCTGAAAATCTCCTACCTTCAAGAATGCGACCGGTAAACTCATCTACTATTAGAACCTCTCCGTTTTTCACCACGTAGTCAACATCTCGATGCATTAGCTCTTTTGCCCTTAGGGCCTGCTTAACATAATGCTCCAACCCTATGTTGTTTTCATCGGAAAGATCCTCTATGCCCAACCATTCCTCTGTTTTTTTGATCCCTTCATCGGTCAATACGATCGTCTTAGCTTTCTCATCTATTGTGTAATGGTTATCTCTTTTTAGCGTGCGAGCCAGATCCCTAAATCTTATATACTTGTCTGTAGTGCCCTCTCCTCGGCCTGAAATTATGAGAGGGGTTCTTGCCTCATCTATCAGAATTGAATCAACCTCATCGATTACAGCGTAGTTTAGAGGGCTTTGAACGAGATCCTCCTTGCGCCAAGCCATGTTATCTCTAAGATAGTCAAAACCGAATTCCGTATTCGTACCATAGATGATAGGGCATGAATAAGAATCCTTCTTCTGAGCAACTTCCATTCCCGGGATTACAAGTCCTACATCTAAGCCCAAGAACCTGTAAATCTGACCCATCCACTCTCTATCTCGCTTTGCCAGATAGTCGTTGACCGTAACTACGTGGACGGTAGCGCCTCCTAAGGCGTTCAGATAAGTCGGGAGAGTAGCTACGAGCGTTTTTCCTTCTCCCGTTTGCATCTCCGCAATACGTCCCTGATGAAGAACAACACCGCCTATTATCTGAACGTCAAAGTGCCTCATATCGAGCACGCGTTTGGAAACTTCTCTGACGACGGCAAAAGCCTCGGGCAGTATTTTATCCAGCGGCTCACCTCTGGATATGCGTTCCCGGAATTCTCTGGTCTTACCTTGGAGGTCTCCGTCGGAAGCTCGCTCCAAAACCGGCTCAAATCTTCCTACCGAATCGACGATTGGACTTATTTTTCGCAGCTCCCGGTCATTGGCGTTAAACAGATTCTTTAGAATGGACATGCATATCTCCTTTTCTGAGTGCAAACTCACAAACAATAAGACAGTTTTGCCTATATATCGCTGCTTTTAATTCTACCATTCTTATGCCTCTGCGAAAAACTCGCGTGCATTGCGTTCATTATGAACAAGAAGATTCCCGCCGCCATGAATACGTCGCCTAGACTAAACGTGGTGGGTGCTTTGGAAAGAAACTTCCAAGAGAATATATCCGCAAGAAAGGTAAGCCTTGTGTTGTCCCCTAACATGCAGTGAGTAAAACTGGAAGATAGCACTGATATTTGGCTACCCAAGACATCGGGACCCAAAGGAGACAAATCCACAGGCATTCTGCCTCCATTGGCCATTATGACCAGGAAATTCAAAAATACTCCGAACGCAAGCGCCCTAAAACCAGGCAATTTTAGATTCGGATAAAGGCCGTAAAACAGCATCAGGTAAGTACCGAAACTTAAAGCGAGGCAAACCTGCGGATATGGCTCAAATCTACCGCTTAGCAACTTGATCGATGCGATTTTCACCAAGAATGAACCCGCAATCCACACCACTCTATCAAGGTCTACATCTGCAAGTCGAGAAATCTTGCCTCCCGAAACTAGCCCAACAACCAGGGAAACGACCATTACGGTTAGGAACAACGGATCACTTCCTTAGAATCTTCTCATCAATTACTTTTAGCATAGCTTCTACCACTTTGGGATCAAACTGAGTTCCACTGCACCTTATAATCTCTTCTCTAGCCTCTTCATAGTCCATCCTTTCTTTGTACGGCCGATCTGTTGTCATAGCATCAAAAGCGTCTGCGCAGGCAATAATTCGCGCCTCTAGAGGTATCTCTTCGCCACGTAATCCTCTCGGGAAACCTGTACCATCCCATCTTTCATGGTGGTATCTTACCCACTCCGCCCCCTTACCCAATATCTTCATCGCCGCAATAACGTCTGCCCCTATATCAACATGCTTTTTCATTTCTTCATATTCTTCGTATGTAAAATAGTCTGTTTTCTTTAATATGCTGTCAGGTATTCCTACTTTGCCCACATCATGCAAAAGGGCAACGTATTTCAGTAAGTCCACCTCTTCGTCGTCAAGTCCCATTTCTTTTCCCAGTAACCCAGAGTATTCGGACACCCTTATGGAATGGCCCTGGGTATAAGGATCTCTCGCATCTACAGCCGTACCCAAAGCCTCAGCCATTTCGCCATAGGTATCTTTTAGATCCACATATTTCTGAAGGGACATCTTAGTCACGACTAGAGGCAGATAAAACAGCAGAAGCACAAGGGGCCCAGCTTGTTTCGTTACAACAACCATAAGGGCGCCGAGAGGAAACAAAGCGAACATATTAGGCAGCATCCACACTATGTTCTGGCGCCAAACGGTTAGAAAAGGTAGTCCGGTTTGAAGGGACACAAATTCTCCGGTCATGACGGCATTGAGCATCGTGTAACCTAGCGCCGCCAATACAAAAGCCAGAAGTCCTGAAGGAAATTCCAAGAATCCAAATTCGCCCCCCAGAAAAGCATACACCACGGAGAAAACATAGGCGCATATGCTTAACATCCCCCTGTTGAATAGAACCAGTTTGAGAGGAACCTGCCCTGCTAAGTCTCGTCTGCGCAAAGTAAACAACGCTGCCACCCACATGCCTATAGCAGGGCCATGCAGAACGATAACGGTGAAAATGAGAGGGGCAGCGACAGAAGCGGTACCTTTCCCCTTTGGGAAAGGAATTGCCAGAGTTTCGCCAAAAGCTATGAGCGCTCCCAAAAAACATACTTCTAGAAAGTGAGCCCAACCCTCGAATGAAGGAATGTTCATACAGAGCAACGCAATGCCAAGGCATATTATGCCCCATAAATACACATCAAAGGACTTGAGACTCTTATTCAACGGTAGACACCTCATGACCAGGCCGACAGCCCCGGCAGAAACTCTAACCTACTTGAAAGTTCGCCGCTCCAGCCAAAAGGAGCGTGAGGATGGCGAAAATCACCCTGAGAACCTTCTTATTCACCTAAAAACCCCCCGTCAACTGGCTGAATCTGAATCGCTAGATCAGATTCATTTAGCTCCGCTGATGAAAGTTGCCGGGCTGTCGGCATAGTAATTTGTTCAACGACTGTTTCGATTAGTCCTTCTATTAAGTAGTGCAAATCCGTCTGATCTCATGCATTCGCCATAAGCCTTGGAAACCGCCGATTAACCGCATCAAGAGTCGCCTTTACCACCGCTTCCCTTTCGTCATATGAAACAGGACAAGAACCCGTTAGGGTTAGTTCCCTGCCATCCTCAATAACACCAAGAACAACCAGAGCCGTTCGCAGAGATCTTGACTCGTATACATTTACATCTCTAAGAGAAATATTAACACTTTCTTTCAAGAAATGACTAAGAGCGTTTACAGTAGCTTCTGCGCAAAACCAGTTCCATCTGGTCGCAGTGGCAATTCCTTCACTTTCTCCGAGAGAAACTACTCCACCCAAAGCAAGTCTTACTCTAGCAACGGCAGATGATCCGCTTGCCATGAGCTCTATCCCGACCAGTTTCGGCCGAGCGACAAAAGCCAATTCTGTGTCGGTCATCTGAACGATCGAAATCTTACCTTTATCGATCTTTTCTCCGGATGCCGCTAAGATGGCAGATTCTACATCGCGTATTACATATTTGGGCGACCGACCTGTTCGCGCCACGACATTAATTTCCTCGACATTGTTGTCCTCGCCAATGGAAACTCGACAATCCAACACGTCATTTATCTTCTTGATGATGTCCTCATAATCTTTGGCTGAATGATCCTTCATGCCCATTTTCATGCACTCCCAATTGGAAAAGCGCTTCGATCACATATACGGGGCCATAATTGCAGTGTTATGACGATACCCTGAATCTTCTTTCTCCTTAGCAACCATCTCTGACATAATCCACAGTCCCGCAGCCACCAGACTGTGCCCGCCAAGTACAACCGGGACAGGGCATTCAACCGCGCTCTTAGTAAAATCCCTTACCCACTCATCTTCAATCAATTGGTACTGGCCTAGATCTGAGTAGAACCTGTCCCAATCGGAAACTTGACCCCTAAGGTGAGCAAAAATCACTCTTGTATCGATAAAGGCTAGATCGCAGACACGAGACAGATACTCAAAAAACATCTTCGGGCCGACCTCATTTATCATAAAACCTAATAGAGATACAACTTCTCCTCTTTCTTCTCGACCCAAGGCCTTCATACCTCTCTCCTCAGAAAACACACGCATTCTATGCACCATGTTGGAGTTTATATATTGTATGACCGCAGGCCCTACTCGTCCTATCACCGCTATCTCACGTGAATCTTGCCTAAGTATTCGTAAGGCATCATTTAGGTTCTGAGTAGGCCAATCGAGAGAACTTATGATCCTTGATGATCTCGGTCCA
>Ga0116188_1002846_pt1 | contig 13167 bp, 12 predicted proteins | sample AD_JPNTR2_MetaG_FD_89807 | JGI IMG/M metagenome (GOLD analysis project Ga0116188, IMG submission 89807) | Active sludge microbial communities of municipal wastewater-treating anaerobic digesters from Japan - AD_JPNTR2_MetaG | ecosystem: Engineered > Bioreactor > Anaerobic > Digestate | place...
CCTCTCTTATTCTTCTCACAATCCGAGCGAAAGCGGATTCGGCACCGATTAAAGCAGTCAGAGGTAACAGCGACTCCGAAGGTGCAGGGATGATGCGCATCGCGGGAATGTCCAAGCCGAACTCCTTTAGTCTCAACGGAAAGTATAGGGGTGCCTCAGGAAGGCTGTCAAACACTGGAATACAGGTCAGCGACGTGTTTGCAGCTGTTCGCTTTTGTACGGGACGTAGTCCGGCAACTGCTGATATTATTGAACTACTATGAGAAGAAGCGGGTTCTTAGCAGTTGCAGTTTTGGGTGTGTTATTCGTTGCGGGTACTGCTTTATCACAGGAATCGAAGCCTTTGCCTAAAGCCTTTGTTGACGGAAACGGGCCTGGATGGCGTCTGCTTGGCGAAGCCGACTTCATTAATGTGAATTGCGCTCCGGACACCTGGAAATGGAAGGACGGGCTACTCACATGTACCGGTGAGCCGATCGGCGTTATGAGAACGCAAAAGCAGTACAAGAACTTCGAACTCGTTGCACAATGGCGCCACTTGCGCTCGGCCGGGAACTCCGGAATATTCGTCTGGGCGACCGAAGAAGCGCTCCAGGGATTAGAACCTGGAAAGCTCCCAAAGGGAGGCATCGAGGTTCAAATATTGGATCACGGCTATAGGGAGCAGTACGAAAAACGGTCCGGAAAGAAAGCAGATTGGTTCTCGACAGACGGCGACGTCTTCGCTGTCGGCACTTCGAAGATGAAGCCTTTCCCTCCGACCTCGCCGGACGGCTCACGAAGTTTTCCGAGGAAGAACCTCAGCAAGGGCGTCGGTGAATGGAATCACTACTATGTCCGAGCAATCAACGGTGAAATCCGCCTGTGGGTCAACGGCGAAGAGGTCTCGGGCGGCTCAGACTGCACACCGAGCGCGGGTTACCTGTGCCTTGAATCAGAGGGCGCCCCGATTGAATTTCGCGAAATCCGCATTCGCGAATTGCCATAAGTCTCGAAATGCACATCTATGAACTCGACACGCCAGCTCTGGTCGTCGACCTCGACAAGGTTGACCGGAATCTCAAGCGGATGGCCGAGTATTGCCGGGACCATCAGCTGGATTTGAGACCCCATACCAAGACTCACAAGATTCCCTTGCTGGCAAAAAAGCAGCTGTCGCATGGTGCTATCGGTCTGACAGTCGCCAAGCTCGGCGAAGCCGAGGTGATGGTGGAGGCCGGGTTCGATCATCTGCTGATTGCTTACCCGATCGTTGGCGAGCTGAAGGCCCGGCGTCTGGGTGCGCTTTGCGAGCGATCGGACATAGCTGTTTCCGTCGATTCGTTCGAGTCAGTCGAGTTCATAAGAAAGGGCGTTCGCGAACGAGGAGCAAAAGCGGGCATCCTGGTCGAAGTGGACGTCGGATTTGGAAGATGCGGAGTTCAGGATGCCCGGGATGCCCTAGCGCTCGCCCGGTCCGTCATGGATGCAGATTGCCTCGAGTTTCGAGGCCTCTTTTTCTACCCCGGCAGCTATCTGACGCAGGAAGGGCAAAAGGAGCAACTATCGAAGATAAATGCGTTTCTCGAACGCCTCCTCGACACCTTTCAGACGCACGGTATTCCTGTCCGAACTGTCAGCGGCGGATCGACTCCCACGGCTCGATTCTCTCACCGCTTCTCCGGTTTGACTGAAATCCGGCCCGGCACGTACATCTTCAACGACCGCAACACGATGCTTCAGGGAGTCGCCGAAGAAGAAGACTGCGCGGCGGTCGTGCTGGTGACTGTTGTCAGCAAGGCGGTTCCCGGCCAGGTGATAGTGGACGGAGGCTCAAAGACATTCTCGTCCGACCCCTGCGTCGCCGGGCACACGGGATTTGGCTTAATCAAAGGAGATCCCGAAGCCGTTTTTGCCGCCATGAACGAGGAACATGGCTTTATTGATATTTCCCGCTCCACTCGCCACTATTCGATCGGGGATAAGCTGGCGATAATCCCGAATCACATCTGCGCCACGGTCAATCTGCAAAACGACATCTTCTTCTCTCGTAACGAGACCGTTGAATCCGTTTGCCCCGTCGCCGCCCGCGGCAAGCTGCGGTAAGGAAAAGCAGGGGTAAAGGGGTAGGGTAAAGGGAAAGGCATTTTCCATTTTCCAGAGGTAATTGCAAAAATCGGCGTGGCAGACGATTTTTGCAATTACCTCCTTATTTTCGCGCTTATGCCCCTTCGCGGTCGAAATACAAGAAATCTGGAGTCATCAAACTTTTGCAATTGGCTCTGGAAAATGGCAAATGGAAAATGGAAAATGCTTTCCCTCTACCCCTAGCCTTTTCCCCTTCACAAGCGTGTCAAGAAAGACGCGAGAATTTACAAGAATCTGCGACTAATTCCTCAAACTGGCATCTAATTGCAGGTACTTTATGGTAGTCGTTTCAGGCAGAGCGAATAAATTCATACAGACCAGCGGCAGGGCCGCAAGGATTCATAAGAACTTGTTTCGGAGGGGTTTATGTATCTCAGATTCAAGGTCAATATCGCTTGTTCCCGTCATCGTTCTCATCCATTCCGCTTTACGCATACTGCGACAGGCACCTTTCCGGAACATAAGTTTTACTGCGCGGTCTGCGAGATTGATGGCGAGACCTGCTCGTTTGATAAAAGCGAAATCTCCTCTTTCCAGTTGGTCGACGACGGAATCAACAACCACGAGGGCCATATCGCCTGGTTGGAATCGATCGCGGCCGAGATCGGACAAGAGTTAGAAAACTGCGAGGAGGAAGCGGCCTAAGGCAATCCTAGTTCCTCAAGCAGGCTGGTTGCGCGGTCAAGCTTCAAGGCCACCCACAGTACGTAACGAATATCAACGCCGATCGACCTGCTATAAGAGGAACTCCAGGCGTAATCGTTGATCGTGGCTTCCCAGACACGATCAAAGTTGACCCCAATCAGCTCCCCGTTCGCATTAAAGATGGGGCTGCCGGAGTTGCCGCCTGTGGTATCTGCATCATACAGAATGCCCACCGGCACATCTCCGATATCCGGGGGCGCAAAAGGGCCGAAATCCTTCTTTCGGTGCAGGTCTATTAAAGCTTCCGGGGCATCGAAGGGATACTCCCCAGTGTGCTTCTCTACTACTCCCATCAAGGTCGTGATGGGTTTCATGAATACGGCATCCCGGGGGGAATAACCCTTCACGTGCCCGTAAGTTAAACGGAGTGTGCCGTTTGCGTCCGGGATGAAATCCCTGCCCAGAAACTCCTTCCTGGCATCGAGATACAACGCATAGAGACGATTCAAGTCGCCGTCACGCCGCTTTTGCGTTTCTTTCAAGGCCTGGACTTCAGGATAGAGCTTTGCCGCCAGCAGCAGGAAGGGATCTTCCGTATCGGCCATCAGTTGACCGGGGTTCTTGCTTAGCAGTGCCTCGACAAATTTCTCGTCATGAATGCGAGTGGCGTCATAAGCGTGATTCAGGAAGCGGTTGATACCAGCAACCGAATTGTCCGGTTCCAGGATCGAGTCGAGAGCCGCGATCTTTTGTTCGCTCGGCAGTTTAGCCGCTCGCTTCAGCAATTCCCCGAGGATCTTCCGATCGACAGTCTTGTGAAAATCCCGCAGCGAAAGCAGCAGGCGAGTTCTCGTTTGCGTCCAATTACGGTCCATGTAAGCGGATTCACGTTCAACCTCCGGCATTTGCCGCTGATGCGCGGCCTCTACCAGGGTGAATGCAATCCGCACAGCCTCGGGGCTGCGAGTCAAGAATTGAAGGAGCAATTCCCGAGGCGCATTGGCTGCCATCTCGGCATGGATCTGATTAATCTGGTTTAACACCTCGCTGTACTTATTCCGGCGGTCCGGGTCTGCTGCAATGAACTCGGCCAGCGCTTTCTCTTCCTGGCTTTTCTTGTCGAGGAGTTCAGTTCGGCGAATACCGATCAGTTTGCCGCGGTTGTTCTTAAAGATGTTGCTGAGGCTTTTGATGCGAGGGGCGAGCTTCAGCGCCGCAGTCGTGTCTTCCTCGCTGGCGGCCTCCAACTGCTTTATCTGCCATCCGTACCAATCCACGATAAAGGGCAATCGCACCCGATACTCATAATCAAGAAAGCCAGCCGTGCGATGGCGATAGGTCCGCCCGGGGTAACCCAGAATGAAAATGAAATCACCGGCTGCTGCCCCTGAAGGTGAAATCTTGATGTGCCGGCGAGGTCGATAGGGGACATTCGATGGCGAGTACTCGCCAGGGCTCCCCTCCGGCGTCACGTAAGCGCGAAAGAACGAAAAATCGCCGGTATGCCGAGGCCAATTCCAATTGTCGATATCCCCGCCGTACTCACCTATGCTTTCGGGCGGGGCGTAGACCAGTCGAACATCCTTCAGGTAAGTGTAGACGAAAAGCACGTACGTCTTGCCAATGAACATCTCCGCGACTTCGGCTCGTTTACCGGGGTTCTTCGTCTCGACTTCCAGGACGATCTCATTGATCCGCCTTTCGATAGCTTGGGTCCGCGCAGCCGGGTCCATGTCAGGCTGGACCGCTGAGAGCACCCGTGCCGACACATCGCGGTAAGATTCCGTGATCCGCACGGTTAGGCCTTTCGCCGGCGCCTCCTGGTCTCTGGATCGCGCCAGAAATCCGTTCTTAAGGTAGTTGTGCTCGGGGGTGCTGACCTGTTGGATAGCACCAAAGGCGCAGTGATGATTGGTCAGAATCAGACCTTCCGGCGAGACGAAGGATCCGGTGCAACCACCGATATTACAGATGCCGTCAACCAGGCTGACACCGGCCGGGTTGTAAACTGCCTCAATCGGAATCTTCAGCCCTTTCGATTTCAGATCCAGCCGGCCGATCTCACTCATCGGCCACATCCCCTCGTCGGCCAAAAGCGCCGGACAGAGGAAGGCACCCAACAGAACAGAAAGAAGACTCTTCATGATTCGTCTCCCCTGCTAAGGCCAGTCAATTAACCGCCGGCTTGACGGCAAACGGCTTAATCTCCCCCGAGTGCACTTTGTACAAGCGTCGGTGCGTCTCCTTCAGCGCCTTAATAAGCTCAGGATAAGGGCGGTCGGTCACATCGACCAGTCCGATGTTGTAGTTCTCGCCGTCAAATCGCCCGGTGCAAGGCTGGTCCACCCATTGAAACCAGTGCGTCCCGATCATTTCCGGCATGGCAAAAGCCTGTTCCACGTAATAGCGATAGGCTGTGCCCCGCTCGCGCTGATCGCGCACCTGAACCAAGCCGGCCGACAATCCCCGGCCGGGTGTCCCGAAGTGAAATTCTCCCACCAGGACCGGCTTCCCAGTCAGATCTGAGATTCTACGGATGCGATCCGCCGCCACCTGGTAGTCATAGATATTGACGCTGTAAACGTCGAACATCCGCGCGGCGCGTATCTCCGCTTCGGTAGGGGAGCCGCCGCTGCGCATCCCCAGGTTGAGGTGATTCGGGTCGTATTTCTTGACAGCAGCGCTGGTCACCTGGACATACCGATCAAAGGCCCGGTCAATAAACTCCTTGCGTCTTTGGGGGGTGTCTCCGGCGGCCAGCCATTTCTTCAGCTCGGCTTTCGTGGCGGTCTCCGGGCCACTTAGAATCAGGTCGACCGTTTGCAATTCCTTTTGAGGGAAAGGTGGTTCATTCGCCAGGAAGTAACCAATTAGCCACGGGTCGTCCTTCCGCCTTTCGCACTGCTCCCTGGCGCGCTGATCCGCGGCCTTGACAAAATCCTCGGAGTACACATCGGGCAACCCCAGGTAGTGCGTGTCCGTAAGCCAACTGGCCAAGGGAATCACATAAGGAACCTTGCGAGTAGCCCACAGTCTGGAATCACTCCAGTTGGCCACCGTGTTGAGTCCCCAGGAATTCAGGCGTCGGACCGTGAGATCCAGCCATTTGTCCAACCAGTCTTTGCCGAATCGGCGATGAAGGTTCCAGGTGAAGAAGGAGACCCCACGATCACCGTCAAAGCGGCGCGGAGGATAAATATCGGCTGGAGGTTGTTTCTCGAAGAAGTAGGCACGGTCGACCCCATGTGTGACCATTGAGGGTCCGATGACGTCGCTTCCTACCGAGAGGAAAAGGTGGCCGTCGGGATCAATGAACCACCATTTACCATCGATCTTTTCGACTCGAAAAAAGCCGGTGGCTTCGGCGACGGTGTGTTTATAACCACCATAGGGACAATAGCCAAAGGAACCGGGCCTGAGTGCCCTTTCCTCTTCCCGCCAGGCGCGTTCAAGATCTTTGAGCGACTCTGCCTTTCCGCTCCACTTATCATGGATGAACTGACCGAACTGATCGACGAACGGCGCACCCTCGACCACCGCGTCGCCGGGAGAGTGCTTGACCAGCTCTATACGTCGGATCTCCAGGCTGGGCGCTCCGATCGGGCGCCCCATCTCGATCTCGATCTCGCGGACGGAGGTCAATGGAACGAACGGTCCCCAGAGCCCCAAAAAGTAACCAGGCCTGGATCGGTTTCCGACGGCAGCCATGTCATGCCCTGTCTTGGGCGGCTCGGATAAGAGAGAAACGGGAATCGCCGCCCTGATCCAAACCTTGGGATAAGGTTGAAACATGACGCGACTGAACCTCGGTTCCCCGCCCTCGTCCCCGGTATGGATCTTCAGGCTGAAGCGCTGCGCCGAGGAGGCGCGCATTTCCAACACCAACGCTTCATAGCCCGACCAGTCCCGGGGGAAATCGGGATCAACTTCCGATATCGCGATCCGCGCACCCCCGGCCCGTTCCAGGCTGGAGTCAAAGGTGAATTTCCTCGGTAATGAACTGGCGTGCGCCAGAACCGCGCCGCCGGCCAGAAAAACCAGAAGCAGAGCCAGTCTTCGCATAAATGCACCTCAAATATCGAGGATGATACCACCTCTCGCCAGGAGCGTCAGTAAGCCAGGCCGCCTATCATCCGTGTAATCCGTGTTATCCGTCCTATCCGCGGGTATCCGTCCCGCGGATAGGACGGATAACGCGGATGATAGGCACACGGCAAAAGCAAATCCGTGGGGTTCGGTTCTGTCCGTTTCAAGTACAATGTCCTGAAGGAGAAAACTATATGAAGCTGACCTCTATCCTGATCTCGCTCAGCATACTGGCAACTGGGTCCGTAATGTCCCAACAACAACCGGCAAATCAACTCAGGATCCTGGTCTTCGGAGCGCATCCCGATGACCCGGAAAAAGCCGGCGGAACTATGGCGAAATACATTCAGCAGGGCCACAAAGTGAGATTGGTCTCTGTTACCAACGGAGACGCGGGTCACTTCGAGATGGGAGGAGGAGTGCTGGCGCAGCGACGTTATAAAGAAGCCCAGTGCGCCGGCGCCGTGATTGGGGCCGAGTACATTGTCCTGGACAACCACGACGGCGAATTGATGCCGACTCTCGAGAACCGTAACAAGATAATTCGAATCATTCGTGAATTTCAGCCAGACTTGGTGTTCACCCCCCGACCTGATGATTACCACCCTGATCATCGGAATACTGCATTGCTCGTGCGTGACGCCGCCTATATGGTGACTGTCCCCAACGTCGTAGCGAACACTCCCCATCTTCGTAAGAACCCCATCTTCATCTATCTTTCCGACCGCTTCACCAGGCCGACACCATTCCAGCCTGACATCGTCGTCGGCATTGATGAGGTTGTCGAGAAGAAAGTCGACATGTACCATTGCCACGAGTCTCAGATGTATGAATGGCTCCCGTACAACCGAAACCAACTGGACCAGGTTCCCAAGACCGGGCGGCGGGAGTGGCTCGGCGAACAGCTGAAACCTCAGTATAAGAGAGAAGCGGACAGGTACCGAGACAAGCTCATAGAACTCTACGGACAGGAGAGAGGCTCGAAGATCGTGTATGCCGAGGCCTTTGAGGTGTCGGAGTACGGTTCGCCGCTTCGGAAAGAGGACATTAAGAAGTATTTCCCGTTCTTCTAGCGTTATCCCTGGGCGCGAAACCTATCTAATCCTGACGTCGTCAGGATTAGTATGGACACCAAAGAACGGAACGAGCCACAGCCGTGCGAGATCTGTGGCAACCCGGAAGCTATGCAATTCGCAGATCAATGGATTTGCGAAGAGTGTTATCAGGGACGGAGTTCCTGCTGTCCGGAATTCGGAAAAGATGATCTCTGGGTCTTCGAAGAGGACCAACAGGAAGCAGCAGAAGTAGAAGTTGCGGTTGAAAAGTGAGACTGGAGGTCCTACCGGGCAGCCGCGAATAGTTCGATAATCTGCGGGGCGACCAGGCGAGAGTCAAGCTGCCGAGCAGGGTCGAGCGCCAAGGCCGCCTTGAAATGGACGCTCGCTTTCTCTCGTAGACTCTCGCTTTGCAAGGGGTCGAGAGTCAAGAAACTAAGGCGCGCATAAGCGATGCCGGTCGAGATTTCGAGTTCGGCGCTCGGCCCCTGCCAGCGGGCTCTCACATTTTCCAAGAGACGAACGGCCGACTCCGGCCGAGCCACGTACGCTGATATAACTGCTTGTCTGAGCGTATTGGGATCCAAGCCGGTTGATTTGGCCGTCTTCTTGACTTTTCGAGTTTGTGCTTTCTGCAGTTCGGTCAGAAGGGGGCCCAGGTTCCGTCGCTCGAACTCGGATGCGTGGAAATGACGAGCCTGCTTCAGAGCCTGGCTGGCCTCCTGGAACAACCCCTTAGCCCTCAGAACTTGGGCACGCTCGACAAATCGGTCGAATTCTGAAACTCGCTGTCGATCTGCTTGAATAGCCCGGAGATAAGAAAGGTAAAGACCGATTTCCGTTGCAATACGACCGGTCGGGTGTGAGCCGGCTTCCTGCTTGAAATACTGAGACGCCTCATCATAACGACCCAAATGGTAGTAAGCTTTTCCCAGGAGGAAGTACGGGAAATAGGCGAGCTGTTCAGTTTCTTTTCCCCGCGTCACGTATCCGGAAGAAGGATTTTGCTCGATAGCCTGCTGCAGTTTGACGATGGCTTCTTGCCAGCGTTGTTGACTTAGGTCACGTTGGGCCTGATCAAATAAGATGTACCATGGTTCGGCCGAAAGCGTGGCGGCCAGACCAAACCAGACGATCGAAACACCGAAAACCCAGAAACGCATTGACTCTCACGGAAATGCACTCCCCGAAGCAAGCTGGCTTTCCAGTTCCTCGCTTGAAATCAAGGAATGCTCGACTTTCGTAACTTCGTCGCTCTCGACTTTCACCGAGAGCTCAACGCTTCCAAAATCAGGATGGGATACTCCGAACCGATAGTTGCCGGGGGGCAAAGACAACGTACAGGGACTGATCAAACCGTCGGGTTGGATTATCCGGCCGTCATCCACGCAGTAAATTGCGTCCACGCGCGCCCAAGGCACAACATTGAGAGCCACCGTTCCTGGAGGAGGCGGAGGAGGTAAAGGCTCAGGCACGATAGTTTCCTCAGCCTCACTCGGTGACAATGGTTCGGAAGGTGCCGTAGCTCCCTCGACCAGGCTCGAATCCACCGACCGACTGAAGTGCAGACCGAAACCGACCAGCAAGAGCACCAGCACAAGAGACGGGAAAGCCGCCCGAATCAACCGATTCATGAGGCTTCGGCCTGGTGGCGGGGGCGTCAAGGGCGGCAGGTCGCTGAGGTCGAGCGCCTTTCTCGGAGGATCCGTTCGTAAGGACTGCACAACCGGATTCGAATGCGGGGCGTCAGTAGAGGAAGCCTGGCTCGAGGAGTCGGAAAGGTTGAAATCCCCCTGGTCAAGTCGTTGATTCGGACGGCCAAGCGCGCCCTGCGACCTATTAAAGATTTCCTTTGCCTCAGTTGAGTTCGGGTCAAGCTGCAAAGCGTGCAGGGCGAGAAGGCTCGCCATGGCGAAGTCCCCGTTCATTTCGGCCTGGGAAGCTTCTCGCAACACCCCTGCCAGCTGGTCACGGGTCTCGTGCATACATCTCCTCGCAACCTGGCAGAGAGGAGCCGGTTCTGACCGGTGTCAAGTCGCTTTCGGGCGTCTGTGTCGGAGGGAACGTTTCTCGCAGTTCGCAGACATGTAAAGTGCCCCCCAAATATTGCCCTGCACTACATTATCTCATTGCTTTTGGTTCAGGAACAGTGCTCGGTCCCGAATGCGAACAACCCATCCGAACAACTCAGGAGCTGTTTCCTCCGCGTAATCCGTGTAATCCGTCCTATCCGCGGGGGTTGAGACCCGTGGATAGGACGGATTACACGGATTACGCGGATGAGACAGCCCGCGCTTGTCACGGCACTTGCCTGCTAAACTGGATGCTTATGCGAAGACTGTTGTTGCCGGGACTTCTGTTCGCCTGGGTTCATTTTGCGGTTCTGGCTCAATCCCTGGACCAGTCACCGACCGCGGATCTGGATTTCCGGGTCCTCGAGGTCCGCGCCCTTACCGAGAGGGAAGCATTAGAAAAGTCTGCTGGTTTTGTCGGCCCGAACATCCTGGTTCGGCTTCGACTCGAAAACCAATCGCGAGGAGCGGTTTTGCTGTTGCTCGTCGAGGACGCTATCGACCCCCTGGCATGCATCGGGAGGGAAAACGGAAACACAAGCAACTGCTGGCCGAAGCTCCTGGGGATCCCGAACCGGTGGCTATTGCTACCTTCGGGTGCGGCCTTGGAATGGGAGGAGACCGATTCAGGAACCTTCGAGGGCCAAAAGCACTACGTTGCGGTCCGGGTCAAGAGGCAGCAGGAAGGGCCCTCGGTGGAACTCCGCTCATCCTTCTATACCGTCCCGACTCCGCTCTACACCCCGGAACACGAGCACCATGACCACTAGTCGATGACCCGGATGTTCGGAGCTTTCATGTAACAAGCGCGCCTGTTGACGCAGCCTCCTGACGCAGCGCGTAACGTGTGAGCATAAGCAGCAAGACATTCAAAATGAGTCCAACCAGCGCCAGGAACTGCTGCTCATAAAAGCTGAAGACCTGGGTCAGGAAGATCGAGACCAGTATCGACTGTTCGAACATCTGGAAGGCCGCCGTGCGAGAACGCCGGATACGCAAGACGCCGATAAGCACAAAACACCCCGACAGTACCGAAGAGAACAACTGGGCGTAATCGACGAACGTCAAATCTTCGATGCGGCCAAGGAGCCAGCCTGCGAGCCGCCCGGAAGCAATTGTGTTCCAGCCTATTCCAACCAGAAAAATGACTATGCCGACATACAGGAACTTCAACAGCAACTGTATGACAAAAATACAGATGACGACGCTGGGGAATTGCGGCAGCCGGGCGATCCTTCTATAGAGGCGTCGTGCGAGCGTTCGAGCGCGCTCCCACCACCCTGGTTCACCCCTTTCTACGAGGTCGGTCCGATGCATCAGATCAGTCAGGCAGGAGACCAGGGGGTTGTTCGGATCGCACTTCCTGAGCAGCGCCAGGGCCTGGCGCCTCTCGGCCGAATCGAGATCCTGAAAAACCACTTCTTCCATCTTATTGAGAGCGTTCATCAGGTATTCGGTCGAACAGTAGCGCGGCCGGGAGTGAATCAAGTGCATCGCCAGGAAGGTGAGGACGAAGACGACATAGATCAGCGACACGGCCGGCCGGAAGAAGTAGTCGTTGTCGGCTGTCACAAACTTGCCGATTTCATCAATGAATACTCCAAACCCCAATCCACCGATCAGTGCCGCCCACCGATGGACTGCTTTCCCGAGGAATGAAAGGAGCATGATCAGGGCTGCCAGCATCAGCAGGCCGCCCCATAGCATGTGGGCAATGTGCAGCCCTCCGCCTCCAATCTGGGGGTATCCTGTCAACTTGAGAAACAGGCGGATCAAGAGGACTGCGGCAACCGCAGATATAAGAAACACTTCCAAGTGCCCCCAGGAGTCATAGTTGCGAACAAAGGTGTATTTTGTACTCAATGTCGCTCCGCCGGCTCCTGTAGAGAGTACCTGAAAAGCGGAAGGCATGTAAGATGGCGGGGCGAGGACGGCGTGCCACCCCGCGCGATCCGCGTTATCCGCCTCATCCGCGGGAAACGAGGACCCGCGGATACACGGAGGACGCGGATCACGCGGATCGCAAACGCCCGCCTGCTTTGCGTTATCTGTCTGTTTTTGATATACCTTTCAGATGCAGGATGACCCGGTACAGTGGTATGCAGTAGCCACCCGATCACGGCACGAGAAGGTGGTTGCTGAACAGCTTTGGCAAAAGCAGATAGAGTGCTTCCTTCCTCTTAAAGAAGTTCTCTCGCGTTGGAAAGACCGGCGGAAAATGGTGCAGTTTCCGTTGTTTCCGGGATACCTCTTCGTTCATGTTCCGATTCGCGCGCGCCGGCTGGACATCCTGAAAGTCCCTTCAGTCGTCAGAGTGATAGGTTTTCAAGGGGAACCGGAACCAATTCCTGATGAGCAGATACAATCGGTCAAGACGCTGGTTTTCAGTCAACTGCCCTATGATCCGTATCCCTACATCAACGAGGGAGACTTGGTAGAGATCATCAGAGGACCATTGCGCGGGCTGGTAGGGCGGCTTATTGAGAAGAAGAGCAAGTTCAAATTCGTGCTATCGGTTGACCTGATCCAACAAGCCGTAGCCTGCGAGGTGGATGCCTCGGACGTGCGGAAACTATAGCCTCTGCGGCTCAGGCGGCAGCACCGCAGCACTTCTTGTACTTTTTTCCGGAACCACAAGGACAGGGCTCGTTGCGCCCCACCTTTGGAGTACTGGGAGTCGCCGTCCTGACCGCGGCGGCAGCACTCTGATCCCCGGCGCCGGCACTACCCTGGGCATGCGAAAGCCGCTGCTGCTGCGCCTGCCGACGGGCCCGGGCCGTCAGTATTTCTCGCTCTTCCTGCTCGGTGATGGGGCGGTAAAGGAAAGCCGTCTTTACCATCTCTTCGGTAGCCCGGTTCCACAGATCCTCAAACAGTGCAAACGACTCCCGCTTGTACTCTACGAGTGGATCACGCTGTCCATAGCCCCTCAGACCGATACCTTCCTTGAGGTGATCGAGCATGAGGAGATGATCTTTCCACTGCTGATCGATGATCTGCAGCATGATCATCCGCTCGTACCAGCGCATGACCTGCGGCCCGAGATCCCGCTCTTTCTGTTCGTAACGCTCCCTCGCCGCCTTGACAAGGGCTTCTTCGATCTCGTCGCGGTTCAGGCCGGATGTATCGGGGAGATCCGAGATCCCGAAAACCCGCAGCATGTTGACTCGCAGGTTTTCCAG
>Ga0116188_1002847_pt1 | contig 13162 bp, 7 predicted proteins | sample AD_JPNTR2_MetaG_FD_89807 | JGI IMG/M metagenome (GOLD analysis project Ga0116188, IMG submission 89807) | Active sludge microbial communities of municipal wastewater-treating anaerobic digesters from Japan - AD_JPNTR2_MetaG | ecosystem: Engineered > Bioreactor > Anaerobic > Digestate | place...
GGGGGACTGGTCTGTTCTTCCGGACCAAGCGAAAGAAGCCAACAAGCCTTATCGTCCCCCTTCTAGCCCCCGAAAAATGGTCAATTTGCCCGCCGAGCGTTCGGTTGTGAGAAATCCGGGCTAAAGTGTACGAATGCCGATCGAGCTTGGAGGGCGAGAGCGGTCCGGGAGAGTAGTTTTACAGCCGTCGTCCGAAGTGGTGAGAGGTATCGGATTTCAAAAGTACTGGAGCGGGAGACGGGAATCGAACCCGCGACGTCCAGCTTGGGAAGCTGGCATTCTACCGCTGAATTACTCCCGCTCCTTTGGAAGCAGTCACATTGTAAAACAAAACAGCAAAGTAAAGAAAGCGGACAGGCAGTTAGATTGGCCGATTGGACGGTAGCGACCGAATAGCGACGCCGTGGTTGATGAAGTGTCCTTTCGGATGACAATTCACTGATCAGGTGGCGACGGGTTCCATCGCCATTGAGTCTACTTGACACGCGAGACCTTGCCTGGAGCAGCCTGATGCTCTATGCTCGATGCATTGATCAGGGGTTTGCACTTGCGAATAGGAGGTGTTCCAGTGATTGGTGCTTTCGTTCTTATCCACATGATGCTTCTTCAGGTTCCTGCCGAAACACAGAGTGGTCGGGTTCTCTTTTTCGATGACTTCGACGGTCCTGAACTGGACACCTCGAAATGGGAGCCGGGACTCCACCACTGGGGGCGGAACAACAACGGCGTTGTGCCGGAAAACGTGAGGGTTAAGAAAATCGAGGACGAAGGAAAACTGATCACGGTACTGGAAACAGAGGCTCATGGTGATCTGTATACCGGTCCGGTGAAAGGCGTGAGGCGAGTCCAGCGGTCAGGCGGTTCGGGCGGATATGAGCGAACCGAGGACAAAAAACGCGTCGGCGGTCTGGTGATCACACGAGAAAAGTTTGGACCCGCACGGTACGAAGTCCGCATGAAGAACCTCCCTCTCTCAGGCGGCTGTTCCTGCATCTGGAACTATCTTGAGACACCCGACGATTACACCGAGATCGACATCGAGATGCCGGCCAACGGAAGGGCGGATCGTCCGGACTGGGCGAACTGGGCTGGCCTGAACACCTACTATCCCGGTCCTGAGCACATTAACGAAAAGGTTTTTGATTTAGGTGCTCCACAGAATGACGGGAAGTTTCATATCTATCGCTGGGACTGGTATGCCGGGCCGGAAGGCAAGGCGCGCGTGGAATTTTACCTGGACGGTCGGTTGCTCTTCACGTCCACCAAAAATATCCCCAAATCCCCAGCTCGCCTCTGGGTTGGCAACTGGCCGGCGCCTTGGTCGGGCAACTTCCAATACGATACACAATACCTTTACGTCGACTGGGTCAAGATCACCGAACTCCCGTCAGAGTAAGTGAACAGGCCTGCCGTTTTGTAACAGCCTTTCGGGCAGGGGTGCAAAGGAAGCAATTCATTGGTGCATCCTGAACAGATCAGTCTTGCAGATCGCCGGCCGCCGGTAGAAGCTTGGCAGGCCGGCGGCGGTTTTCGTCGGGCGCTCGCGTCGCGCTGGTCGTCACTCGGCTCGCTCATCCTTTTCTCCTCTGCGGTGCTGGGTTACCTCTGGTTTGGCAAGTTTCTTTACCATCATCAGTTGATCCTGGCAGGAGTGTACCTGGCGGCGGTCGTCATTGTCGTCGTGAACCACGTGGTACATGGTGATACCCCTGAAAAGACCGGATTTCGCCTGGATAATCTGAAGGCAGCTGCTGCCTGGTTCGGTCTTTTGACCCTGGCAGGCGCGGTGATGGTAACGGGCGCAGGATTCATCTGGGGTGACGTTCGACTTGATCGTGGGAGCGACATTTACGTTTATGTCGGTTGGGCGTTTCTACAACAGTACGTTCTGCAAAACTTCCTGCGGCTTCGATCCGAGGACGTTTTGTTGCGTCGCGGGCTACTCCCGTCATTGCTGGCGGCGCTTCTGTTTTCCGCATTTCACTGGCCGAACATCCCCTTGACGGTTCTTACCTTCCTGGCCGGCCTTTTGTGGTGCTGGTTTTACACCAGGACGCCTAACTTCATCTGTTCCTGGGCATCTCACACGATCCTGGCCGTGCTTCTCATGCTTTTTTTCAAGCATGATGTACTGGGCCAGTTTGGAGTAGGAAGGCCTGGTTATCGTTTCGACTTTTACGGCGCTGGTGTCAAGGTCGCTGCGGGCTACGATTCATCCGGAAGGCCGTTCATAGCGACCTTGCCAGGGCCCGACAAAGGGCATATTGCCCTGGTCAAGATCTTTACACCAACCGGTCACCTCTTGAATCAATGGGAGGCTTTTCCGAACCTGGATTTTTCCGGGGAGATTGCCGTTGGGGATCTGGGATTCGGACCGGGCGATGAAATCGCAGTTGCCCCCGGCCCCGGACGACGCAATCCCGGAATCGTAAAGCTGTTTACGCCGGAGGGGCAATTGCTCGATTCAATTCAAGCTCCGCTCCCCGAACTCGGCTACGGCGCTTGGGTGTCAATAAGCTGCCGCCGACTTTACATCGCGCCGGGGCCCGCACCGCTCAGTCCGCAGATGATCGTAGAGTACAGCCCCGCGACCGGGACGACGAGGACTTGGGAGTTTCCCGAATTGGGATTTGCAAACAGCATTCGTGCAGTCTCCCTTTGCGACTCGCCAGATGACTTTCCGACTTCACTGATTCTTTGGGCCTCGCCGATTGCGGTCAATCCTTCGACAGTGGTCTTTTACAACCTGGATGACAAGAGTCTTCGCCCGTCCCAGCCAATTCAAACGACTTTCGGCGCTAATGTCGCGCTCGTGCGGTTTGAAGAAGGAGATCCAGGGTTTGTCGTTGCACCAGGTCCTTTGATGGGATATCCACCGATGGTGGCGGTAGTCGATTTGAACGGGCGCGTGCGCCGAGAGTTTGTGGCGTTCAACGACCGGTTTGCTTGCGGAAGCAATATTGCCGCGGTCAATGTGGACGGACAACCCGGCGACGAACTGGTCTTGGGAGAGGGGATCGGCCCGGGAAGACCTCCACTGGTCAGAATTGTCGATCTTGATGGTCGGATCCTGAATTCCTTTAGTGCCTATACCTCGGCCGATTAAAGACCGTACCCCACGAAGGTCTGTAAGAATCGGGCGTCATCCGCTCCATCCGCGGCTTGTGCCCGCGGATAGCGCGGATTACGCGGATTACGCGGATAAGAACCGGGGTTTCTTCTTTACGCCTATCCACGGATGCGGCTTGCTATCTGTTTGCACTCCGCCGCTGGCGTTGATACCATCGCCGCCTGGAAAACAGGAGGAATTGATGATGAAAGAGCGTTCCGAATCCGAGTCCTCGCGTCGTGATTTTCTCAAGAGTTCGGCCGTAATAGCAGCTGCGGTCGGTGCCCAGGCGACCGGGCAGGCGCCCGCTGCGCCCGCACAAGACACTTCTAGCGCCGGCAAGAAGGATCCCTACGCCCTCGCGGCACGCTTTAACAAATTCCTTCGAGTAACCGACGTGGCCGATGGTCTGGACGCTGTCGGTCGAGCCGATCTCACACTCATGGATCCTGCCATAAGACCGCTTTGGATGGGGATGAGGTTTTTTGGTCCGGCAGTCACCATGCGCGTCGTTCCGACCAACCGAAGAATGCCCGTGATTTCAAGAGAGCAGGCGCTTGAGCAGCACGCCATATGGGCAAGGATGGGAGGCTGGCATGTTGATGTGAACCCCCACCTGAAGCGGGGTTGCGTCATTGTTATGTCAACCAGCGGCGCTCCGGAGTGCGGCTACTGGGGATCGAACAACAGCCTCGATATGATGAGCCGTGGTGTCGCCGGGATCGTGACGGACGGCTACTGCCGCGACACCGACGAGGTGATCATGCAGAAATGCAATGTGGCCTGCCGCGGCATTGGCAGAACGATCATTCCCGGCCGGGTCGAGCTGGTGGACGTTGAAGTTCCGGTGGGTTGCGGTGGCGTGATGGTGCGCCCTGGTGACATCGTCGGCTGCGACTGGGACGGCTGCGTGGTTGTTCCAATCGAGGTTGCGGAAGACGTCCTGGCTATTGCGGCACGCATCGCGGTTGATGACAAGAGAGGCCGTCGGCGGCTATATGACCGGCTGGGTCGCAAGCCGGACGAAACCGTAGACTGGGAAGCGGCCGCGGAATACTTCAAGGATTTGCTCTAGGCGGCCAGAGAGATCGGGCTGAGGACACCGGAGGGGGCCCCGAAGGGGTACATCGAGAACCAGGCGGAGCACCATCGGAAAAGGACGTTCCAGGAGGAATACCTGGATTTCTTGAAGAAGAACGGGATCGAGTACGACGAGCGGTACATTTGGTGATGCTGTCCTCCCACCCTTCCAGGGTGGGCAGTCGCTTAAGGCTCGATACCGGGGGTGTCGCCAAAAAAACGCTCCACCCCCGGCTACTCTCCAGGCACGCCTCCGGCGTGCCGTTAGTCGCCGGAAATGCATATTTTCGCCAATGTCCAGGGCACGCTTGCGGTGTGCCGCCTCTCCCAGGGTGAGAGTCTCATAACGCCGGCAACGTGTTCCTCGCCTCTACAGGATTGTGTATTTTCGAATAAGTCCGGGGTCGAATTCGGAGTCCGACCGCTTCGAGCGCTGCCGTTGCCGGCGCTTGGGTCGTTCTATCACCCCTGCTTGAAGGTCTCTTCTTCTTGCCAGGCCCGCCTTAGAAGATCTCGGACCTGTTCATCGGTGGTCTGGCTGAAATCCTCGTACCAGAGGCCCACTGCATGGAAGGGTTCCGGGGTAACGGGGCAGATGATTTCGTCGACCAGTGCTCGAAGTTCGTTGCACGTTTGGGCCGCCGCTGTCGGTACTGCGACTACCAACGTGGCCGGTTGCTGCTTTCTGAGGGCGAGAATCGCGGCTCGCATGGTTGATCCGGTTGCTAGTCCGTCATCGACGAGAATCACGGTTCGATCCCTGGCGTTGATCGGGGGCCGGTCGCCTCGGTACAGCCTCTCGCGACGGCGCAGCTCCTCTTGTTCTCTAGCGACCACTTCGTCAATCACCTCTTGAGGGATGGTGAGAGCCTGGAATACCTCTTCGTTCCAGACACGGACTCCGCCTGAAGCGATCGCTCCCATCGCCAGTTCCTCTTGTCCCGGCACCCCGAGTTTGCGGACCACGAAAACATCAAGGGGTGCGTGAAGTTTCTGTGCGACTTCGAAGGCGACGGGCACGCCGCCGCGGGGCAGGGCAAGCACAAGCGGGTTCGGACGGTTTGCATAAGCCCGGAGTTGCTCCCCCAGGATCTGTCCCGCCGACGTCCGATTCTTGTATTGTTCGGCCATTTCACATTTTTCCTCGGGCGGTCGCATGACTAACGCGTCCCGGGTTGCAAGTTACCTCGTTCGTCGGCCATGAGAGGGCGACAGCGGCGATCAGGGATAGAGACATTATCAAATAGCATCGGCGGTCGTTCAACGCAAACTTATCTCCTGCAACGCCAGAATGTTTTAACTCCCCGAATAGCCAGCCCACGGCTATAATCAGCGTCATGACCCGACGAGAATTCATTGGCACTACTGCAGCGACCACGGTTGGTTTCCGCCTTCAAACCGAACAAGAGTCCGATTTCCAGTCGCTGTTTGACGGGAGAAGCCTGGCAGGCTGGGTGATTTCGGACGGCCCCGAATCCGCGTTCTATGTCGAAAACGGGGAGATCGTGTCATCGCCCTCTTCGGGCTATCCGGCTTGGCTTCGCTCCACGGCGGAGTACGAGAATTTTGATTTTCGATGCGAGTTCTTCATAGCTGGCTGGATGGACGGAGGCGTTCATTTCCATGCTCCCCTGCACGGAAGGAAAACCTGGGTTGGCAAGCAAGTGAAGATTTTTCACCAATTGGAAGACGAACCTAAGTCCAACTCGATGGGCGCCATTTTTCCTGTCGTCGCCCCCCGTAAAGTGGTCGTGAAGAACAAGAAAGAGTGGAACAGCCTCCGGATTCTTTCTGACTGGCCTCGCCTGGCTGTTTGGGTGAACGGCGAACAGATCCACGATCTGGATTGTTCTCGTGAACCGGCACTGGCTGATCGCTTTCGCTCGGGTTACTTCGGGCTTTCCGGACTGAGTTACCCGCTGCGATTCCGAAATCTGCGCGTGCGAACTCTGCCGGGCCAGGAGAGGTGGGAGAACTTGTACAGCTCCATTTCGGACTTCGACCGCTGGTTTGTCTCGGAAAGCACGAAACACGCCCCTGCGCAGTTCCGGCCGTTGGGCTCAGTGATTCGAGCCGAGGGAGCTGGGCATCTTGCGACCAGGAAGCAGTACCGCGACTTCGAGCTTCAACTTTACGTGCGGGGTACCCGGGAGCATAACGGCGGGATATTGATCAGGTCGGAAGGAAAAGGCCTATCTGGCTCTCGGTACTACGAGATTCAGCTCCATAACGTAGAAGACGCCCACTATCCAACGGGGTCCCTCTACCACCACAAAAGAGCAATTTACCCTCGAATTTCAGACGATGAGTGGTTCCCTATGCAGATTCGGGTAAAGGGCCCGCACCTTCTCGTAAGGGTCAATGGTGACACGGTTCTTGAATACGACCAGTTAGAGAACCTCGAAGCCGGCCATATCGAGCTCCAGGCCCACCAACCCGGCAGCTGGCTTGAGTTCAAAGGCATTCGAATAAAAGAACTGTAAACATCCCCGACAAGTAACCACCGACAAGAACTGCCCCGTCGTGGGGAACTCAGCGACGACGGGGCGTTACTAACGGTAACCTTTCCGCTAGACACTTCCGTCAACGCCCGCAACAGGGCGATAAGGGTTCCGTCTTGCTGTTTTCAGGCAGGTATATCACGCCTCATCCCAGGCTCAGATTCTCTGTGAGGGGATCATGATGAAGGCGGCACAGATTGGACATCTTTAAGTAACCGCTACTGGTAGCAAAGGACAGTCATGAATACGTCTTTGCGGCTCTGCCGCGGCTCGATGCTTCTTTTCAGCTTTCTGTCGTACGGCCTGGGGCAGATGACCGACAAGGCCTTCCCCGAGATTCCTCCTTCAGTTCTTCCGGTCCCGCTGGAAGATTGGCACGACTCGGGCGACCCTATGGGCGCCAGGCTCTTTCGCACGACCTCAACTCGAACCCAGATTCAGCTCGGCGGTTTCTGGGACTTCCTGACCGACCCCGATGCGAAAGGCGAGTCGAATCGCTATTTCGCTTCTTTTCCGACTCCTGAGACGCGCATGTGGATTCCCGGCACGTGGAACTCTCATGCTCGTTACTGGCATTATGAAGGACCGGCTTGGCTTCGACGCAAGTTTGAAGTCCCTGCCGACGGCCGGCTCCGGCTTTATTTTTCCGGTGTGTTCTACTTGTCCAAAATATGGTTGGACGGTCAGTACATTGGTGAACATGAAGGCGGCTATACCCCCTTCTCGTTTGTTGTCGACAAGGTCGAAAAGGGGGAACACGAAATTGTGGTTTTCGCGGACAACCGGTTAAGTGATGAGACGCTGCCCAAACACGGGGTGGATTGGTTCCCGTACGGCGGGATCTATCGACCGGTTTATGCTGAGCTTGTTCCGGATCTCTTCATCGATAATTTTCATGTATGGACCGAACACGCAGGGCCCCAGGTGACTCTTCGCGTCAAGGCTTTCCTGAGGAATCGTTCTGGCCAGCCGCGCCGTGAACGGATAACGTTCCAGATAAATCATGACGTTCTCCACAGCCAGAAATACGACGTCAGCGGATCCGAACCGCAAATCACCTTCAGCGTGGTGCTTCAGAATCCGCGACTCTGGTCGCCCGACAGGCCTTACCTTTACCGTGCACGGCTTTCTCTTGAGGACAGTTGCGACGATCAATTCACGCGCTTCGGCGTACGCTTCTTTACCCTTGACGGGTTCAAGATCCTGCTAAACGGCAGTCGCTTCAGGCTGGCCGGAGCAAATCATCATGACGACCATCCGGATTGGGGGGCTGCGCTGCCTCCTCATATCATTCGTCAGGATATCGAGATACTGAAGAGGATGGGCGCCAACGCGGTTCGCAGTCACTATCCTACGTTCGAAATGTTCATGGACTACTGCGATGAAAACGGGCTGGTTTTCATGAGTGAAGTGCCGGCTTGGCAGTATTCGAAGCAACAACTGGCCTCGCACGCCATACAGAACAAGATCAAGTCCCAGTTCATGGAGATGGTTTACCGGGACATGAACCATCCGTGCGTTCTCACCTGGAGCCTGGGCAACGAATGGCCGGAATTTGAAGAATCCTATTCTGTCGTTCAATCGCTGGTTAATTTCGCCCGGAGTGTCGACAACACCCACTTCATCACGTACTCGACTGGAGGTGCTAAATTCGGAAAGGTTTCGGCGCTGCTCGATATCATTTCCACCAACTGGGCCAAGTTTCAGTGGTACGACCCCTTTACCTGCCTGGATTTGGAGGAAGGAAAGAAAAGCCTATCCGACCTCGACAAAATCCACGATGCGTATCCGAAAAAACCCGTGATCCTCACTGAATTCGGCGGCGCCGAGTCCCAAGCGGGTTGGCATAACTGGGGCAATGTGAAATGGAGCGAGGAGTACCAGTCGCGAAACGTGGCCGATTCGGGTCTTTACGGGCTCGAGCGAGATTGGATCTCGGGCGGGTGCGTCTGGCAGTTTTGTGATACACGCAGTGCGCCGTCGCGGTTCCTGGCAGGACGGTTGCGCGGCTGGAACGCCAAAGGGGTGGTGGATTCCTATCGGGCGCCGAAGATGGCCTTCTACGCCTTGCAGGAACTGTTTCATCGTTATGCCGCACGAACGCGGGACACTCAGACCGGCAAAGGTGAGGACAGGCTGCACCATCCCGCTCGAATCCCGCTCGACGTCACGGGATCAGCCCGGTGAGAACGGAAGGAGCAACGGCTAAGAAACCGGAGACCGTTCGGGTAAAATGCAGGGGTGGCGACCCGAGTTCTAATCAGCGAGGCGGTCAAGCGGACTCTCCTTGCAGCATCGGCGCAAAAGCGAGCCATTTACCGAAAAGCTTTCGAGTTCCTTGAGAATGGTCTGTGGGACGGCGGCCTGCGAATCAAGAAGCTGCGCGGTCTCTCCAACAAAACCGTGCTCGAAGGGCGACTGGGGCGAAGCGATCGGCTGTTAATGACCCTGGGAAGAGAGGCCGGCGAGGATGGCGAGCCCGTGCTTCTTGCGTATGTCTGGGCCATCGTCGAGCACGATCGCGTGGATGCGCAAGCACGCGCCATACTTCCTGAGAACGCTCCTTTTCTTTCGTTCAAGCCCTGGGTGACTTCGGAGGAATTTGATGTCGAGCTGGAGCGGCTTGACGAATCCTATATTACTCAAGAGCCCATTACAGCACGTCTAGGCCAGGAAACCAGTGCACAAAAATGGTTTGTTCTCGACGAAAAGGAATGGAAACGCGTGCTCCTGTATTCTCGGGGCGATTTCGATATCTTCCTTTACCTGACTCCGGAACAAAGAGAGTTGTTGCGCACTCCTCCCCCGGTTCTGGTTTCGGGCACTGCCGGCAGTGGGAAAACCACGATGGCGGTTTATTATCTGGCTCATCCCCGCTATGCGGCCAGTTCCCGGCTCTTTCTGACTTACAACCTTCACCTGCGCAATTTCTCTGAACGCCTTTATCGAAGCCTGGTTTCTCTGACCGATCGAACCGGCGGGCCGGCCCCGGAGTTCTTGACTTTCAAAGAGCTGTGCCTCCGTCTTCTCTCGGCCGAGTCACGCAATCGGTTCGCACCAGAACGTGAAGTGAAACTCGATACTTTCAAGGAAATGATCCGGCGGATGCCGGGCGCCGCCAAGCTTGACGCGGCTTTGGTCTGGGAAGAAATCCGATCGATCATCAAGGGTGCGAAGCCGCAGCTGGACGCACGCGTCCTTCGCGGCCTGGTCGCCAAGCTTGAAGCCGGAATGGAAGGCGCCTCGTTGGTGGCTGAGCTGCGCGAAGAACTTCTTGCCCTGAAGCACCTCAGCCTCGCGGAAAAGGCCGAGTCGACGGCCCAACGCCTGATGGGGTTGGGCCTGCGCGAAATCGCCGCTGACCTTTCAAAGCATCTGGAAGTTCGTAAACCGGCACTGGTTCGCACCTTGAGCGTGCTTGCCGGTGTGGTGGACAAACACGAGGCTGACTTCAGGTCTCCCCTGATGACCTTTGCCGAATACGAGAGGCTCGGACGCAAGCGCGCCCCTGCTTTTCTCCAGGATCGCGAACACATTTACCAGATCGCCGAGTGGTACCAGAAGAACCTGAACGAGCACCGCCTGTGGGATGAAATCGACTTGACGCGGGCCGCCATACGCGCGCTGGACAAGCGGGCCGCCTCGCTGAAGCCCTACGACCTGGTCTGCTGTGACGAAGTTCAGGATTTCACCGACATCCAGCTCTCACTCATTGTCCGGCTCCCCAGCTATCCCGGCAACCTGGTCCTGTGCGGCGATCCTAAGCAGATCGTCAATCCAAGCGGCTTCCGATGGGAGGAAGTCAAAGATCTTTTCTACGACCGTGCGATACCAGTTCCGGCCGTCCACCATTTGACTCTGAATTTCCGTTGTGTTGGAAGTATCGTGCTGCTCTCCAATACTCTCCTCGAGTTAAAGCAACGCTTACTGGGAGTTCGCAGCGATGAGCGACTGGACGACTGGAAGTTTCAGGGGAGACCGCCTTTCCTGATTGAAGAAGTGTCACCGGAGGAATTGATCGAGACTCTCAGAATCACGGCCCCGGACCGGGTGGTGTTGACCCGTTCGGACTTCGATCGGGATTTTTTGAAGGAGCAACTCGGAACCGAATTGGTGTTCACGATCCAGGAGGCGAAAGGACTGGAATTCGGCACCGTTGTGCTTTGGAAATTTGGTGAGGATGCATCCGTTAACGCACTCTGGACACGTATGCTTTCGGGGGACGTCGAACGCCTGCACGACGCCCAGATCCGACACGAAATCAACCTCCTTTATGTGGGAATCACCCGCGCCCAAAAGGATTTGATCCTTTATGACGGCCCCGTCCCTTCACCGATCTGGTCCTCGCCGTTGTTTGAAGACCTGATCCATCGAAGTTCGTCATTGGCTTTCGTTGACGAGGCTTGGCGAACTACCTCTTCACCGGCGGACTGGGAGAGGCAGGGCGATTACTTCATGGACTTTGAACACTACCGGGCCGCTGCCGAATGCTACAGGAACGCGGACTTGCCGCAACGGATGGCTCACGCTCGGGCCTTGGCGGCAGAAAAGGTGAAAGACTTTGAAACGGCAGCGGGATGGTGGGATAAAGCCGGCGAGCCGCGGCGCGCGGCAGAAGACTACGAGCGTGCCGGAAAGCAGGGATTGGCACTCCCCATCTGGCAAAAGCTGGGTGAACAGGAGCGGGCCGAAGATTGCCGCCTGCTCCTGTTGGAGGAGGAGGGCCACTTCGCAGAGGCGGCTACCGCCCGTGAAAAACGAAAAGAATACGAGAAGGCCATCGAGAATTGGCGAAAAGCCGGGTGTTACGACCGTGAAGCAAAGCTCTGGGAAAAGTTGAAAAACCCCGCCAAGGCTGTCCAGGCTTACGTGAAGGCACGCGATTTTCAGAGCGCCGCCAAACTTTACCTGAAGTTGCGTCGGAAAGAGGACGCCGCTCGCTGCCTGGAAGATGGCGGCCGGTTTGCTGCCGCCATGGATCTCTGGCGGAAACTGAAGATGCCCGACGAACTCCTTCGTTGCGCCAAACACTCGCGAGATCCACTGCTTATTGGTGAAGCCCACGAACATCGCAGTGAATGGAGGCAGGCGGTTGAATCCTATCGGCGATCCCGGGATCCCGAACGAAGAGAACGATGGCAGGCTGAGGCCGCCTTGCCGGCCCAGACCAGGCGCGCCTACGCTCGGAAGGCGGTGCGGCTAGAGCTCCTGGAGGCCAAAGGAGCGGGTGAGGCCTGGCTAAAAGCAGGGGAACTTGAGCTGGCCGCGGAGGCCTTCGGAAGAGAGGGTGATTTCGACATGGCGGGAAAGCTTTACGCCAGGCGAAAGCGCTTCCTGGACGCTGCTGCTATGTATGTGCGCAGCCCAAATGATCGGGCCGCCGGCTACAAGGCCCTGGAGGACTGCTATTGGCGATCCCGGTCGAGATCGACGCACATCTCATCCGACGTGTGGGCAGGTCTGGCGCGGAACCTACGTCATAGCAAGGAATTCGAGGCGGCGGCCGCCATCTATTCGGTCCTGAGAATGCACGAAGACGCCGGTGCTTGCCTGGTCCAGGCAGGACGTATCGAGGACGGATTCAATCGATGGCTGGAGTGGGGCTATTACGAGTCCCTGGTGAACAGCGTGATGGTAAGCGGCCACTACCGGATAGCTATCTCACTTATGGAGGTTCACCTGCAAAGCACCGAGAGCGCGTACTACAATTGGGAAGCCGGAGATGCCTTCGCGAGAATCGTCTCCGACTGGAGTGATGTAGAAGGCCCCGAAGTTGTCAGACCACAAGTCGTGCCCATGTTGGAGAGGCTTTCCTATTGCCTGCCCTTCGATTTCCTGGCCGAGATCCTTGTGCCGCTCGGCTGGATGGACGTTATTGCATCCGCCCGGGAAACTCGGCGCTGGAGCCAGTGGACCGGCTCTCCTTACGCCGAACAGCGCCGGCTGGAAAGGTGGCACCGGCAAGCTCGCGAACTGGAGAATGCCGGAGATGTCGTGGCGGCCGGTATGTGGTATCTAGGCGCCAAAGACTACAGTTCCGCGAAACGGTGCTGGGCCGGTCTGGAGCCTAATGAGCGTAACTTAAGCTCGCTGTGCGCGGCCGGCTACTACGAACGTGTCGCGGACTTTCACCTCAGCCGTGGAGACTTGCAGGAGGCCGGCGAGGTCCTTTGCCGGGGTGGTGACATTGCTCGCGGCGCCCCCCTGCTCGAGCAAGCGGGATGCCTTTTGGATGCCGCCGACCAGTATAAGGAAATCGGCGATTTCGAAAACGCCTGCCGCCTGTACTTAAAGGCGAACTCCAAGAAACAAGCGGCTTCCATGCTCGAAAAGCTGAAGCGATGGGCGGAAGCGGAAGCCCTCTACATAGAGCTCGGCAACGAGAAACGTGCCGCCGCCTGCGCCAAGAAAGCCAAGGCGGTCAGAAGTCAGAAGAAGCTCTTCTGATGCGGTTCCTCGATTTGCGGTTGTA
>Ga0116188_1002849_pt1 | contig 13159 bp, 10 predicted proteins | sample AD_JPNTR2_MetaG_FD_89807 | JGI IMG/M metagenome (GOLD analysis project Ga0116188, IMG submission 89807) | Active sludge microbial communities of municipal wastewater-treating anaerobic digesters from Japan - AD_JPNTR2_MetaG | ecosystem: Engineered > Bioreactor > Anaerobic > Digestate | place...
TGCAGCGGTAATTGCAACTCTCCTTACGCAAACCGGCACAGCCAAAAAGCAGGAGGCCGGCACCAAAGCCTAGAAAATTTTGCCTTGAAGGCTCCCCCTACCCAATCCACGGAGGGGGAGCTTTTATTCATCAAATAAACTGTCTACCCGCTCCTCTGCCGCTTTATTCTATGAAGCTGCCACAACGCAACGATGCCGGCCAAGGCAAAGCCAATAATATCGGTGGCAAGCCCGGGTTTTATCATCAATAGCCCGCTGGCAAGAAGCAGCACCCTCTCAAGCACGTTGTCATCGGTGATGAAATAGTTCATCGTGGAGCCGGCCACGCAGGCAATGCCAATTACAGAGGTGACAAGAATGCCTATCATCCCGCCAAGGGTCACGTCCTGCAGCAGTAGCTGCGGCGAATAGACGAACATATAGGGCAGTATGAAAGCAGCAATAGCCAGTTTTGTAGCGGTCAGGCCTGTCTTTGCGGGGCTTGCCCCCGCTATGCCCGCCCCGGTAAAGGCCGCAAGGCATACCGGCGGGGTTATGTCGGCGATAATTCCAAAATAGAACACAAACATGTGGGCTGCTATGGGCAGTATTCCAAGCTTGACCAGCGCCGGTGCTACTATCGTGGACGTGACTATATAATTGGCGGTGGTGGGCAGCCCCATACCCAGTATTAGGGACCCTATCATGGCAAGAATAAGCGTCATCAGGACATTTCCCCCGGCCAGCTCCACCAGGTTGTTGGAAATGGTAAGCCCCAAGCCGGTAAGAGAGGATGTGCCTATTACAAACCCTACTATTGCGCAGGCTATGGCCACCCCCAGGGCGGACCTTGCACCGGCCTCCAGGGCGGCAAGTATTTTGGACGGGCTCATCCGGGTCTCCTTGCGGATACAGCTTACAGCTATAACGCTTAAGGTACCCCAGAAGGCCGAGAACACCGGTGTCCTCCCGGTAACAAGCAGAAATATAACTACTATAATAGGTACAACCAGGTGCCCCCTGGCTTTCATAACCGTTTTTATATCCGGCAGTATCTCCCTGGGCAGACCTTTAAGTTTTTCCTTCTTTGCAACAAAATGAACGCTCATAAATATGCCGAAATAGTACAAAATGGCGGGCACAATGGCGGCCTTGATAATCCATGTATATGATATCCCCAGGAACTCCGCCATTATGAAGGCTGCAGCCCCCATGACCGGCGGCATAATCTGGCCCCCGGTGGACGCTGCGGCTTCCACGGCGCCGGCAAAATACGGCTTATACCCCACTTTTTTCATAAGGGGTATTGTGAAGGCGCCGGTGGTGGCGGTATTTGCTATGGAGCTCCCGTTTATTGTCCCCAGAAGGCCGCTGGCGAATATGGCCACCTTGGCCGGGCCGCCGGTCATCCTTCCCGCCGCACTGAGGGCGAGGTCGTTGAAAAACTGTGCGCCCCCCGATTCGTTAAGGAATGCGCCGAACAGAATAAACAAAAACACAAAGGTGGCCGAAACCCCCAGGGCTGTCCCGTATATACCTTCTGGAACCAGGTACATATGCTGAATTATCCTTTCAACCGGGTATCCCCTGTGCATGAAAAGCCCTGGCGCATACCTTCCATAGTGGCAGTACAGCAGGAAAACCGAGGCCAGCGCCGGCAGGCCATACCCCAGCACCCTCCTGCCGGCTTCCAGCACAAGAAGGATCGCCGCAATACCCAAATAATATTCAATGGCGGTCACCTTTGCCCCCCGCGAAACGATAGCGTTGAAATTAACGATCAAATAACCGTTTACAACAAGGCTGGCGGCTACAAGCAGCATATCCATTGCCGAAAACCTGTCCCGGGGGGAACCTCTCCTGAAAGGGTAAAGAAGGAATATCGCAACCATGGCAAAGCCCAGGTGGTAAGTTCTCTGTATATTGGTAGTCATAAGCCCGTACGTGGATGTATAAAACTGAAACAGTGACATTGATATAAGCCATACGCTGACAAGCCTTTTCCTCCACCCGCCAAGGCCGCTTCTAAACCTTGATTCGGTATCGTATTTCCTGACCATCTCATCGGCCTTCGCTTTTTCTTCACTGTATTCCAAAAGGATATCGTTTCCGGCCATCTTTTCAACTCCCATCCGTGAAACGGTTGTATCCCTTGCGGGGCACCTTTGCGGATACCCCGCTGAGATAATAAAACCGTGCCTTAGTTTTAATTGCCCGGAGGCAGCTTTGCCCCCATTTCTTTGTAGTATTTAAGGGCCCCCGGGTGAATCGGAATGGCAATCTTCTCAACGTTCTCCAGCGTCATGTTTTCCATGGTCTGCCTTACCGCCAGCAAGTCCTCCTTGTGTTCGAACAGCGTTTTAACCATCTGGTATGCGAGGTCCTCCGGCAGGTCTTCCCTGCAGGACAGCGTGTTGAACGCCGAGTACGTATGTACAGGGTTGGGCTGGTTCTGGTAATAGTTTGCAGGGATTGTGAATTGAACCCATGTATTGTTCACTTCGAATATCTTGTCAAATATTTCGTCGGGCACATCCAGGAAATCCACGAGGTTTAAGGAGGTAAGCTCAACGATGGAGGACATCCCGAGAGAGCCCACAAGGATGGCCGCGTCTATCTGCTTATCCTGGAAGGCCTTGGCTGTATCTCCCGTTCCCAGCATAAAGGCCTTTATGTCCTTATCCGCGTCCATGCCCAACACCGAGAAAAGCTCCCTGGAAGTGCTCTCGGTCCCGCTTCCGACTGCCCCTATCGAAACGCGCTTCCCTTTCATATCCTCGAGGGTTTTTATCCCCGAGTCCTTGGCCACCAGTATGTTCGTGGGTTCCGGGTAAAGCGGCAGCAGCCCCCTGAGCCATGTCTGCGGGTCGCCCTCCCAGTCTGCCACGCCGTTGTACGCGAGCACGTATTTGGTATCGGTAAACCCGACCTCCGACTGATTGTCGGCCATAAGCTGGATGTTCTGGTTGGTGCCACCGGTTGACTGCACGCTTGCATGCACGTTGGGTATATTGTCGGTCCATATCTTTGCCATTGCTCCCCCCAGCGGGTAATAGGACCCGCCTACCGTACCGGTACCTATGGTTATGAATATGGGTTCATCCACCGGACCTTCCGCGCTTTCTCCCCCTGTTCCCGTACCGCCCGTGCACCCCGCGGCAAGCAGCAGCAGCGCTGTCATTATTATCGCCATCACGGCCAGTTGATCCCTTTTCAATTTGCACTCCTCCCCAATTTTTATTCTTATCTCAGTATTAAGGCTTCCCCTTCAGTCAATCGCGCATCAGTTCCTGGGAATCACCCCCCGGACCCTAAAATATATATGTCTTACCGACCCCGCACTCCCCGTGGCCTCTTTTTTTCAATAAAGTAACTCTTACATCTTTATATGCTGTAAGAGCCAAAAATAATACAAGCAACTGGGCATAAAAAAAGGACTATACCCGGGCGGAGTATAGTCCTTTTCCAAAAACAGATAGATATTCCCTCTCTAATCCTCCAGGAGGAGTTCTAAGGTTTCTTCCTTTACCGGTATTAAATAGGAAAAGACAATAAATACAATCAGCGCACAAACAAGACCGGGGATAACCGCCTGCTGTTCCCACCCGAAAAAGGTAAGGCCGGGTATCATTTTTCTCTCGTATATAACCGATACAATACTCCCAACAATCAAAGCAGCGATAGTACCGGCGGGAGAAGCCTTCTTCCAGTAATGACCGAATACGTAAGGAAAGAAAGCACCTGCAGCTCTAAGTGTAAAGGAGAACATTAATAAATCGATTATGTTAGTTGCGGTGAGTGCAACTATTAAGCTAAATATACCCACAACAATCATTGTGTATTGTGTAACCTTCATCACTTGTTTGTCTGTTGCATCCCGCTTTATATACTGCTTGTATATATCGTTGCCAAAAATAGAACCTGCAGCCAACATGTCTGAGTCTGCACTGGACATGGTTGCAGATATAATACCGCAAAACAGAAGACCTACTATAACAGCAGGCATTGTCAGGATTGCCAGAACCGGTAGAGAGTAACGGGCACCCTGGGCCAGGATGGTGTCGGAGGATACCATATCCATGTTAACCAATGCCAGCATAACAATTCCAAGAATGGTGGGGATAAAGGCGTATGCTCCGTTTATAATCGCTGACAGTATTGACCCTTGCTTTGCAGCTTTTCCGTCCCTGGCGGAGTAATATCTCGAAACTGCTTCCTGACCGACTGTAAAGGTGGACACGTACATAATCACAAGGGCAACGATTGATTTTATTCCGCCAATCCCGGAGAACAAATCCCAGGTTTCGGGGGGAACATTATTCACCACATTGCTCCATCCGCCTGCATAATTAATTGAGTAAGGAATGGCAATTGCCATACCGAATACTATCAACCCTACCTGTACGAAGTCAGTGATGGCAACGCTCCACATACCTCCCATTACCGAGTATATAGTGACTATAATGGCCACAATGGTCAAAGATGTATTCCAGCTTAGACCCATCATAACAGAGAGGATAGTGGCCGAAGCCATAAACTGGCCTGCTGTTAATCCAATCAATGGAAGAATCATGGTAATTGCGGTAAATAATCCTGAAATCCTGCCGTATCTTCTTCTGAAATATTCAGGTACGGTTTTTACCTCGCTGGCTCTAAACTTGGGTGCAACAAACATCAAAATCACAAATGCAAGACCCATTGCCAAAACGTACCATGCTGCACTTAATCCCCACTGAGCCGACCCCAGGTTGCTTGCCTTTTCAACAACACCCAATGAACTGCCACCGCCGATTTCCGTAGCCGCCAGGGTTCCGGCCATGAGTATGGGACCCATATGCCGACCGGCTACCATGAAGTCTGTAGTAGAATCAATCCTTTTGGATGAATAGTAACCGATGCCCAGCATGCCCAACATGTACAAAGCAACTATAACTACTACTGTTGTTTGCATATCATACACTCCTTTCTTTATTTTGATGGGTTTTGACCCAACAATTCAAAAGCCTACTTAATTATCGTACCGGTTTTCCCCCGGATCCCCTCTCTTGCCTTCTCCAGCAGCGTTATAATGGAGTAACGGTTTTCCCCAGATGACGCAAATTCCACAGCCGCCTCCACCTTCGGTAGCATGGACCCTGCGGAAAAATGTCCCTCTTGGATAAGCCTCTTTGCTTCATTTATGCTAATGCTGGATAGCCACCTTTCACCCGGCTTTCCGAAATTTATCGCAACCTTTTCCACTGCCGTTAAAATCATTAAGCAGTCTGCATCTATGGACTTTGCCAGTATACAGCTGGCAAAGTCCTTGTCAATTACGGCGCTCATTCCCTTCAGATGGTTCCCCCGGGATGTCACGGGTATCCCGCCGCCGCCTGCCGCTATAACCACCACGCCATTATTCAACAGTGCCTTTATTGTGTTTATCTCCACAATCTCCACAGGCCGGGGAGAAGCTACCACTTTGCGGTATCCCCTTCCCGCATCTTCCATGACCCGCTCACCTTTGGCAGCCTCCTGCATAGCCTCTTCCCTGTTCATAAACCTTCCAATTGGCTTACTTGGATTATCAAAAGCCTTATCATTCGGATCAACCCGCACCTGTGTAATTACTGTAGCCGCTCCTTTGTCTATGCCTCTGTTTAATAGTTCCTCCCTTAGAGCATTCTGCAGGTCATAACCGATGTAGGCCTGGCTCATGGCAACACATACCGACAATGGTATGTTGGGCGATTCGGGATTTAACTTGTGATATTCGGACATCGCCCTTTGGATCATGCCCACTTGGGGACCGTTACCATGGGTTACAATCACTTCATGGCCGTCTTCAACCAAATCCGCTATGGCTTTAACCGTTACTTTAACCGCTTCCATTTGCTCAACCAGATTATTTCCCAGGGCGTTTCCACCCAACGCGATTACCATTCGTTTTTTCATATCCAAATCTCCTACTTCCGGATTCTTAGCTGACCCCTATTCTCTATTTCTTTCAATGTCTGCTGGGGGTTCTCCACTTTACTTAGGAATATCATAGCTGCAATTATATAGGGCTTGAAACTAGCCTCTTTATACAGCGGGATGCGATACCGGTCAAACACAGAGGCTTCTACTTCGCCTTCCCTGCAGCTCACACCGGTAATATCAGCCGGCAGGCAGTGAAGGTAAAGTGCCTTTCCGTCCTTCGTGGTACTCATAAGCTCTTCTGTGCATTCCCAATCCTTATAATTGGCGTTTTGAGCCAGAAGCTCTTTTTCCAGGGCCTTTATTCCGTCCAAATCACCTTTTTCATAAAGCTTTGTGCGTTTCTCCATTGCTAAGTAGGGTGCCCAGCTCTTTGGATACACTATATCTGCATCGGCAAAGGCCACCGCCATACTGTTAGTCTTTATGAAACTTCCGCCGGACTCTTTTGCATTTTTCACTGCAGTTTCCTCAACATCTCTCATTACTTCATAACCTTCCGGATGGGCCAATACTACCTCCATACCCATTCTGGTCATGAGACCGATTACGCCCTGGGGCACGGACAGAGGTTTACCGTAAGAGGGTGAATATGCCCACGTCATGGCCAGTTTTTTGCCCTTAAGGTTTTCTACACCGCCATAGTGATGAATAATGTGCAGCATATCCGACATACACTGAGTAGGATGGTCGATATCACACTGCAGGTTTACCACGGTAGGTCTTTGCTCCAGTATGCCATCTTTGTATCCTTGCTCAACAGCCTTTGATACTTCACGCATATAGGCATTGCCTTTACCTATATACATATCATCACGAATACCTATTACATCCGCCATAAACGAAATCATATTTGCAGTTTCTCTGACCGTTTCTCCATGGGCGATTTGAGATTTACCTTCTTCCAAGTCCTGCACTTCCAATCCCAGCATGTTGCATGCGGATGAAAAACTAAAGCGCGTACGGGTGGAATTGTCCCGGAATAAAGATACTCCTAAGCCACTGTCGAATATTTTGGGTGAGATATTATTCACCCTTAAGTAGCGCAGAGCATCAGCCACAACAAAAACCGCATCCAACTCATCCCGGGTTTTCTCCCAGGTCAGCAGAAAGTCATTGTTGTACAAGCCTTTGAAATCAAGCCTATCCAACTTTTTGATATAATCGTTCAAACTCATTTGTTATCCTCCTTATCTGTTTTTTAACAAGCTGAATCATTTGCAGTACACAGTAGGCAGTGCTGCGTAAACGGCAGCACATTTAACAAGGTCCGCCTTCCAGGTCTTCTCGTTCGGTGCATGGGCCTGGGCTTCCTTACCGGGGCCAAGGCCAATACAAGGTATACCATAACGTCCCATTATCGAAACACCGTTTGTGGAGAAAGTCCATTTATCCACAAGGGGTTTGCCGTACAGTCCCTCAAAGGCCTCTACCATAGCTTTGGTAGCAGGATGGTCTTCCGGGATTACCCATGTAGGGAAATAGCAATCAGTGGGATATACAAGCCCTGTATAACTGGGGCGGTCGTATTTGTACATTGTGACTTCCGCATTATACTTTTTAACAGAGGGCAGTTCCCTTATCTCTTCCAGGGCCAACTGGTAGGTCTCGCCATCGGTCAAGCGCCGGTCTATTGAAATAGCACACATATCGGCTACCGCGCATCTGGACGGAGAGTTGAAATAAATCTGGGATACCGCCAGTGTACCCTTCCCTAGAAAAGGATCCTCGTGCAGACGGTTGTTCAGTTCCCTTACTTCCTGTAATATGTCCGCCATTTTATATATGGCGTTTTCACCGCGCTCAGGTGCGGAACCATGACAGGAAACCCCCTTCACCTCAACCCGTATTTCCATACGACCCCTTTGACCGCGATATATATTTCCGTCGGTAGGTTCGGTAATAACTACAAACTCAGGCCTGATTTTGTCCTCTTCGATAATGTACTGCCAGCATAAACCGTCACAGTCCTCTTCCTGTACCGTGCCTGTCACAAGGACAGTATACTCGTCGCTGATAAGCCCCAAATCCTTCATTATTTTTGCCCCGTATACAGCCGACACAATACCACCGAGTTGGTCCGATGCACCCCGGCCGCCTATTTCTGTATCCGTTTCATACCCTTTGTATGGGTCAAACTCCCAGTTGGACGCTTCTCCCACACCCACAGTGTCAATATGGGCATCGTATGCAATAAGCTTTTCCCCATTTCCCATGTAACCCAGCACATTGCCCATCGGGTCAACCTCCACCCTGTCAAAACCCAAACTCTCCATTTCATGAACAATGCGTTTAATCACCTTTTCCTCGTCGCAGCTTTCCCCGGGTATAGCTATTAAATCCCTTAGAAAGCTATTCATATTCTTCCCATATCCCTGTGCCGCTTGTTTTATTTCATCGAAATTCATTGTGGTTCTCCCTCCTAAAATAGTTATTTCTATCGTAATGGGAATGCGCCATCCCAGACGATTCGCCTGTAGTCTCCTGGATCGGTATCCCCTTCTGTGCTTATGAGCAGTACTTTGGAGTCCTCGTTAATTTTCAATAAATTCTTCATATCCCTCAGTTCTTCTTTTTCCATTATTAGGCTTAAGAGTCCCATGCCTACGGCCCCCGATTCCCCCGAAATCACCTGAGGGTCACCCTTTATCGGGCTTGCCAGTATTCTGACCCCCCTTGCGGCCACATAATCGGGACATGCAACATACATGTCCGAGTAATCTCTAAGAATCTCCCAGCTTATGGTGTTGGGCTCCCCGCAGGCAAGGCCGGACATAATGGTAGGCAAATCACCTTTTACAGCATGGGGCTTTCCGTCACTGGCCCTTGCTGACTTATATATGCATGCAGCGGTACTTGGCTCAACTATAACTGTAACCGGCCGTTTATCCCCGTATTTAGAAGCTAAATATCCCTGAACGGCACCGGCAAAAGACCCAACGCCTGCCTGCAGGAAAACATGTGTCGGTTTACCCTGCCCAAGGTTTTCAATTTGCTCTATGGCTTCATCTATCAGTGTGCCGTATCCCTGCATTATCCATAGCGGGATATCCTCATACCCTTCCCAGGCAGTATCCTGTACAACCACACCCCCGTGCTTTTTTGCATACTGGTCTGCGTACCTAACCGCATCATCATAGTTGTAGTCAGTTATATAGGCTTCCGCCCCTTCCTTCTTTATGTTTTCCAGCCGTATTCTCGAAGAACCTTTGGGCATGAACACTACGGATTTTTGGCCCAGCTGCCTTGCTGCCCATGCTATACCCCTACCGTGATTGCCGTCGGTAGCTGTCACAAAAGTAATGTCACCCAGTTTTTCCTTTGCTTCCTTTGAACGCAGCTTTTCAAAGGTCAGATCTTGTATCTGTATCCCAAGCCTTTGCCCCAGATACTTGCCAATAGCCAGAGATCCGCCCAGCACTTTAAATGCGTTAAGCCCAAACCTGTAGGATTCATCCTTTACCCATATTTTTTTCACTTTGAATTCCTCGGCAAGATTATCCATTTCATGGAGGGGAGTATTCCTGTATTCGGAAAAACTTTTATGGAACTTTCTCACGTCTCCTATCTTTTCCTTTGACATAACCTCTACGGATACTTTATGGGCATTTTCCTTCCTGGCTCTTTCATTGAAAATGTACTCGATTTGTAATCTTTCCATTCACCTGGCACCACCTTCTCTTATAGTCATAATTGCTTAATCAAGCAACAAGTGTATTGTTATAACAACAAACTGCCCGACAATAATGTAACGCAACTATTGTGCCAGTTTTTTTCTGAATTTCATATAATATTGTTTTTTTAGTCGCCAACTCTTTATACAACTTGGTAAAGCCCTTTCGTTTATAAAAAAAAAATAGTAGTGTGTCTCAAAAAAGCTAATAATTTTTTATCATTTTGATAAGGTCCATGGCGCCGGAAACTCTTGATAAACTGTAATTTTTATGTTATTGGTTCATAAATTATATTTATATGCTCTCAATTACTATTCATATAATCTTCCCTTTTCATCCATAAACAACGCTCCTACCATCATGAAACAGGCTGGCAAGTCCTTATTGTTCAATAAAAAAAGAATAACCCCTTATCAAAATGATAAAGAGTTATCGTAATGATAAATCTCTAAAGCTATTCCAGACCATACTTCTTTATTTTCCTGTATAGAGTAGCTATGCCTATGCCCAGTGCGTCCGCTGCCTGCTGCTTACCTTTGACATTGTTTCCGTATACATTAAGCGAACGTTTTATCAGATCCCTTTCCATTTCCTCCAGGGGTATCAAATAACTGTTGTTGTCTAATCTAGTCTGAATTTTCTGCGGAAGCAAACGACTACTTATTACCCCATTGTTATCCAGCATATTTACCATATATTCAACCGTGTTTTCCAATTCCCTAACATTACCCGGCCAGTGGTATTTGTATAAAAAATCCCATACATCGCTTTCAAAACCGACAACTCTTTTTTTCAGCAATGCGGTGTACTTGTTGATAAAATAGTCTGTAAGCACATTAATATCTTCTTTTCTTTCTCTCAGGGGAGGGATATTAAAGGGTATTACGTTTAATCTGTAATACAGGTCTTCACGAAATGTTCCTTCTCTGATGAGCTCATCAAGGTTTTTGTTTGTTGCTGCAATCACTCGTACATCGACTTGTATGGGCCTGTTTGACCCCAGTCGGACAATATCCTTTTGCTCCAGCACCCTAAGCAACTTTGCCTGCAAGTATAGCGGCATATCCCCTATTTCATCCAGAAATAGGGTCCCATTGTTGGCAAACTCAACTTTCCCGATCTTGCCCTTTGGATCCGCACCGGTAAAAGCACCTTTAACATATCCGAATAGTTCACTCTCCAGCAAAGTATCCGGCACAGCGGCGCAATTGATTGCTACAAATAGATTGTTGTTCCTTTCACTTTCCATGTGTATGGCACGGGCAAACAATTCCTTGCCTGTTCCGCTTTCTCCCGTTATTAATACCGTTGAAGAGGATGGCGCAATTTTCCGGACCTTGCTTTTAAGTGCTTTAATGGATGATGATTCCCCGATTATGTCTTCAAGGCCCATATTTTCCTTTGTTGTTGTTACCGAAAAGATCTTTCGCTTTAGAAAATTTATATCGGTAAATATAAAAACCTTGCTGTATTTGAAGTCTCTTTCCAGGATCTTGTATTCTTCTCCCGCAAGCACGAATTTTTTATCCGGCATAACCAGTTCATACTCCAGCATGTTTAAAACTGTATTACCGGTAGCTTTTATTCTTATATGGTCATTAATTTCCTTATCCACTGCCAGAATTTTTTTGGCAATGCTGTTCATCCTGGTCACTTGCCCTTTCTCATTTACTATGATTACACCCTGTTCTATCTTGTCAATTATGTTGTTTAGCATGTCTATCAGCATCAGCATACTTTCTTTCTCTAACTCTTCTTTGGCCTTTGAAGAAATGAGGTCGGATATCTGTTCCAAAAACTCGTCAAATGTATCAAAATAGGATAGAATATGCTCCCTTTGCTGCTGGTTGAAACATACAAATCCTATAACACCGATAACCTTCTCACCTATTTTTATGGGCATGCTCATTTCAAAGGTTTCTTCACAATAACCCTGTTTTAATAGTTTCGGGCATTTTGCACATATCTCATGTCTTCCGGGCTCCTTAATAATTCTCTTTTCACCTGTTTTAATAACGTCTTTGTACACATAGCCTTCCTGCTCGATATTTTTATTAATTCTGCCCACAAACATGCCAGTGCCGGCTATACGGTTTAAGTCCTCGTCTACTATTTCCACATCAACCCTTAGTGCTTGGGATAATACATTAGCGTATTTTGCAGCGGTATCCTGCATGTTCTTTAAAATGTTGGCCAATTTGTCTGCCCCCTTTCCATCTCCTTCTAACCGGCTATAACTATTTCGTCCATACAAAACTCGGGTATTTATATATTTCTATAAAATCTTAATAATCCCTTTTAACATCTATTCGAAACACTTTCCAGGCATCCGTCGGATGCGTGGCTTTCGCTGCAAAACAAAGCTACACTCTTTCAAGAATGCAGCTTCGCTTCCTTTTTCCTGGTATTACCTGCCACTCACAGAACGGCAGGAGATTATTCTGTAATTTTTCTCTAATAACTACTTCGCGCAATTCACCTTTTTGTAACGGGCTTCTTTTTCCAGGGCAATATTTGCCATGCCCGTTTCAAGTACCGGCTGGGACTGCTGTGCCAGAACGGATAAGTTTTTCAGAGCGTATTCAAGCGTTCCATCGGCAACACCATCATAAAACCTTACTTCCACATTGTTTAGTGCAAATACGGCGGCTGATATGGCTTGCGTGACTGCAAGCCCCATTTTTAGTGCACAACCTGGTTTGGCACCATCACACAGAAGTCCTGCAAGGGGAGCCAGTACGTTTTTTACTGCCGCTTTAATTTTTTCGTCACTACCCCCACGCTTGAAGGTGATGGAAGCTGCAACTCCCGCCGATGCCGAAGCAAAGCAGTTGCATATGGCTGCCGTTCTTCCTATGTTAGCCTTAATATAAAAAGTGATAAGATAGCTCATGGCGAGTGAACGTACCACGGTTTCTTCAGAAGCGCCATATTTTTCAGCCGCAAACGCTACCGGCAGCGTTTTGTTCATTTCTATTGCTTTTCATGTATCACTACAGGAGGGCGGATACGCAGAGCCAAAACTTATATATGTTCAAGATGGCAGGAAGAAAGACGGAGAAAACCGCTGGCAACTATTGAATGTATGGTATATCAGTGGTGTTTATGCAAACAGTGACATGCTATGGGTAGAAGTTCTAGACTACATAGATAAAGCTTATGACATGGATACTATAGAAAAGATATACCTATCAGGGGATGGAGCACCCTGGATAAAGAACGGACTAGGCTGGATAAAGGGAAACATCTTTGCATTGGACAGATATCATTTATCGAGGTATGTAACGCAGGCTACAGCACATATGGGCTACACCACACCAATTATGTGCGATTATATAAACAGCGGTGACAAAGAGCTTTTCAATGCAATTATACCAATACCGGCCAAGGGTAAGGAGCACCGCCCCCGCCAAAACGGTTCTGTTAGAGACTGTAATAAATTTTGTGTTTGATGAAAAACTAAGCTCCTTCTTGGCAAGAATCAAATAACTAAGCCAAGGAGGAGTTTTTTATGGGACTATTGCCAAGGGAACAATTAAGGCAGCTAA
>Ga0116188_1002852_pt1 | contig 13153 bp, 10 predicted proteins | sample AD_JPNTR2_MetaG_FD_89807 | JGI IMG/M metagenome (GOLD analysis project Ga0116188, IMG submission 89807) | Active sludge microbial communities of municipal wastewater-treating anaerobic digesters from Japan - AD_JPNTR2_MetaG | ecosystem: Engineered > Bioreactor > Anaerobic > Digestate | place...
CAAGACGCTGCTTTTCGTCCCCGGAGAAGCTCACCCGTCTCATCTCATCCTGCAATGTCCTTTTCAACTCATTATCGATCATAGTTCATCCCCCTCAAGGGTCTGCGCTAGTTTCTGCCTGGCTCTATGTAAGAGACTCTTGATCGTGCCCTCGGGTTTGCCGGTCATGCGAGATATCTCGGCGATGGAGAACTCCTCGTGGTAGAACAGCACCACCACTTCGCGATAGGCTTGTGGAAGGCCGCCTACTGCGCGGCTTACCTGGAGGGTTCGCTGTGCCTTCTCCCACGCGACCTCAACCGAGACATCCTCACCGGCAACGTCGGTCAGTTCTTCAGACGACAGCAGGCTCAGGTTGCTATCGATCTTGCGGCGATGCTGCTGCCGGCGGCACCATCTCATCAGGATGGCATACATCCATGAGTACAGTGACGACTCTCCGCGAAACTGCCCGATGCGGGTTACCGTGGCAAGCAGCGTCTCCTGCACTGCGTCTTCTGCCAGATGCCTATCGTTCAGCAGAAGGGACGCAGCCCGCAACAGCCGGTCTGCGTAAAGGTCCACCAATTCATCGGCTGCGGCTTCGTGCCCGGCGCGCAGCCGGCTGACCAGCGCATCCTCCGATGCCGGTCTTGCTTTTTGATGCATCCCGATAGACAACTCCTTGGCAGCCGTCAACACCAGTCCCCGCCCTTCCGATCCTTAAGAGGCGGTCGGGGGAGAAAAGGTTGCATCGCATCTCGAACCCAATCGCGAGAACCCAATCGCGAGAACCCAGTCGCGAGAACAGCTGAAAGTGTTGGCGGGGCTGCGCATCCTGCGGATGTTGCTTCCACTTGGGATGAGCAACTCCTGTCGTCGGATGGGTGATGCCTCTTAAGATGAGTGACTCCTGTCATCGCATGTGTGATGCCTCTCGCTGGCCGCGGGGCGACATTTCATTGATACACAATGGAGAGCAGGATTCTGCTCAATGGCATCGAATAGTTCAGCGGAGTGAAAGAAACGTCATGAGACCGTGCAACGAACGCATATATTTCGCAGTGATGCAATAGGCCAAAAGCCTTTCTTGGCCTGACGGAATTCAAGCTGGGCGCTGAGCTTGACGGCCACGCCCCACGGCTAAGGCCGACGGCCGCGTTCGACGGCTAAGGCTGATGACTGAGCTTGAAGACTTAGCCTGGAGGTTGGTTAACGATGGCTTCCACAAGAACGGAGGTCTACCGTCTCATCCGCGACGAGGGGCCGATTTCACGCAGCGGGATCCAGTCGAAGCTCGATATCAGTGCGGCTTCTGTTTCGACGGTTGTGTCCGGGTTGCTCGAACAGGAACTCGTAGTCAGGGGCCGGATTGTCGGAAACGGAGTCGGGCGCAAGACTGAGCTTCTCGAGCACAATCCGCGGAAGGGATATGTGCTCGGTGTGGACCTGGGCGCTAAGGCGATCAGGGTTGCGGTGGCCGATCTGTGTGGAGCTATCGTTCACAAGACTGAGACGTCTACGCTGGCCTATGAAGGCGGCGCTCGAGTCATGCAGCGCCTTATGGAAGCGTGCAGAAGCGCTGTTGCATCGGCAGACATACACAAGTCGAAGATCCTTGCCATCGGAGTAGCCGCGCCAGGCATCAGCCTGGGCAAGACAGGGCGGAGCATTTTGGCGCCGTTCATCCCGGATTGGTCTGACGTGCCGTTTCGGTCTTTGCTTCAGTCGGAGTTCGGTTGCGAGGTGCTTGTGGAAAACGATGTTGACATGGCGATAATCGGAGAAAGGCGCTGGGGAGTGGGAAAGGGCTGCGACAATCTGGTCTTCATCAACATGGCAGTGGGCGTAGCTGCCGGAATAATCGTCGACGGCAACCTCATTAAGGGTTGCCGCAATGGGGCGGGCGAGATCGGGTACATGGTTGCAGATCCGTCCATGATAAGGCCTGCATTCAGCGTCCAGGGCGCACTGGAGCGGTCCATCTCGGGGCCTGGAATAGCCAGGAGGTGGAGAGACCTGGTAGGCGACGCCGACCGAGCAGGCGACGAGCCGGCGCAGATTGTGGACTCCGAAATGGTTTTGGCCCTCGCCGCACAGGGCGATGTGAACGCGCGGAAAGTGATCGACGACACTTTGCAGTACTTATGTTCAGCGCTGAGCAACATCGCGGCGGTCGTCAACCCGGAGAAGGTCATCCTGGGCGGCGGGGTGGGCCTGGCACTATGCAGCTACGCACGGAGCATAGCGGAGTTCCTGAAGCATCATCTTCCGTTTCCGCCGGAGATCGTCCAGGCCGAGCTCGGAAGCGATGCCAGTCTTTTCGGTTCGATTGCAGTAGCGATTGACTCCGCATTTGACGCCCTGGAGCGTGGGATCGGGTAGGGGTCGCACGGCGGTCGCGCAGGGGTTGGGATCTGTATAGTTCTTGTAGGCACCGCGAAGTGTGAATGCGAGCAGGAATTGCCAGACGGAGTGACGGTGGAAGCGGGCATCCTCGCCGAAATGGCGTTTTGGCTGGTATAACTATCATGGTGGTGGGTCAAAACGGCTGGAGCTGGTATATCGTCAGTTTTCGGCAATAGTTTTTGAGATACCGGCAATTGCGCCTATCGGCAAAACTATCGGCAAAAATTGACGGCATGCCTACTCGGATACCCCCGGGGGTATACCGTTGAGCTGTCGTGATCGCCTTTTTGTACCCGGATCTGTCCACGGATGCATCCTCGGGCCCTTTCTACCCCAGTCTCTTTCGAGGTGGTCCCGGGGAGGTGCTCCCGGCGAGGCCCCCTGCCAGAAGCCAAATCCGGAGTCGGCTGGGTCGAGCGGGGTGCCAACTGGCGGATTGGTGCTAGGCCGAAGCGGGAGATATCCGAGGTTCTAATAGAGACAATCCTTACGCGCACCTCAGGGGTTGCTCAGGGTTGTGTGCTGTTTGCAGCAGATGAAGTGGGAGGGAATCAGTGATGGCAGGAGCGCTTGACCAGCTCATACATACCGCGCGGACGCCCGTCGAGCAGTGCGGCAAGGGCGTCGTTATGCATACGCCGCAGGAAATCCGCAGGCAGGCGGAGCTGTGGCCCGATACTGCGCAGCTCATGGCTCGGAATCTGCCTGAGATACTCGATCAATTATGTCACATGCGCCATGAGGACGCCTCCGACGGAGCGATGGCCGCGCGTAGCATCGTGCTGTCGGGCGCCGGCAGTTCGCATCACGTAGGAATGTCGCTGGAACCGTTCCTCAGGAAACGCCTTCAGGTGGAAGCGCGCGCCGTCGCCTCGACTGACATAGTGCTGGACCCGTCTGTTACCTGCCTCAAGGATCACCCTTACTTGGTAGTACTGTTCGCTCGATCAGGCGATAGCCCCGAGAGCCTGGGCGCTATCGATGCAGTTCGCTCGGTGTGCCCGAATGCCAGGTTCCTGGCGATTACCTGCAACGAGCATGGGGGTCTGGCGACTGCGGCGAGAGAGGGAGCGTTCGACGGGGCTGTGACTGCTGTGGTCCTAGATGAGCGAACCAATGATAAGGGCCTGGCGATGACCTCGTCTTTCACAAACATGGTCGTAGCTGGCCAGGCTTTGGGGCTTGTCGAGGATATGGACGAGTACCTATCGACTGTAGATTTGCTGGCAGCGGCGGGCGAACGAGCTGTCACGAAGCTTGCCGACGCGGTGAAGGACGTCGCTGATCGGTCCTTCGCGCGCGCCCTCTTTTTGGGCAGCGGAGCGCTGTACGGGGCCGCGCGCGAGTCTGCGCTCAAGCTGCAGGAGCTGACGGATGGCGCCGTAGTGACGCAGAGTGAGACCTTCCTAGGGGTGCGGCATGGCCCCGAGGCAGTAGTAAATGAAGAGACACTAGTCGTCTATTTCGTTTCGGGCGACGAGTACAGAAGAAGATACGAACTCGACCTGATCAACGAGGTTCACGCCAAGCAACCGCGAGCTCTCAAACTTGCGGTTGCCCCCAGGGCATCGCGGGACTTGGCAGGCATTGTGGATGTGTGCGTTGAACTGGCGCCGACCGGCCCATTCGTCCATGATGACCTGCGCCCGCCTGTGGATGCGGTGATAGGGCAGTTGATAGCGTTGTTCAAGTCGGTAAGCTTGGGAATGGAGCCTGACAACCCATCGAGGCGCGGGATGATCAGCAGAGTTGTAGAGGGGGTGACGTACTATCCGCTGAGCGGCAACCGGTAAGATGATTGACCGTGAGGGGAAACCGGGAGGCATTGCTGTGAGTCTTCAAAACATGACGACGTTACTAAGCTTCGTTCGGGACGGTCAAGCCATAGCGGCGTTCAACTTCATCGACCTGGACGACTTGAGGGGAATCGTCTGCGCGGCAGAGCATGAACAAACGCCTGTCATTCTCCAGGTGAGCCAGAGCACTGCTAAGCACTTGGGGCTCGACTACGCGGCGGGCATGGCGCGGGTGGCGGCCCGGCGGTCGCGAGTGCCGCTATGCCTACACCTAGATCATGCGTCCGGCATTGACATCATCTGCGAGGCTATTGAGTGCGGTTTTACTTCAGTGATGTACGACGGATCCGCGCTGCCCTTCGAAGACAACCTGGATTTCACCGCTAGAGTAGTTGAGATGGCGCATGCTGCCGGGGTAAGTGTAGAGGCTGAGCTGGGCATAGTGGGCGGGAAGGAGGAGGCGATGAACGAGAAAACGGGTGAGGAGACGGCTGGGGAGATAACTGGGGGGATGGATGAGGGGATAGCTCGGGAGATAGCTCGGGAGATAGCTGAGGAAATGACCGGGGACCCCGGCAAGGAAAGAAGCGTAGCCATCCACGGCCACCCGCTCACTGATCCGCTGCAGTCCAGAGAATTCGTGCTGCGGACGGGCATCGATGCGCTGGCGCCTGCTGTCGGTACTGCCCACGGGTTGTACCGAGGAGCCCCACACATCGCTTTCGACCTGATATCTGCCATTCGCGACTTGGTGAATGTGCCTCTTGTCCTTCATGGAGGGTCCGATATCCCAGAGGAACTGCTTCGGCAGGCCATTCGAGCTGGAATTCGAAAGGTGAATGTAGGGACTGACCTGCAGGTGGCGCATGCCCAAGCGTTGCGCCGGGCCTTGCCGGGCGAGGGCGAGGTTCTGAACATGCGTGCGACTCATGCAGCAGCCGTTGATGCAGTGTGTGCCGTAGCCCGCGCCAAGATCGCGATCTGTTCCGGGCGCGGGGCGTCGTAGCACACGGGACCGGCGCTTTACGCTGGCCCTGGGGCGCAAATGCCGGTTGAGCTGGCCTTGTTATGATCTGTTCGTTTTGTGAACACATTTTGCGAGATGTGTCGCTGTGACCGAGGTCGAATCACATTCGTATCGTCTGCGTGGGCCGCACGTCAAGCTGTCTATGGGGACGGCAGCATGCATGAGCGGTAGTCTGCATGGGCGGGCATGCAGACATGCGAGTGCCGCGAGTGCTGCGAGCAGCGAATTGCGGGGATTTGGAGGTATGTGCAGGATGATGGGGTCCAAGATGATAGGGCCAAAGACGACGGGATACGAATCGATGTATGGGCGCGCGGCCTGTGCAGTCATGGCGATACTGCTGGTGTTTTTCGCGCTTGGCGGGGCCGGAACAGAGTGCGCAACCCCGGGCTCTGATGCCGGCAGCATTGTATCCGGATCCCAGAGTGTGAAGGTTGGGACTAAGGCTTTCCAGGTGGGCTACGTCCGGGTGGATCTGAGTGATCCCACGATCCGTCTTCGTGTAGTTCTGGGGCAGGATAGGGTGGGCGGGACTGAAGACCTTCTATCCATGGCAGCACGAGTGGGCGCGCAGGCTGCGATCAACGGGACTTTCTTTAACGCCTACGTCGATGGGCCCTACAAGGATCCTGTCGGAACGTTGATCCAGGGCGGCGAGTTCGTTCACCGGGGAGCCACCGGAACGGTGTTCGCTGTTGCGGGCGGAAACGAACTGAGGATGGAACCTGCACGGTTTAAAATTGTGGGCGCAACCAACGGCCTATGGACGTGGCCGGGGAACTGGTATTCGTACTGGATCAACAGAACGCCGACATCGCAGAATTACGCGGGGATTTTCACGCCGGCGCGAGGAAGTCGGACCGGAGCGGCCGACGGAGTATCGGTGGTGGTTAGGGATGGCACTGTCACCGCGATTGGCCGTGGCGAACACGAGATCCCTCAGGACGGATACGTCATCAACTTCCAAGGAAGTGAAGAAGGACTCGCTGCCCGCTTCGCAGTTGGTGCCGCTGTCGAGTACAAGGTTGTGATGTCGGACGGCAGCGACAGGACAGGATTCTGGGGGCGAGTCAGCGAAGGCCTTGGGGCAGGCCCTAAGCTAGTGTCAGGGGGAAAGGTAAGTTATTCCGCGGAATCGGCCAAGGCGGAGGGATTCACCGAGGCCAAGATCCTCTCGCAATCATCGGCGCGAAGCGGGCTTGCGCTGACGAAAGACCGAAACCTCTTGATGGTTACCTGCGCCGCAGCGACGGTGGCTCAATTTGCCCAGGTAATGCACGCCATGGGGGCGGTCGAGGCAATGAACCTTGACGGGGGAGCATCCTCAGGATTGGTGTGCGGAGGAAGATACCTGACCAAGCCCGGACGCGCGCTCAGCAATGGCCTGGTTGTGCTGGCCGACGGGCGGTGATGATCAGCGCCTGACGACTGTGTCTCGGCCCAAGCCCTTGGCCTCGTAGAGCGCGGTGTCTGCGTTCCTGATGAGGAATTCCATGTTAAAACCTGGGCCCGCTGTATCACATGCGATGCCGAAGCTGGCTGTGACCTTGATCAGCTGCCCGTCGTAGACTCCCTCGAAGGCGTTGATGCTCTTGCGAAGCCTCTCTGCCAACGCCATAGCGTCCTCTGTGCCCATGCCTGGAACGGCTATGATGAACTCCTCGCCTCCGTATCGTGCGAGAATGTCCTGGGCGCGTGTGTTCTGACTAAGCAATGATGCGATTCCCTGAAGCACCATGTCGCCGGCTCTGTGACCATAGGTATCGTTCACGGCTTTGAAATGATCGATATCCAGCATGATTATAGACACGGGGCAACCGACTCGCTGCCTGCCGGTCAACTGCTCTACCTGATCATAGAACGACCTGCGATTAGCGATGCCGGTCAATGCGTCGAGATCTGCAAGGTTCTTCATGGTTCGAACCATGGCCATCTCCTTGGTGATGTCGGTCATGGTGAGGTACTTGGCCAGCATGCGTCTACCATTGCGCCTGCTATTCTGGCCTACGGTGCGAATGTGCACCCTGAACACGCGGCCCGTACCGTCGTTCAGCGCAATATCGGTTTCCCCATCCCGATGCGCTGCGGCGAATTCCGCAATCTCCGGGTGCTTTTCGAAGACTACAGGGAGAAGCTCGCCTGCATAGTCGTTGCCTCGATCCGGTACGATCTGGTGTAGGGCCGGGTTGTAGTCGGCAACCCGGTTGTTCCTATCGATGATGACGACAATGTCGTACATGCCGTCGAAGACCCGACTCTTGGCTATCGACACAAGATCAAACACCTGACCAGGACTCAGCCCTATGAGCAGAAGCACGTTAACTGCCATGAACCCGTATGGTGTAAGGTCCACGCCATAGGGGCTAAGCCCTGCCGCATATGCGTTGCTACTTAGTCCCATCAAGGCGAAACCCACCAGTAAAAGCCATTGCCCAGCCTTGAGGTCAGCCGGAGCAGTGATTATTGATCGGGCCACTACGGCAACGCCGGCAACCGTAGCCAGATTCGCATATGTCATACTCACCATGTACCAAGGGCCGCGCGTAATCTGGACTATGGTCAGTACTCCCACTCTGGTGAGCACCAGATCGGCATAGTACAGGTGGTGGAGGTGGGTGGTGTACATGCCGACTAGGGTGAGTATGGAGAAGGCGAGCATGGCGATTGCCGGTTTGCTGCTCGGATTCCAGCGCTTCCCTGTGAACTCAAGGGCAGTGAGTAACCCGAGTGTGGGCAGGAAAGCTATGCCCAGGTATTCGACTCTGAGATAGACGAGGGCTTCGCTTACTGTCTGAGCAGTGAGTTCGAAGGCGTAGCCAAACGAGTATATAGATGCAGCAATGGTGAGACAGGAGAACCACAGGTTCTTGCCCCATTTGCTCTGAACCATCACGTAGATGCCGATGCTCAACTGGACGATTCCAGATATCACCAGGGCACCTACGATCACATGCCCCATACTAACATCCTGCCTAGCTCTGTGAATTCCGTGCGCCACCCGCGACTAGTTACACATTTCGCGTCAATTATCGTATTTCCTCTATAAGTGTCGATTACCGAAGTGCAGCCGCGCTTACATGTCGCGGAACTTGAGCCGATGCAGGAGCGCTGGCAGTTCGCCCAGGGTGCATATGAGTGCGTCTGGCTGGCAGTCGCCGGGCGACGCGCCGAATGCATCTGCCGCCATGGTGGCTCTGAATGAAGCGTCCCGGACCGAGGCGAAGTCCGTGGCGAACGGCCTGTCTTCAGGGAGCAGGCCGCGCAGGCTGTGCGGTATGTCTGGGCGGAGCCACACAGAGTAGCCGCCCGCCTGCTTCGCGCCCCAGGCGTCGTGGATGATATCATCTCCTACGTGTATGGGCATGTTCCGTCCTTCTCGCCATCCGGCCCACGCCGTGCGGAATATGCCGGGCATGGGCTTGGCTGCGCCGGCCTGCTCGGGTGTGGTGATTGCGCTGAAGAAGTCGATTAGCCCCAGGGCATCCAGCACGGGCGCCTGGTACTTCAGGTAACCGTTGGTGACGACGGCGAGTGTGTAGCCTGCGCCTTTGAGTGCGTCTAGCGTTTCATATGCACCTTCGAGGCGCGCTATCATGCCCGGCACTGTGCAGTAGTGGCGCACCAGGGCGGCGATGTCGAAGTGGGGGATTTCGGGCAGCACGTCGGGGAGTGTGACGGGCGGTACACCGGAGGGCGCTCCGGAGAGTGCCACGCTCTGCGCTTCTAGGGCGCCAGCCCGACAGGCCAAGTCCTCGGCGACGCGCCCCACAATGTCGTCCCAGTCATAAGCCTCTACCATGCGTCCTGCCTGCAACCTCTGTCTTGCTTCGTCAATGATGAGCTGAAGAACCAATCTCTTCGGGTCCGTGCCAGTCTCCCGGGCAGCTATGGACGAGGCGTACGGCTCCAGGGCCCGGACCACGTGTGGAAACACGCCCCGTCGGAATGGGTTCTGCATGAGTACTCCGTCTAGATCGAAGGTTACTAGAGCATTCAGAGTTATCACCTCTGATAGAAGGAACTAGAGCCCTACCGCCGAAATACCAGTGGACGAGGCTGCGCGGGGCTGTGCCTGCAACAGCGAATAACGCGCTGCATCCCTGGAATGTGATTCGCGCTACGGGTCTCTAGTCCTGCCTACCATCGGCCCGGTCACAGAATACGCCTAAAGGAGGGGTCACGAGTGTCCAGACGTGTGCTCATTGCCATCGGCATTGTCCTCATGATTGCCCTTGGAAGCCATATGCCTGCGGCTATGGCTGCTGCTCCGTCCAAACCTATCACCATCACTTGGTGGATTAACCCCTGGAGGATTGCGCCGCCCGGTTTCCCTGACGACAAGGCGCCAACGGCCGAGGACTTTCCAAAATGGGCAAGCGAGGAGTTTATGAGGCTTAACCCCGGCGTGACGGTCAAGTATGAAGTCGTCACTAACACCGGATTCGACCAGAAGATCGCCGCGGCGATTCTCGCAGGAAACCCACCCGATGTACTGCGACCCATCGGCTTCAAACGTGAATGGGCCAGGCAGGGACTGCTAGAGCCGATCGACGACTACCTTACAGCAGAGGAAAGGCAGGACTTCTACCAGTACGCTCTGGACGTAGGTAAGGTCAGCGGTCGCTACTACTTGTTCCCGTGGAATAACAGCAATAATGGCATGGGTTCGACGCTCCTGATCAACCCGGCCGTTTTCAAAGAGCGCGGCGTGAGCACTCCGTCACTGCCTGAGCGGGGCTGGACTGTCGATGAGTTTATGCAGGCCGCCCAGAGGCTTACCTTTGACCGCGACGGCGACGGCAAGACTGATGTGTACGCGCTCAGCTTCCCCGCCAAGGAACTACTGGTGATGATGGGTTGGATGCACGTGTTCGGCGCCCGCCTGTTCAACGCGGACCAGACAGAAGTCGTGCTCAACAGCCCCGAGGGTGTCCGGGCGCTCCAGTTCATTGTGGATGCCATTTACAAATACAAGATAGCCCCCGAAGGCGCCGCCGGCATGGGGATCTATGATTCCATCAGCATGTTCCATCAGGGCAAGACCGCAATGGGTTACGGCGGACCTTACGAGATCGGCCGCATCGATAGATACGTCAAGGACGGCCAGCTCAAAGAGGCGTTCCCGGTACATATCACCCAGTATCCTCATCTAGCGGAGATCGGGCCCATAGCACACCATACGAGCGGCGGTTTCGTCGTGTTCAAGCAGCGCGATGCTGAGAAAAAGAAGGTCGTCATGGACTTTGCGCGTTTCCTGACGAGTAAAGACAACATGACGCTGCTCAAGTCGTTGCTCTACGTCACTGCCCGCAAGTCGGTGAACAAGGACCTCTACAAGGGCTCAACGTTTGAGAAAGAGGTGGACGTGTACACGCGCGCGCTGGATTACGGCATCCCGTATTTCGGCACCGACATTACAACCGACCCAATAGACAAGCACTTGCAGGCCATGTTCGAAGCAGCGCTGGGCCGGACTAAGACTCCGAAGCAGGCGCTGGACGATTTCGCGCGTGAGGCGAACAAGATCCTGTTCAAGAAGTAAACGGGGCTGGTAAATGTGCAGACGGTGATGCGAAGGCTCTACAAGGATCGCTGGGGTTATGCCTTCATCGCGCCGAGCTTCGTGCTTTTCGCGGTGTTCTTCCTCGTACCGGTGGTATGGGGAGGCTACCTCAGCCTCCTTGATTATCAAGTGTTCAACAAAGAATGGGTCGGGCTGCAGAACTACAAGGAGATTCTCCACGATTCAGTCTTCTGGCTGTCGTTTCGAAATACGGCGCTCTACACCCTCGGGATAGTGCCGTTGTGGCTTGGCAAGGCGCTCATAATATCTGCGCTGATATTCCCCCTTGCCAAGCCCATTCAGACCTTTTTCAAGGGAGCTTTCTACCTTCCCCACGTGACGTCGTCGGTGATCATATCCATGGTGTGGCTGTGGATATTCAATCCGCCTTTCGGCCTACTGAACTACATCATGGAGCTTTTAGGCTTCGCGCCTCGCGCGTGGCTGGGGGACGTACGCACCGCGCTGCTGTCCATAATCCTCATGCAGGTTGTGATGGGCGGCGGATCGTCTATCGTGTTGATAACTGCGGCCATGGGCGGCATACCGTATCACCTGTATGAAGCGGCATACCTTGACGGAGCCACCAAGACGCAGGCTTTCTTCAAGGTCACCATACCCCTCCTGCGCCCGACAATACTGTATCTTCTCGTTACAGGCACCATATCTAGCTTTCAGGTGTTCACGAACGTGTACCTCATGACACAGGGCGGCCCGCAGTTCTCCACGATGACGCTGGTGTACCTCATCTACGACACGGCGTTCAAACAGCTCAAGTTCGGTCTGGCCTCAGCGCAGGCAGTCGTGCTATTCATAATCGTATTCGCGTTGGCGATCGTGCAGTTCAGGTTCTTAGGGCAGGAGGTGGAGTACTGATGTCCACCTCTGTGCAGGCTGGCACCGCGCCCGGGCGCGCTGGAATCAGGAAAGTGAGGGCGGGGGACGCAATTGCCATAGCCATCGTTGCAGTTATGGCCGTAATGTCGCTGATGCCGCTCTACTGGATGGTGGTTACTTCCATCAAGCAGCCTACGTTGGTTATGAAGATGCCTCCGGAGTGGTTCCCGAAGCAGGTGAGCCTGGCCAATTTCAGGGACCTACTTGCCCGCCAGCTCCTGGGGCGCTGGACACTAAACAGCGCCATCGTAGCCACGTCGGTTACGGCGGCTCAGCTGTTTGTGGCGTCGCTCGCCGGCTACGCTTTTGCAAAGAAGGAGTTCGCCGGTCGCAACGTCCTGTTCTGGCTATACGTAGGCTCGATGATGATACCGGGGCAGGTCACACTCATACCGCGCTATATCCTCATGTCGAAGTTCAGGTTCATCAACACCTACTGGGGGTTGATACTACCATCTATCGCTGCGCCCTTCGGAGTGTTTCTCATGAAACAGTTCATGCAAACACTCCCCGGGGAGATCATCGACGCAGGCAAGATCGATGGGGCGTCGGAGTTTGGCATATACACACGCCTGGTGCTGCCCTTATCCAAGCCCGCCCTGGCGGTGCTGGGGATCTTCACCTTCGTGAGCGAGTGGAATGACTTCCTATGGCCACTTGTTATCACGAACTCCTCGGAAATGCGCACGCTCCAGGTTGGACTGGCCATGTTGCAGGAGGAAGTGCCCATGGCCTTCGGTCTCCTCATGGCAGGCGCTACCTATGCGGCAATACCCATAACCATCGTGTTCTTGGTGTTTCAGCGATACTTCCTTACAGGGCTCACAGTGGGGGCGCTGAAGGGGTGAGCTAGTTCCAATGATGCTATTCGATCCATCAAGGCCCAGGGAGGTCAACGCCCTATGACAACCCTCCTCATCAGGAATGCTGAAACGCTAGTCGCCATGAATGAGGCTCGCGCGATCCTGCATTGTGTGGACATCTACTGTGAGGACGGGGTCATCTCAAGGATCGGGCATAACCTGGATCTTGCGGCCGATGACGTTATTTCGGCGTCGGGGATGTATGTATATCCTGGGCTCATCAACACTCATCACCACCTGTACCAGACCTTCACCCGCAATCTCCCCGGCGTGCAGAGCCTGGAGCTGTTCGATTGGCTCCGAGCGCTGTATCGGATATGGCGTGGGTTGACCCCGGAGATGGTGTACTACAGTGCGCTAACGGGGCTAGGTGAGCTGCTTAAGTACGGGTGCACCACATCAGTGGACCACCACTACGTCTTTCCCAGGCAGGCGGAGTCGACGCTGATCGACCGCCAGATCGAAGCCGCGGCAGAGCTGGGCATGAGGTTCCATCCCTGCCGCGGCAGCATGTCGCTGGGTGAGAGTAATGGCGACCTGCCGCCTGATGATGTGGTACAGACCACGGACGAAATCCTCCGAGACTCTCAGCGCCTGATCGAGCGGTATCATGACCCCG
>Ga0116188_1002865_pt1 | contig 13111 bp, 10 predicted proteins | sample AD_JPNTR2_MetaG_FD_89807 | JGI IMG/M metagenome (GOLD analysis project Ga0116188, IMG submission 89807) | Active sludge microbial communities of municipal wastewater-treating anaerobic digesters from Japan - AD_JPNTR2_MetaG | ecosystem: Engineered > Bioreactor > Anaerobic > Digestate | place...
ATCAACAGCGTAATGAAACCGGTCGAGAGCACGAGCAACGACCAGAACGGCGCGCGCGCCATGTCGCCGATCAGTTGCGCACCGTGCGCAATCGTACCATCTTCAATCTCATCGCGGTGATGCACGCAGACCGTGTTCGCTTCGTCGATCTCAAGCGCATTGCGGATATCCGCCTCCAGCAACTGGCTCCCCTGCAACGCCCCCATGCTGCGGTACTCCTTGCTGAGGTTGAGCCACAAAAAATACGTCGTGTCGGTGTTGCCGGTCAGACGACGCGCATCGCGCTCGCTCACGAACACAGGCCCCATTGTCATGCCCGACATGCCGTTGCGCCCGCGAAGCCGGGCGCGCGCCGTGACCAAGTGCCAGTTCAAATCCGTCACGCCCACGATCTTGAAGGCCATCTCCTGAGCCGCTCCGTCCGCCCCGTCCGCGCCGCGCCCGCTCTGCGCCGGCGGACATTTGAGGGTCTTGTCCCCCCCCTTGCTTACAGGTGTGGCACGGGCATCTTGCCCGTGTTTCATGGGCGGGACGCCCATGCCACGAGGGGCTTTGCAAGAACCTCGCTTGACAATCGTCAGCGTGTCCCCCGCATGCAGACCGGTTTCGCGTGAAAACATCTTCGTGATTACGCACACCCCACCCTCCGCCATCGCCGCTGCCGCCGCCTGCCGGTCGCCTTCCACAAACCGGAACGGTGCCAGCGGTCGCTCCCCGCCGAACGCCGCTTGCGGATCGGTGCCCATCAGCAGCACGTTGGGGCTCTCCGGCAACCGACCCGACACACGCACGACCTGTGCGGTCAAAGCCTCGGAGAGGTCGAACTGCGCAGCTTCCAGCGCGAGACAGCGACCGCCCTCGACCCCCTTCAACCGCGACACGCCATGGGCCGCTGAGGCCGGTACGCCATTCGGCAGGATCGAAACAATCGCATCCGGAAATTCATGACTGGGGATAAACGGCGCCATCATCGAACCGCCCCAGATATGGATCGACACAAAGGCACCCAGCCCGACCGCCAACGTGAGCACCATGCCTGCCGTCCGCGAGAAGTGCCGACTGATGCGCCGTCGCAGCAAGTGCGGATCAAGCGCCAGCATCGCACTCACCGCAGGCGCGGCCGCCCGTTCCATGAGAGAGACAAAACTCGGCAGCACCAGCAACAACCCGAGCACATGCAACGGCAACCCCAGCGCGAGCAGCAGCACACTGCGCGTCATCGCCGTGATGGGCATCGGCAGCACAAGAACCAGCATCGGAAAGAGCAGGATGAAACCGAGAAGCGATCGTCGCCACGAGATCGGTTTGGGCTCATCCTCCTGCTCGGCCAGCGCGTCCAACGGCTTGATGCGCACCGCATGTCGGCACGGCCAAATCAGACTGACCGCAGCCACCAGCGCCACACCGATCAACGACGAGACCGGCGTCACCCATCCCACGATCACGCCCGCCGGAAACGCATCCGGTGTCCGGGCGACAAATGCCGCGAGAATCATCCATCCCGCCGCGAGTCCGACAATCCAGCCCGCGAACGCAACAACCGCGCCCTCCAGCATCACCACCTGCGACACCTGTTTCGCCGTCATACCGGCCGCGCGCAGCAAGGCCAATACACGCCGCTTCTGCTCGACGCCAATGGTCAGGGCATTGACCAACATGCAGAGCGCCGTCAGGATCGAGAGCGTGAGCAGCAGCGGTGCCTGCCGCTTGAAGTTCTGTAGCTTGTCACTGGAATACCCCGCCTCCACATCCTTCCGCTCCAGCACCTTATATACCGGCTCCGCCACCGCCTTCACACCCTTGGTATCCGCTCCGTCGCGCAACTTGCAGAGCAGCAGATCGGGCGCCGGATCATAGGTGCCGCCGGACGCCTGCCGCATCGCGCCCAGCGTCACAAAGGATGTCGGGAACCCCGGCAACGCTTCCTTGAAATCAACGTACGCCGTGATCTTCACCTCCACCGTGCCGGACGGCGTGATCAGCGTCAGCATCGATCCCAACGGCGGCGGCGTCAGACGGCGCGGCGTGAACACCGCCGTGCAGACCGCCGCTTCCAACGCTTCGCTGGCCGGATCGGGCCAACGCCCCGTGACGGTGGCCTCGGCATACGGACACCCCGATGTCGCGGCCAAGGTCAGAACCGACACCAGCGGCGGCCCCTGCAGGATGCGTCCGCCGGGACGGTAATCCAGCACCGTGCGGATCGTCTTGTAGGGGGTCGCCACTTCGACCTCCGGCAGCGCCTGAACGGCCGACACCAGATCCGGCGGCAACGGCTGCGCGACCGACGACCGTCCCACTTGCCGCATCATCGTTTTGCGGTCCGGCCGGACACCCACATGGCCGGCCGACACCCAGCAGGTGTAGGGCGCCGTCATGCGCCGCACCCGCTCCCGGCTCTGTCCCGCCGAGGTCACGACAAGCCCCAGCGACCAGACAAAGAGCCCCGTCGCCGCCGCCACGCCGAGCGCGGCGGTGCCCAGCCGTATCTTCTCGTACCGCAGGCTCTTGAGCACCAGTTTGAGGATCATGGGCGCATCGTCTCCAGATAGCGGTCAGAGACACGCGCCGCATCATGTCCCGTTTCAAAGGTATCGACAAAGCGTCCGTCCTTCAACAGGTGGACGCGCTTTGCCGCCGCCGCCACCACCGGATCATGGCTCACCATCAAGATGGTACACCCCACCTCGTCATTCATCTCGCGCAGCAACTCGCAGAACGCCCGACCTGCCGGCGAATCCAGATTGCCGGTCGGCTCGTCGGCCAAAACGATGTCCGGCTTCATCACCAGTGCGCGCGCGATCGCCACGCGCTGCCGTTCGCCGCCGCTTAGTTTCGACGGGATATGCGAGCGGCGTTGCGTCAAGCCGAATCGCGCAAGCAGCGCATCGATATGCGCGGCATCCGGGCGTTGACGGTCGAGCAACAGCGGCAGGGCGATATTCTCCTCGGCTGTCAGCGTCGGAATCAGATTAAAGTCCTGAAACACGAGGCCGATACGGCGGCGGCGAAAACAGGTCGCGTCGTGATCATTCATTGTGCTGATCGACACCCCGCCCACGCGGATATCGCCGTCATCCGCCGCGACCAGTCCCGCCAGCAGATGTAGCAGCGTACTCTTCCCCGAGCCGCTGGGCCCCATCACAGCGTCAAACGCCCCGCGCGCCAGCGTCAGGTCCACCTCACTGAGCACCTGCACCCGATTGGCGCCGTCGCCAAAACTCTTGCTAAGCCCCTTGACCTGGAGCGCCGCTTCCTGTCCATCCGCCATCACACCCACCTGCCGTTTTCAATCCTGCGAGTCTCAGCTCGCACTTGTATACAGTGTAAACGATCCAGTAACGCGCCCGGTTCAGAGTGATCCTCACACAAAGGCACAAAGTCCACAAAGGTTTTTTTGGGGGGAGCGGTGCTCGGTTTTTTATCCACAGATGGGCACAGATGACGCAGATTTTTGGGGGAAGGCAGTGCTGACCGCGAGTCGCAAGTCGCGGGTCGCGAGTCAACCTCTCTTATTGCGACCACCCAGTGGTCGCAATGATGAGTGTAAAAGCACACTGCCCTGTTGTTTCACGCGAAGGCACGAAGATTGGAGGGCGAGTGTCCCCACGAGCCGCTTTCCGCGCTGTGCGCGGAGTTGGTATTTAGGAGTTAGGATTTAGGAGTTTTTTACTTGAGCGTTGAACGTTGAGCGTTGAGCGTTTTTAGACATGATTTCCCGCTGCGCGGGCGCATAATCGGATCGCGACATTGGAGGGCGAGTGTCCCCACGAGCCGCCTTCCGCCATGCGGAAGGATAAGGATAGTTTCAGGTTTCATTGCGACGCGCCGGGAGGGACAAGTGTCACTTGTCCGGGCGGCGGTCACGCCGCCACTTCTGGCGTGAGTAGAGAGTGAATCGTACATAAAACCCAAGGAGATGCTGCTGTGAAAAAACGTCGAACTCCGAACAGGCGAAACAGTCGCAGCTAGTGCCTCTCGATTCAAAAAACGGGTGCTTGACCATCGCCGTCCGAGCGGCTAACATGACCACGTAACTAGGGGCTTCTTGTCTTCGTGGGGCAGGTTTATAGCCCGTTGGACGCAAAGGGACTCGGAACGGCACTCGTAGAATACTACAGTGTGGCTTGATGATGATGAACGATATATCCATGTCAAGAAGCTTGATTTATGATCGTAGCCGACACGCAGCAGTGCGTACTACCGACTTCGTCTTTAACCAGTTGATCCCATACATTGGGAACAAGCGTAAGTTGCTTGACCTTATCATACGGGCACTGAAGCACACCACGAAGTCCGAGGCTCCGACTTTCCTGGACATCTTCGCGGGCAGTGGTGTCGTCTCACGCCTTGCCAAAACCTTGGGGTACCGTGTCATAGCAAACGACTGGGAGCCCTATGCAAAAGTGATAAACGGCTGCTATATCAGAAACAACACCGCCCCCGCTTTCAAGGCACTTGGGGGATACGAGAAGGCTCTGACCCGCCTCAATAGCTTGCCTCCCCGTGTTGACTGGATCACCGATCACCTCTGCCCGCGAGATGATGAAAACTACGACATCAAGGTTGATCGCATGTTCTATATGCGCAAGAACGGTATGCGGATTGATGCAATCCGCCACCAGATTCTTGAGTGGTACGCCTCCGGTGTCATCGACGATAGGGAGCAGGACTGCCTGCTCGCCCCCTTGCTCTATCAGGCATGTTATACGAGTAACACCAGCGGAGTGTTCAAGGGCTTCCACAATGGATGGGGGGGACAGACTAAGACGGCTCTTTACCGCATAGCAGGTGACCTGTACCTTACTCCGGCAATGTTCTTCGACAATGGCTACAACAACCAAGTGCTTTGCGACGACGCGCAACGTGTCGCCGAAAACATGCGTTCCAACGAACTTGATGTCGTGTATCTTGATCCGCCGTACAACCAACATCCCTACGGCAGCAACTACCATGTGTTAAATACCGTTGCTCTGTGGGACAAACCTGAACTGAGCAAGACGATCACCCCCGGCACAAAGTCAGCAATACGATTGGACTGGAGAACCGAACGGCGCAGCGCGTACAACCACGTTGACGAGGCGGCAAAAGCCTATGCAAAGCTTATGCAGACACTCAACGCACGCTTCATTCTGACTAGCTACAGCACGGATGGCTTCATTCCTCTGGAGAAGTTGTTGGAAGCCAACATCAATCGCGGGCACGTCCGCATCGAGATGAAGGGTTACAAGCGATATCGCGTAAGTTCGCAACGGTTCTCCAATAAGCCAATGAACGTCGAGTTTGTGGTGGTGCTGGACACACACAGGGCATCCGACGTCTCGGTTGATGCACTCCATCACTCGATCACAGCGAAGGAAAAATCTGTGCTGTGCGGGCACAGGGAATATGCGATCTACAAGCAGGAACAGCTTAACCTTTTTGAAGGGGTAAGGGAGGAATATGTCGCGCAAACATCAACTCAGAACTGATCGAGCGATCAAGTCGCCTGTCATCAACGTAACCTCCAAGCGACAGGAAAAGGAAATCGTTAGCGCTCTTACCCGCTTGATTCAACACCTTCAGAACAAATACGGGAAGCAAATAGACTTCGTCCACTCGTGGGAATGGAAACTCAAAGACATCACAAGGGAACTGAGAGAGTCCTATCCCGGCGTTGACTTTCACCACCACTTCGATTCTTCGTCAATGGCTCCCGATGGCGGAATTCTTTGTTTGAAGGGAAAGCCTGAGGACAAGTTTATTTACCCGATTGTTATATCGGAGGTTAAAAATCAGGGTACAAATGACCTACGGCTCAAAGAAGGTAAAAAGAAGCAGGCCAAGGGTAACGCCATTGAACGACTCGGTAAAAACGTCATCGGTTTTCGTACCGCCCTCATGCGAGAGAGTATTTTCCCGTTCGTATGCTTCGGCTATGGCTGCGACTTTGCCCCTGACTCATCGATACTTGATCGCGTTACGACAATCGCAATGTTTGGAAAGCTGAATAAGACATACCTTTACAACGAGGAGCAGGGCAAGTTTAATCGCGGCAGTTTCTATTTTCGCGAGAAGAAATGGTCTGTTGACGAAATGTTCGAGATCATGAAAGACATCGCCGAACGCTCTGTGCTCTACTATTTCTCAAAATACACGGAAGCGCACTTCTTAGAACCCGACTAATCCTCCAATAACGGGAGCCATTTTTTAATGACAAATCAAATATCGATCAGCCTGTTAGGAGAAATAGGACAATGCACATCCATTTTGATCAAACTTGCGAAGCACCGGAAAGGAGCAAGACCATGGCAGCCTATGGAACATTCAGAGTGACGGACAAGAAGTGTGCGACGTGCAACTACTACCAGGGTGCGCGGCGGTTCGGCATGCAGGCCAACAAGCCGTATTACGTCTATGCCGCCGCCGGCACCACGCCCTGCCTTGCCAATCCCAACCGCAAGGTGACGGCGAACAGCCGGTGCCTGTCATGGCAGAAATGGGTCAGCATCCCGTGATTGAACGTCGAACACAGAACATCGAACGCCCAACTCAGAACGTGAAACCATGAAACACATGAAACTTCATGAAAATCATGGCGATCTTGGCGTCTTGGCGGTTTAAAAAGCCGAGCCCTGCCTTTCCGTGTGTTCAGTGTATTCCGTGGTTAAACAAACCCGATCCATGCCCCCCAAAAAAACTCCGTGTCCTCTGTGCCTCTGTGAGAGCAGCGCAAATCTCAAATCCCAAATCTCAAATCCTTAGTGCCCTTGGTGCCTTTGTGTGAGAAAAACTACGAGGAAAAACGATGGACTCAGTTGTACCGACACCCGAAGAACTGAAGCGGCAAGAAAAACTTATGCGGCGCATTCGCGTCGCGGATGATGATGAAATCCACGAAAAGGAACCGCCGACACCACTCCAACAGAAGAAGATCGACAAGGCGTTGCGGGAGATCATCAATGAGACCATGGACGATGGAAGTCCAGTGAAGTATTGAACGTTCAACGTTCAACGTTCAACGCCTATCATGGCACTCACACCCGAACAGATCGAGTCGAAAATCAGGGATGTCTGCTATCAGACCGTGAGCCCGCCCTGCAGGGCACCGTCAAAAAGAACCGTAACCGCCGCACGTGGAAGGACGGCAGCGTCTACGTCTCGCCGGAGCACTACACTTTCGTGTGCCGGGGCGTGAACGGCAAGGAGCGCTGGAAGCGGGTCAACGCAAAGCATCTGCCCGCCGTCTTCGGCGAATACGGCTGGATGGGAAGCGGGGGCGGCCCGTCCCGTGGCCCGAGTCGTTTTCCTACATCGTCTCCGGCGGGACCATCGATGAGATGACGCCGCTAACCAGGAAGCACGGCGTGACGCGCGGCAACGGCACTGCGGAGCGCATGCTCTGCCTCGCCGACGGGGAGTCCGCGCCACCGCAAGACCGCTTAACCTTCAACAAAATAAAATCACGCCCAACGGCATGAAAAAGCGAAAAGCGCCCTTCCCTTGGGGCATCGGTCTTGCTAAACTTGGGCCTCGTAGGTACTTATTTGATGCGAACCTCGCCGTGAATCTCGACTTCATAGAGCAGCAAGGCTTCGACCTCGTCGAAGCCGTCGACGAAACCAGTCAGACCGTCGTGTGGAAGGCCGTGCAGCGGACCTTGGAACGGACGGTCATCCTGCGGATTCTCAAGCCCGAGGCAGCCTCTGATCCTGCCGCCGTTGCGCACTTCCTAAACATCGCCCGGATCGTTTCGCGTATCAAAAGCGAATCGCTCGCGGCGATTTTCGATATTGTCAGTAACAAAGGCTTGTACTACATCGTCATGGAACACGTCAACGGGCCGACGCTGGAAGAGGAGGTGAGTGCGGACGGCCCCCTGCCGTTGGAACGCATCCTGCGCATCGCGGCGTCGCTCATCGTAAGCCTCGATCAGTTGTGGGGGGCGTCGTATATCGTACACCGCAACCTGAAAAGCTCGACCATCCGGACCTCGCGGCGTGGCGTGTCCAAGATCACCGATTTCAGCCTGGCCATCCAAGCCTCACCCGGCGTCAACGCGACCGCCATGGACGAGGGCAACATTGTCGGCACGCCCTGTTTCCTCTCGCCCGAACAAGCTCAAGGCTCACACACACTCACCACGCAGTCGGATATGTATGCGTTGGGAATTGTGCTCTACCATCTATCCACCGGCACAGTGCCGTTCGAAAATGAGGATGTGGTCTCCATCCTCGCCGCGCACGTCAAGCGGCAGATCCCGCCGCCGCATCATCTGAACCCGGCCCTATCGCCTTCTTTCTCGTGGTTGCTTCACCGCTTGATGATGAAGCACCCGGGCAACCGCTATCCCGACTGGAAGAGTGTCCTGCAGGACATCCGCCTCTTGCTCGCCGGTAGCCAGCCGAGTTGCGCCCATCCCAACGATGGGTTTCTCAGCACAATTGAGACCTTTGAAGACAACGCCCCCTCCGCACCAACCGATCAAGAGGACGAGCCGCAGTTCCGGTTCAAGCCTGTCCGCCGCGCCAACCGCCGTCTGGCCACCTACCGCTCCCAAAACATTGAGGAAGAGCACGCCAGCGACATCCGGCGCGAAACACTGATCAAAGAGTCCCTCTGTTGGCTGGCGCTCCTGCTCTGGCTAGCCACCATCTTTTGGTTTCGTGCAGTCCGGCAGGCCCCCCCGCAATCCGAAGGTAACACCCGCTCGTCGCAACCCTTGGCACAGGCCCCCGCCGTTCCATCCCAGGCTGCGTCCAATCCGGCGGACAGTTCCGACGCCGCATCAACGGGCCAGCCGAGGGAGGTGGAGACGCCGGCCGCCGATCCGACCGAACAAGTCGCTTCGGCAACGCCGTCACCCGCGCCGATCCCGAAAGATCCCGCGCCTGCACCCGCCGACACACCGGCACCTGCGCCCGCGTCCCCTGAGCCCGCAAAGGCAACCGTCCTGCCTTCCGGCATTCCCGACGCACTCGCGGCCCGGCTGGCTGACGCCTTGGCCGCCGGCTCGCCTGCCGCCGCCCTGCGTGTGCTGCAAGCCGACCCCGCGCGCTTTCAGGAAAAAGCCCGGCTGGCCGAGTTTCTCGGCGGCGTACCGGAGGTCGATGATCTGGTCACTGAGTTTCTGCGTACGCGGATCGGCAGACCGCTGATCTTAGAGCACAATGGCAAGCAACGCACCGTTATCCCGCGCAGCGTCCGGGACGGCGTCATCGGCGTCGAAACCAACGGACGCGGCATCGACATCGCAATCAGTGACCTTACAGCCGACGAGAAACTGCGCTGGATAGAGCGCCCCAAAGACACGGCGCGGATCGCAGCCTACTGCTTGGTGCTCATGCACTCATCACGACGCGGAGAGGTCTCCGCTTATGCGACTGCCTGTCCGCCGTTTGTCGCGCCGCTGATCACCGAAGCGGCGAAGCGCGCAGCGGCTACTGCGCGGCCGTAGGTTCCTTCTTTTCCGGCAGCGACCAGCCCTCTATCACCGCTGTCGCCTTCAGGGCATCCAGATGCGCGTCTAACGTCTCCTGGTACGCCCGCTCGAACAGCACGGTCTTGAGGTCTGCCGCAATTTCATCGTGCGACACTTGACGCGGCTCCTCTTTGTGCAGCAACCTAAAGAGATGCAGCGTCTGTATGTCGAGATCAATCACATCACTGATTGCGCCCGGCTCCAGCGCGAACAGAGCCTCCTCCACCGCTTCAGGCAACTCGCCACGCCTCACCGTGCTAAAGTCAAAATATCCGAGGTCACGCTCTACCGTGTCTGAGTAAGCTCTCACCGCCTCAAACCACCCGATTTGGCCCTGTTCGATTTCAGACTTGATGCGCAACAACTCCAAAAACTCATTCGCTCTCGTGGCGGGGGTGACCAAACGGCAGATATGGCTGAGTTGTACGCCTTCGCCGAGCATCAAGGAACTGGCGTTCTCCGTGTAAAACGCGCGCACCTCCTCATCACTCGGCGGCTTCACACGCTTGCGCATTTCCCGCAGTAGCCTGCGCTGCTGCAGAGCGACGCGCGCTTCTTCCGCCCGTTGCTCTTCAGGAAAAGCCGAATAGTCTGCCGACTCCAGTTCCTTGCGCACCCGCTCGTCGTTCGGCACAGGCTGAGTCTTGATCGCCTCATTCCGCAGCAGCACCCCCTCGACCAGATTCTCCACCGCCCAATCACGAAGTTGCTCCTCACTCGGCTCGCCGCCGTGCTTCTGCACGTACTCGACATACGCCGGGCGCAGCGCATCAATCTCGGACAGAATCTTTTGCTCTGTGATCTCTACCCCGTCTACTTTTACAGCCATCTTACCATCCCCATTTCAACCGAACCGCTCCGCGCACACCACCGCGCGCCCAAACAAATGTGGCGAGTTTCTCACACCCTTTACTCCCGCGTCAAGCGCCGTTCGCCTCCGATTCGTCGATTCGCCGTAATCGGTTAGTGACAGGAAGTATGTGAGTTTAGTGCGTGGTTGGTGCTCATTTCGGCACTCACAAGTCAGGTGAAAAGATTTGGAGACAAGCTATAACCATCACAAGTCGAAAATTCTGAAGTTATCAACACGGTTTCACCTTGGTTTTCGGGGGTACGAAGTCAGTGTTGGTCTTGTACACGAGTACTGGGGTCGTAGTTTGACATTAGACATTCGAGAGTTGCGGAGCGTTTTCTCGATGTGGTAATGTATCGCCATGGCAAGACAACTGAGGCACCACTATGCGGGGGGATGGTATCACATCACCAGCCGGGGCATGGGGCGGATGGCGATCTTTATCGATGACCGCGACCGCGAGCACTTCGTGGAGTTGCTGTCCGAGATGGTCGAGCGTTACGGGGTCGTGCTACACGCCTACGTGCTGATGGATAATCACTACCATCTGCTGATCGAGACACCTACCGCTAATGCGAGCCGGGCACTGCAATGGCTGAACCTGAGCCACAGCATGTGGTTCAAAACTCGGCATGGCCACGCGGGGTCTGTTTTTCAGGCGCGTTTCAAGAGCATCCCCGTCGAGGATGCTGGCTCGTGGGCGCTGACGTGCAGCGTGTACATCCACCTGAACCCCGTGCGGATCAAAGCGCTGGGGCTCGGCAAAGAGGATCGTGCGATGGAGAAGGCGGCACTCCCGCCTGAAGGGCCACCCAAAGAGCTGGTGCGCGCGCGGCTGGCCAAACTGCGGGGCTATCGGTGGAGTTCTTACCGAGCGTACGCGGGTTATGCGCCGTCTCCGGAATGGCTGACCTGCGCGACGCTCTGGGAGCGTTGTTGTCCGGCGGCCGAAGACCCAAAAATGGAATACCGCCGGCATCTGGAGGACTATCTGCGACAGGGTGTCGGGGAGGACCTGTTCGCCAGAATCAGTGCTGCAGTCGCCATCGGCGGGGCGGCTTTCGTCGAAAACCTGCGCAAGAGAGTACCGAGGCGGGCGCGCGGCGAGACGAACGCGCGCGCATGGCGCAGGATGTTGCCGTTCGACGAGGTCGTGCGCGCGGTCGAGTCGGTCAAGGGCATGGGATGGGCTGACTTTGCTGAACGCAGGGGCGACTGGGGCCGTGACTTGGCTCTGTACATCGGGAGGATGCGGTGCGGACTGACGTTGAAGGAACTCGGAGCACAGGCTGGCGGGTTGAGCGTGCCCGCAGTTGCCAAGGCAGTCGAACGGATGGCGGCGCGGCTGAAAAACGACAAAGCCTTGCATCGGTCGGCGGCACACGTATTAAAGTTACTGGAAAAACGAAATGTCTAATGTCAAACTACGACCCCGCACTGCTTCTAGGAGGAGTTCATGATGCGCGGCAAAGACATATTCTTTCTGTGTGGCATTATCATTACGGTTGCGATGATCGTGCTGATTTTCCGAAACGGAACCAATGATCCGCTTGCACCGGGAATGCCTTCCTCTGAACGACGGGCGACAAACGTTGCCAAGGCACCCCAACAAGACGCTGTCCCAATTTCAGAAAAGGCCGTGTTTGTCCTCACACAGCAGACAGAGATTGCGCCTCCCAACACTGTAGAGCCGAGTGACGAATCGGTGAAATCTGAAACGATTTTAATCAAGGTGGCAGGCCGCGAATTTCCATTGCTGTTTGAAGATCCAGATATATCCGATACCCTAAAGAGTGTGATAGGCCGTGATATTACCCTGAATCTCGCTCATTTTAAGCATGTCACTCTAAGGGATGTCTCTGGCGAACGCTCGGATTCTGAACACAGATCATCACTGAAGGCGACCCATCTTTTGGATGAAGGGTGTCAGGAGCGTCTGTTCCCAGAAGTGTTCGAGAATAATTTCGGAGGTGTCATCGTGAGTAATTCGACACCCCATATTGTTGTTTGCAAAAAGTTGATTGAAGAGTACGAGCGAGCGCTAGATTACAAAACACGGCATCCTGTCATGTTTAAGCGCTTGGAAGAATTTCTTGCCCGACTGCGAAGCGCTCAGTTTCTCAAAACAATCGAGGACAATCCCGAAAAAGCACAAAATGCTTTCTTCTTGGAAAGAGGTCCTAACGAAGGTGTTGACTACTCGCAACAACTCTCCGGACTATTGAGAAATGCCACGATACGAGACCCCAGCATTCTTGATTTTTATCCATCAGATAACTACGGCATAAAGCAAGGAACGGTCTGTATGCCGTTACTGATATGGCCAGATGACATGAACAGTGAACCTGTCTTGAAAGGGATTCCCTTGTTTATCTACATCGATGGAGAATGGCGCATATACGTGCCGCGTTTGCTTTGAATAGTGAGTTGTGCGGTCGCGTGTCTCCAGAGAGTAGTGGGGTCGTAGTTTGACATTAGACATTCGAGAGTTGCGGAGCGTTTTTGAGAGAGTAGTGGGGTCGTAGTTTGACATTAGACATTCGAGAGTTGCGGAGCGTTTTTGTGGTATGGTAATGCAGCGTCATGGCAAGGCAACTGAGGCACCACCGAAAGGATGGCGGCGTGTCTGGAAAAACGAAATGTCTAATGTCAAACTACGACCCCCACTGCTTGGTCGATCGCGGCACTCTTGGCCTTCTTGCTCTTCAGTTTTGAATAGGCGCGCCGCTTCGCGCCGACGTATTCCATCGTGGCTTTCCGTGACATCTCGTTTCTCATGCGAGCCGATTCTAGCACGG
>Ga0116188_1002870_pt1 | contig 13095 bp, 13 predicted proteins | sample AD_JPNTR2_MetaG_FD_89807 | JGI IMG/M metagenome (GOLD analysis project Ga0116188, IMG submission 89807) | Active sludge microbial communities of municipal wastewater-treating anaerobic digesters from Japan - AD_JPNTR2_MetaG | ecosystem: Engineered > Bioreactor > Anaerobic > Digestate | place...
GCGTGATTTCCCCCACGTAGCCGTTATAATACTTACCACCTTCGACGAGGACGAGTACATTTTCCAGGCGATCAAATATGGCGCATCCGGTTACCTTTTGAAGGACGCTCCTCCCGCCAAAATAACCGAGGCAATAAGGGAGGTCCATGGCGGCGGTGCCCTTATGCAGCCGCAAATCGCCGCCAGGGTGGTAGAGAAATTCCGCAGCCTCGACAGGGATGCCGAAAAAGCCGACCCTCGGATTAAATCCCTTACCGCCAGGGAAAGAGACATAGTGCAGCTTATAGGCGAGGGTAAGAACAACAAAGAGATAGCGGCCGAGCTATTCATTACCGAGGGCACCGTCAAGAACCATATTTCCAGCATCCTTATAAAGCTGGACCTCCGGGACAGGACCCAGCTTGCCATATTTGCGGTAAAAAACAGGCTTTTATGACTTTAGTCATGTACAAAAACAAGAAAACATTACCTTTAATACATACTGTCCTTCTTCATGGGGTCTAAAATATTAATAGATACACCGAAGGAGGTTTTGTTTTATGAAGAAAAGAGTGGCGGTGCTGATAATAATATCGCTGGTGCTTGCGGCATGGGCTTCCGGCTGCAGCAGCAAGAGGGATTACGAGGTTTACATGGAAGCGGCCGAACGGACCGAAAACGTGGCAAGGGGCAAGTCGGAAATGGTTATGAATATGAAGCTCAAGTTCAACAGGGAAGGGCTTTCGAAGGACGTATACGAAGGGCTTGAGATGTTCGAGGACATGACCTTTGAACTAAGAAGCGAGTATGACAAGGACAGGGAGGAAAGCCTAAACAAGATATTTATAAAGACAAAGGATACCGGGTTTGACGCAAAGGTATACACAAAAGGCGACGTTGGTTATGTAATAACGCCTCTTATACCCAAGATTGTGGTGATAAAGGGCGAGGAGTTTGTCCACCCGGACTTGGCGCCGGGAGACGTGGAAGATATGCCTAAGCTGTCGGAAGAAAGCCTTGAGGCGATAAAAAAGGTGTGGAAGCCGCTGCACAGTGACGACAATGTTTCCGCCCTGGAGAGGATAGTAATGGATACCCCCGGGGGCAGCGTCAAGGCCACAAGGTATGAGGTAAACATGACCGATGAACAGTTAAAGCCGGCTATAAAGAAAACCATGGAGATAATTTTAAAGGACAGCGCCTTTATGGAGGGCGTGGATGATATGATGCGCTCCGCAGTGGAAGAGTATGCAAAAGACCATGCCGATATCGAGGAGTTCCCTCTAGAGGACTTCTCTTTTGAAGAGATGTTCCGTGCCAGCATGGACGCAATAGAAAGCTCCACCGTAAAGACCTTCAGCAAGACCGCCTTTATAGACCGGGATAACTGCATTATTGAAGAAAGGGTTGTCATAGATATACTGTACCATTTCACCGAAGGAGGAACGCCCCAGTCCTTCAGCATGGAAATGACCGAAAAAAACTGGGACCTTAACAGGAAGCAGGAAATATATTTCCCGGAAGTCACTGCCGAAAACAGCATAACGCTGGAGGAATTAAAGGAAGAGTACAAAGACGGGCTGAATTTATTTAAGGGGGAAACCGACTGATGCTTATAAAGGCGATAGGAATAAAAAAGTACTATAAAAAGGTGGTCAGGGCGGTGGACGGCATCGACCTGGAGGTAAGGGAAGGTGAAATATTGGGGATACTCGGCCCAAACGGCGCCGGAAAATCCACCGCCATATCGGTTATTTCCTCCCTTATAAAGCCGGACGGGGGAGACGTTTTATTCAAAGGACAAAGCATATTGAAGAACCCCGGAGACTTAAGAAGGGTAATGGGTATAGTTCCCCAGGATGTGGCCCTTTACCCGGACCTTTCGGCAGCGGAAAACCTGAAGTTTTTCGGTAAACTATACGGCCTTAGGGGAGAGGGCCTGCAGGAAAGGATCCGGGAAGTGCTGGACCTACTAGGCTTAAACGGCCGGGCAAAGGATGCCGTAAAGAACTATTCCGGCGGCATGAAACGGAGGGTCAACATAGGGGCAGCCCTTTTGCACCACCCGGAAGTGCTAATAATGGATGAGCCCACGGTTGGCATAGACCCGCAGTCCCGCAGCCATATACTGGATACGGTAAAGGCTCTTAACAAAAAGGGCATGACCATTATATACACCAGCCACTACATGGAAGAGGTGGAGCACCTCTGTGACAGGATTTATGTAATGGACCACGGCAAGGTAATAGCCTCCGGCACCAAGGAGGACCTTAAGAACCTGATGGGCGGCGACGATATTGTATCGCTGCAGACCGACATAGCCTCCGAGGGCTTCCTGAAGGATTTAAGGGGCAACGTGAAGGTAAGAAACGCCGACCAAAAGGACGGCAGTATTACCCTTATGGTGCAAAAGGACTGCGACATACTGTCCGACATATTCGAGGCGGCTTCCAAAAACGGAGTGAAGCTTAAGTCGCTTGATGTTAAGACCCCCACGCTGGAGGATGTGTTCCTTTATCTTACTGGCCGCGGGCTGAGGGATTAGGGGGGAAGAGGTATGCTTCTTACAATGATATGGAAGGACCTGCTGGTGGCGCTTAAGGACAGGAAATCGCTTATTATAACCCTGTGCATGCCGGCGATACTTACCACCATACTGGGCTTTACCTTCCAGAGCATGATGAGCGGCGGTTTTTCGATGGGCCGGGCAAATATTGCGGTGGTAAGCCTTGGCAGCCGGGAGCAGGATATAGAAAGGATAAAGGAATTCCTGGAGGGCCCCAACATGGAGGGCAGGCTGTCCGGGGAGCAAAAGAAAGACCTCTTGGAACTCCTTGACGATATGGACTTTGAAAAGATACTCTATGAGGATGTGCTGGGAAGCCCCGAAGTGGGAGAGTTCATACAGTACGAGAGGATGGGGCTTGACAGGGCGAGAGGTATGCTGGAAAAGGGCGAACTGGCGGCGGCGGTGGTGCTGCCGGAGGGGTTTACCTACGATACGTTCATGAACCTTGCCATGCCCTTTCGAAACCCCATAACCATTGAGGTTATTAAGCATCCCGACCACAGCATAAAGGGAGAGATGGTGTCGGGGATAGTAAAGGGCTTTGCCGATGCGCTGTCGGCGGGAATTATAGCAAAGAACGTGCTGCTTGAGGCCTCCATAGAGAACAATGCGGGGGATAAGGCGATGGAGGAGATAGAAGGCCTTATAAGCGGCATGTACGATGTGGGAGTCCGGGATATCCGGATTGATAAGGTCACCGTAGAGGGAAAACGGGCGGTTTCCTCCTTCCAGTACTATGCGGTAGGCATGGCGGTTATGTTCATACTTTACGTGGCTGCCGATGGGGCCCAGTATTCGATAGACGAGGTAAATAACGGCACTTACCGTCGGCTTGTAATGGCGGGAACCGGAAGGCTGCGTTTCTTCGCTGCAAGGTTTGCGGCCACCACCATTTTTGCGCTTATGCAGCTTGCAGTCCTTGTATCCTACAGCAGGCTTGCTTTTAGAACCGACTGGGGAAGCCCCATAGGTGTGGCGGTGCTTTCGGTATTCCTTGCCGTGGCGGTGGGGAGTCTGTCGGCGCTTTTATCGGCAGTAAACCTAAAGCTTAAAAACAGTAAGGCCTCAACGGTATTCCAGGCAGTTGTTATACAGGTTTTCGCCCTTCTGGGGGGAAGCTTCTTCCCGGTTTCCGGTGTGCCGGTCATGCAAAGGCTGGGTGGCTTTACGATAAACGGTGCGGCGATGCAGGGATTCCTAAGGCTAATGATGGGGTACTCCTTAAGTGAAGTAACCGGCACTATTATTTCCCTTACGGGAATTGCGCTTGTCTTATTTGCGGCGGGTGCAGTCTTTGCAGCTGCGGCAGGGGAGGTATAAGCATGATAACTATAATCTATGGAAGGCTTTTAAATCTCAAACGGAACTGGCTGCCCTATGCATTTATGATAGCGCTGCCGCTTATGCTGGTGTTCGTGTTCGGGCCTGTCATGGGCACCGAAGATCCGGGGATTATGCTGCCAATTGCCGACCTGGACGGGTCGATGCATTCTGCGGCGCTGGTGGAAGAACTGAAAGGCCTTGGCACCTATAACATAAAGCTTACCGATGAAGCAGATTTAAGGCAAACGGTCATGGAAAACGGAGCCGATGCCGGGCTAATCATTCCCCGGAGTTTCAGTGAGAGCATCATGCATGGGAAAACCCCGCGGTTTAACCTTTTTATAACCCGGGAAACGCAAGTAGGCTATTCGCTGCACGGGGTCCTTACCGCCGCGGTGCAAAGGCTTGCCTACAGCGCCGCCATTGTGGACGGGACGGTGGAAGCGCTGGAGAGGCTTGCAAATCCTGACAGCGGGGAAAACGCAAGGCTTAGGGAGAGGATTCACAGCCTGGTGGCTGAAGAATGGCGGGAACGGCTGCCTGTAAAGGTGGCGGGCAGTACCATAAAAAGCGGCGGTGGTTTTTCCTTTGACATGTACACCCAGACCGCCATTGGTTTTACCATAGCCTTTTCCATGTTCACAATAATATTTGCGGTGGGCGAGATACTGGAAGAAAAACGCACCGGGGTATGGGGGAGGATTAACATTTCCCCGGTATCAAGGTTTAGGGTACTCGCCGGCGGCTTGGTTTGCGCCTTTGCCATGGGCATGGTCAGCATGATGATTATGGTACTTGTAGGGGACCTGGTGCTGGGGGTAAACTGGCTGGGGCATATAGGCGGCGTGCTTGTGATACTGACGGCCTTTTGCTTCTGTATGACTTCCTTCGGCCTTTTATTGTCCTTCGGTATAAAAACCAGCCAGCAGCTTCAGGTGATAGCACCGGTGGTGCTGGTGAGCTCCGGCATGCTGGGCGGGTGTTACTGGCCTCTCGAAATCGTGAGCTCCAAGGCACTGCTTGCCGTTTCAAAGGCGGTGCCCGCAGGCTGGGCGATGCAGGCGCTCAAAAACATGATTGTCTATAACCAGGACTTTGGGGCGGTGTACCTTCCGGCGGCGGTGCTGCTGCTTATGGGGATTGTATTTCTTGGCTTGGCGGTGCAGCTTGGCGAGAGGGCATAGAGCATACTGGGATAATAAGGAAGACACCGGCGGCGGTTTTTATGGTATTATTAAATAGCCGAACATACTAAATAAATGACTGGAAAGGATAAAGCTGCCTATGGGAAACGCATATGATAGACTTTTACAGGTTGTTGTTGCTGTAATTATTGCTGTTGTCATGGTACCCCAGGCTGCGTATGCCAATCCGACTCCGCCGCAGGGCGATGCGGATATTCCGAGCGACTGGGCCGGGGAGCAGGTTGAAAAAGCAAAGGAAATGAGGCTTATCCCTGAGAACCTTCAGTCAAAGTACACAAGCGGCATAACGCGGGAGGAGTTCAGCGAGCTGGCAGTGGGGTTATACGAAGCTTTGGGCGGCAAAGAGAGCGCGGCGCCGGAGGAGAATCCCTTCGCCGATACAAAGAATCCAAAGGTTTTGACAGCATACGGGCTAGGAATAGTAAAAGGCAAAGGGGAAGGGCTGTTCCAGCCAAACAGCGCTGTAACCCGCGAAGAAATAAGCGTAATGCTTTATCGCACACTGCGGGCGGCAAAACCGGAGTACGATTATTCAGATATAACCGGGCACAAGTTTGCGGACCAAGAAGAAATCTCACCATGGGCGGAGGAAGCCGTCGGGTATCTGTATGGCATAGGAGTTATAAACGGGGTAGGAGACGACCGGTTTAACCCAGGCGGAGAAACCACGAGGGAGCAAGCGATTGTTTTTGCAGTAAGAATGTATGAGAAGGTCGTGGAAGCCGAAAAGATATCGGCGAACGCCTTAACCGTGTCACGGGGCGGCGCGGGCAGGCAGGGAGAAGCTTTAAGGCTTAAGCTTAAAAGCCTGATAGCCGAGGAAATGGGCAAGCCCTATAAGTGGGGCGGCACCGGGCCGGACGGCTATGACTGCTCCGGGCTGGTGTACGCGTTATACAAAGAGCTTGGGATAACGCTGCCGAGGACGTCAAGGGGCCAGGCAAGCGCCGGGACCTACGTGGAAAAAGAGAATTTGGACTACGGGGATATCGTGCTGTTTGCCCGGGACGGGAAGAAAATAAACCACGCGGGAATATACGTGGGGAACGGCGAGTTTGTGCATTCCCCCCAGTCGGGGGACGTGGTGAAGGTCTCATCGCTTATGTCGGGGTATTATGCTGATTGTTACTATACGGCACGGAGGGTGCTTCCTTGACAATAAATCACAGGGCTATATATAAAACACCACTCAGGTAGTATAGTGGTGTTTTTCTCACGACAAAGCGGAAGGCGGAAGGCTTGGCCGTGATACCTGGAAACCTGGAGGAAAAAATAAAGACCATACCGGAAAAGCCCGGCGTATACCAAATGAAGGACAGGGGCGGGAAGATTATATACGTAGGCAAAAGCAAGAATCTAAGGTCCAGGGTAAAGTCCTATTTTTACGGTGACCACAACCAGCAAAAGATTAAACATATGGTGTCCCGCGTCCATGACATCGGCATAATCCCTACCGATTTTTAAGCGGCCTTGCCATGAAAAAGCCTGTATTCTCGCAAAATGTTTGCCGCTGCGGTACATATGGTACCGGGTCGTTATAAAAAGCGGATGAAGGCACCTATTCCTGCGGTACAAAGGCTATACTTCGGCGAAAATATCCTTTAGCGGTATCTCCAGGCCCTCGAAGACGGTAGATTTTATTGTATCTTCCTCTTTAAGAATTGTTAACTCTTCAATTTCCCTTTTCTCGGAAAAGGAGTATTTAAAGATTGCTTTACTTTTTATGTCCACAATCCAGTATTCCGAAACGCCGCTTTTCATGTAGAGGTTGAGCTTTGCTACCATGTCCTTGCTCTTGGTGGATGGGGACAGCACTTCCGCAACAAGCGTTGGTATACCCTCATACCTGCCATCCTCATTGACCTTGTCCCGGTCACAGATCACCACAACATCCGGCTGGACAACGTTTGGGTCTTCCTCGAACTTGGTTGCAAAACCAAATAGCCTAATGTCCAAGGGCGCAGTCACCGATTGGCAGGGCTTTCCCCTGAAGTAGTTGCCAAAGTGCCATGCAATTTCATTTACTACAACCTGGTGCAGAAAGCTTGGTGAAGCCAAAAGGTAAACCTCACCGTCAATTAGCTCATACCTTTGGTCGGAGGATTCAACCAGTTCCATGTATTCCTCATAGCTAATCTTCCTGGTGGATTTGTATTTTAAGGATTCCTCGTGCAGTAGGAAAAAGTCAGGTTCATTGTAGCGGGTTAGTTTCGCCACACTCCTCCCGTTCTTGGTAATTATAATATCTTCCTTTTCCACCAGTGAAAGATACTTCCCGAAGGCGTTTTGTATATCGGTCGTAGTAACACGCATCATATCACCACCATTTCCCATATTAGCTATTATTATAATATATATTAGCTAGTATATCAACAAAAAAATAGCTAAAAAAGGGCGAAAGGGACAGGGAAAGGATAGGTGAGACAGTGCCAGGGCCGACGACAGGTATCTTGTTTAAAAGTTACGGCAGGCAAAGGGGCAGGAAATTTGTTTGGAAATGAAAATTTGAATTGCATAGGTTGATAGTCCGTGATACAATGTTCTGGTCGGTTACTACATAGAGGGAGTTAAATTGCAGTCCGATAGGCGTTTGCTTTTTATATTGGTCATAGTATTGATTATTAACATTGTTCTTCTCGGGAGGGTTGGATATTTAAACAATCAGATTCAAAACCTAAGGCACGAATATAATAACCTTCAATCAAGTATCAGTTCCATTTCAAGTAATGTGAACAGTAGCTTGGACCGGTTTACCAGGGAGCAAAGCTGGATTACTCCGGTACGGGTGGATGACGGAAAAACCCGAGTGGAAGGTGAAAAGGGGCTGGCGGTTCTTAACTGGCAAATAAAAGACTTCAGGGAAGGTGCAGAGGTTGTATTTCATTACCGTCAAAATGAAACCGAGGATTTTATAGCAGTTCCGGCTCAAAATAAAGGTGACGGTTTCTTTGAAGTAGAAATTCCTTTTGAGATAAGGGTTGAGCCTTTCTGGGAAGTCGATGTGAGGGAAAGGACAATGGGAGGGGTTGTGTCTTCCGTACATGAGGCTAAGCCGGCAAGGCCGGATTACCAATCAGTCAGCTATTATGTAAGCATGAAGACTGGTGACGTTACAAGGAGCAGTGAAATTGCCCATGTTGATGTGGCCTATTTAGCAAAAATAAAATATGAAACAATTGTGGGGCATGTCGACATTAGCAATGATGAGTACCATATATCATTGTTTGAACCCCGTAACAGCAGTAACAGTTTCCAGTCGGTAACGGTGAAACTATATGACGGCAGCAGGCTTGTTGCGGAAAAGGCCATGGAGGTACGGGACGTTTATGATTCCGGGAAGACATATAGATTGGACTATGTAGTGGATTCCCAGGACGTTTCACATCTAGTGATACAGGTGAAGTACGCAGACGGGAAAACCTTTGAAAAGGAGATTTTCATATAGGTAATCTACCGCTTTGAAAAAACATCATTATAAAACATCACCATCGCGCCGGCGGTGGTTTTTTTCGCCAGCGGCAGGGCACACTTGGTCACCAGGTGATAGCGCCGCTCGTCGTCGGGGACTTTTTTAAACCGCTTGTGTACCTTGAGCGCGATACGGGCGTTGAAACGTATGTATTCCTCGATGGAGTCCAGGAGGTATGCACCCCTTTCCGCCTGGAAGTCCCTTAGGTGCTGATAGGTGCGCTTCACGAAGGTCTCATACTGGCGGTGGTTGTCCAGGAGCCGGATGTTGGCGTGCTGGGGTATTGTCATGTCCTGGATAATGTGCAGGGCTGCACCCAGGTAAAACAGCGATTGGTTAAACTCACCATGCTTCCAAAGCTTAATGGATTTATTGTAATACTCAACTCCAAGGTCCATGGCGCTTTTCCTGCCGTAGAGCCCCTTTTTGCTATAGGGATTGTAAAAATGGTTTGAGCTTTTAAAGCCCTGGTCCGCCCACACCGCTCCTTGTCCGATATCCGAAATATAGCTGCTGAAGAATACGTATTCCTCGGCGTAGCCGTCGTTCTTTAGAATGTTTAGGGCTTGGACATTTATAATCCTGTGGACTTCGCATTCGGTCTTTATTATTCTTTTCTTAACCGGGTTGGCAATACCAAAGACGGTGCTTAGTATTTGACCGTAGGTTGTTTCGAAGAAACTCATTGTAATCACCTCAAGAGCAGTCTTGTTCTAGTATTTGTGAGCAGTTCGCCTCTTATTCTTTCCCGGTGAAGACGCAAAGGCGGGCTGTCCTTTCCGAAATAAACAAGGCGTGTTTCGTGAAGCAGCCGGCGGATTACAGGAGGAATGCAGGCTTGCTGTCAAGACAGTCAAGGCTGAGTCGTGCGGATGGTGGCCAGTCCGGTTCTTCCGGCAGGGAAGATACCCGCATGTTTTAAGGGTCCTGTATGGTGGCACTTTATTTTGTAAAAAAACAATGGGACAGGGGAGTGCATCCCTTGTCCCATGCCGATGGAAAGAGTTGCTATTCGTGTATTATAAGCTCGAACACGTCCGGCCTTGAGTAATGGCCCACCGGGTCGAAGTCAAGGCGGCTTTTTACTATCATATCAAAGTCAAGGTCGGTCACCAGGATTTCCTCCCGGTTATATACAGGCTCCACCACGTATTTGCCAAGGGGGTCAATTATTGTGCTTCCCTCGCGGCACATGATTTCCGGCTGGGATTCCAGGTCCTTGTAGTATATAAGGTCTTTTGGATACATATCCTTTGTGACAAACTGGTTGCAGGATAAGACAAAACACCTGCCCTCCAGCGCGATGTGCCTCCCGGTTCATTATTACCGGTGCGGCCTGTACGACGGCTGCTCTTATCGACTTTTATGTGCTTGGCATATTGGCGCTCCTTTCTATGCTTGGTTGGCCTGCTGGGCTTACTTTTGCCCCGGCACCTCCAGGTTTGCATTCCACGCTATATATCTTCTACAAGGGCAGGGCAATTCCTTTGGATATACGGCGCCAAACGTGGCGCGTGAGACAAATTAGTGGGGAATGACCAGGCGGTGGGGCATTATTACATCAACCTCTATGCCAAATACGTTCCTTATGTTTTCCCCGGTTATTACCTCGGGTGCATTTCCGGTAGATACCACCCTGCCTTCCTTTACAAGCACCATTTCGCCGCAGTACCGGCTTGCCAGGTTTATATCATGCAGTACCGCAACCGCTGTGATTCCCATTTGATCGCACAGCCGCTTAACGAGGCTTACAGTCTCCACCTGGTATTTGATATCCAGGTGGGAAACAGGCTCGTCCATAAGCAAAATCTTGGGCTGTTGTGCCAGTGCCCGCGCTATTAATACCCTTTGCATCTCGCCCCCGCTTATATGCCCGAAAAGCCTGTCCCTAAGGTCCCATGTGCCGGTCAGTTCCATGGCTTCCTTAACCGCCGCCCTGTCTTCCCGGGTCTCCCACTGGAAGCGGCCCAGGTAGGGAAGGCGGCCCATGCCCACTACATCAAGGCAAGTGAAGCCAAAGCCCGGTGAGGTGTTTTGGGGAATATACCCGATCATCCTCGCCCTTTCCCTTTGGGTCAGCTTTTGGACAGGAGTGCCCAATACCGTCACCTGGCCGCTTGCCGGCTTCAGATAGCCCGATATGTTCTTAAGAAGCGTTGTCTTGCCGCAGCCGTTGGGACCCAGCACGGCGGTAAAGCTGCCTGCAGCCAGGACCAAGTTAATATCCCTTAGCACCGGCTTTCCCGGGTAATCATAGCATAAGCCGCTTATTTTTATTGCTTCCATGGTCAACCGCCCTTTATTTTATAGTCTTGCTCGTTTTTAGTATATACAGGAAAAACGGGCCGCCGAACACCGCGGTTATTATTCCGATGGGTATCTCGGCGGGTTGAATCAGCGTCCGTGACAGGGCATCGGCAAACACCAGGAATATGGCACCGGTCAGCGCCGAAAAAGGCACCAGCACCCGGTTGTCCGGCCCGACAAACATCCGTGTTATGTGGGGTACCATGAGTCCCACGAAACCCACTATTCCGCTTACTGCCACCGCGGCGGCGGTGACAAGGGAGCCGCAGGCCAGTATTATCCCGAAAACCTTTTGGGTGTTTACTCCCAGGTGCTCGGCGGTCTCCCGGCCCATTATTATTGCGTTTAGTTCCTTGGAATAAAGGTACATGACGAAGGTGCCCAGCAGTATGGCTTGCGATGACACGACAACCTCGTTCCAAGAGATTAGCGAAAAGTCACCCATCATCCAGAATACTATACCGGACAGCTGCTGGTGGCTTCTGAGCATTATAAAGGACAGTATAGCCGACAAAAAGGTGCTTACCGCTATCCCCGAAAGAAGCAGCGTGGTCCCGCCGGTGCCCGGCCCAAGCCTTGAAAGCGAGACCACCAGGTATATGGTGGCAAGGGCCGCGACAAAGGCCATGGCCTGGGTGCCCAGCATTCCCAAACCCAGTACAATCGAAACCGCTGCGCCGAGGGCCGCCCCGGAGGATATGCCCAGTATGTACGGGTCCGCCAGCGGGTTTCCTAAAAGCCCCTGCAAAAAGGCGCCGCTTACCGAAAGGCCCATACCCGTCACGGCGGCCTGTACTATCCTGGGAATCCTTATACCAAGAAGGACCCTGCGGTAGGTTGCATCGCCGCTGCCCCCGGCTATGGACATTATCTCCCCTAGGGGGATTTTTACGCTGCCCACCACCAGGGCGGCAGCAGTGAGTATAATAAGCAGTATAAAAAGTAACGCAAAAGCTGCCGTTTTTTTCAAACTGTTTTCGCCTCCAATTGTTTTATGCCTAAACAGGATGTAAACACTGTACCAATGGCTGCGGCCGCGGCGGGGGTGCCATGAACCGCCAAGTGCGGGCGGGTGCAAAAACCGCGGGGTGTGGCAGGAGTGCCATAAGCCGCCAAGTGCGGGTTCAAAAACCGCAGGGCACAGCCTGTGCGCTAAAAGGCTTCGGGGTGCAGGAATCTGGCTATTTCCTCCAGGCCTTGCACTATCCTGTGGGAAGTACGGCTTATAATATTGTCATCGCTTATTACGTAAACCCTGTCGTTCTTAACGGCGTCGGTTCCGCTGTAGCCCGGCAGCCTGTAAATATCTTTAATATCACCGGCATGGGGAGGGGCTATAATGACCTCGGGATTTTTTTCTGCGATACTTTCCATGCTGTACTGGGCCCAGCCCTCGCTGTCGGCGGCTATGTTTTCACCCCCGGCAAGGTTTATCAGGTAGTCAATAAATGTACCGCCTCCGGCGGAGAAATTGCCGTTTATGTCAACTAGATAGAAAACCCTCTTCCTGGGATAGGCCGATACCCTTTGCTGGATGTCGGCCATCCTTTCCTTCATGTACTTGATAAGGGCATCTCCTTCAGCGGCCTTGCCGGTGAGCTTGCCTATTATTTCAATGGAACTGTAAATCTGTTCAATGCTCTTTGCTTCCAGCATAAGGACCGGTATTCCCAGCCTCTGCAGTGCTTCCATGCTGTTTTTGCCCGAAAGGGTGGATGCAAATATTATGTCCGGATTCTGTGCGGCTATGGCCTCCATGTTGGGCCCCTGGAAATCGCCCACCTTGGGCTTGGTAAACACCTCTTCCGGGTAGTCGTCATAATCGGTAACCCCGACCACCTTGTCACCCAGGCCCAGCTCAAAAAGTATCTCGGTGATTCCCGGGGCGAGGGTTACTATTCTCTCGGGAGGCTTTTCTATAGTGACTTTCCTTTCCTTAAAATCGGTTATCTCCATGGGAAAGCCACTGTTGTTACTGACGTCCGGCTGCCGCCCTTCCTTTTCCGAAGGCTGCGGCGCAGCATTGAAACAGGATGCCAGCAGCACAGCTGCTGCAGTAATGGCAAGTAAAAGGCTTGACTTTTTTTTACTTTTCATACTATTCTCCCCTTTGACCGGGCACGTTCCGTTCACTTGTGGCACAGCGTTTCCACATTGCACAGGACGTATCCCCTTTATTATTCTGGGGGAGGGAATTCAAAAAACCCGCCCTTTCGGGCAGGTCCTGCGATACGACGTATACC